>JAABUJ010000335.1_pt1 | contig 99102 bp, 112 predicted proteins | sample 5559131 | NCBI WGS metagenome assembly JAABUJ01 (sample SAMN10711875, study PRJNA513366) | rock metagenome | isolation source: Antarctica rocks | place: Antarctica: Victoria Land, Mt New Zealand nord | collected 2016-01-07
CCCCCCGCCCCCCCTCCGCCCGCTCTCTCCTGCGCCAGCTGCGTGCGCAGCAGCGGGCGGTGCGCAGCGCGCCTGCCGCGGCAGCGGCGGCCCAGCGGCGCGGCAGCGACCGGCAGCGACAGGGGCGGGGCGCACCTCCTCGACCTCGAAGCCAAAGCGTTCGAGCAGGCTGCCGCGCAGCTCGGCATTCTCCTGGCACGCGGCCACCAGCGCATTCCTGACGCGCGTCGCGACTGCGCAGCCGCAGCTCGCCTCACACAACACGCAAGTTGTGTGCTGCTACGGCAGCACGCGAGCTGCCGTAGCAGCCGCACAGCTGGCGCACTGGCACCCATTACGCATGCTTGACCCGGGCACAGGGGCTGCGCACATATCCTCTGCTTCTTGGACGCGGGCCACACGATCTCCGCGTTCTCGCTGCGGCGCGCGCCACGCTCAGCATGTAACTCGATGCCAGTCGGCGGAGCATGCGCAGGCATGCATTGGTGCAATGGTGCAATGCCCGAGGCTATGCCTGCGGTCGAACTTCTGCTCCGAGCCTGCCTGGCTGTGGTCAAAGTCCTCCTCATCGGAGTGGGGCACGCCGCACGCCTCCTCAAACGCTATCTGCTCCTCAGCGGTGCCTCCGGGAATCGAGCGCCGGCGCGTGGACAAGCGCCGCGCGTCTGTGTCATGGCGGTGCGAGCCGCTCCAGCATCCAGGCTTGTCACCAGGGCAGTGTGCGTCTGTGCTGGGCAGCGCAGCGCCCAGTGCAGGCACGTGGCCCGCGCAGGGCCAGGCACAGACTGCGTGCGGCGGCGCCACGGCCTGTGCCTCGCATAGCACGGCGCGCAGGCGGGACGCCAGGCGTACCGCCCTCATGGGAGCCAGCTACACCTGCAAGAGGTTACCAGTGCGCAGGAAAGGCTCGGAAATATCGTAGCAGTGCAGGTGTCCACTGCAGGTGCAGGCTGGAAAATGGCGGGAACCTTGAATCAGGTAGTTCCATCAGCGAGTGACAGACGCCTGCAGCATCGTGGTGCAGGTTGGCCTTGGCGGCCAAGGGCAGGCGCGCTGCGAAGGCGCCGCAGTTGATGCTGGCGTCTGTGGGCGTGCCACAGCTGGGGCGCGTGGGGCAACCCTGGCAGTCACTTTTGCCAACGCGCAGCGGGGCGAAAGGAACGCAGGAAGGAACGCTTCCAGCGCTCAAAGGCAGTGCATATGGCTTGCGGTGCGTGCTGGTACTTGCAAACTTTGCGTTCCTCCCTGTCACCACACATTTGTTTACTCCACTGACCCAAAGACCTCTGCACACGTTGTAGGGGTGGCCACAGTGCGGGCACAGCGTGTAGGCTCCACTCCCCTCAAGACAGGAAATGCCGGTGCTGTTCCCATGCACGCATTGCCCTTTGGCTAGCATACAGCAAATCCTAGCACGTGCGCTCGTAGTGGCTGGCCCATGTGCGCAAAAGTGCGGGCACATTGCAGGTGGTACGCCTAAGGCGCAGCACCATGCTGAAGCAGGCAGTAGACCTTTTGAAAACCGGCGCATGCTGGCAGCGCCTGAGAGCCCCGCGCGTGGTGTCAACCCGCATAAACCTCAAGCCGCATGCATGCGTGGATTTCCCCCCCCCTGTTTTGGACCCCGCTCGCGGAGCCCGCCCTTCATGCACGCCTAAGCCAGCGTCGCATGCATGCGGCTGCCCCGCCTCCCGGCGCCTGCACGCCTGTGCGCCCCTGGCCGTGCGCGGCGACGCATGACCGGGCACTTGGAAGGGTGTTGCGCCGTTGGGACACGGCAATGCATCATGTTCGTGCTGGTGCACGACCTGACGCAGCTTCTTGTAGCCTCTGCTCTCGAGAGCAGGCAGGAGCACGGGGGGCTTGCACAGGCCTGCCCCTGACTGCTCAGCAGCAGCAGGAGCCTCACAGCTCAGGCATGCCGCAGCAGGCCGGCACGCACGACGGCGCCCTGCCCGGCCTCTTCCACTCTGCCGTCCGCGCCAAGGCGTTCAGCAAGCGCGTGCGTCAGCTGTATTTGCCCGAAACAGTGCTCACATTCTGTTACGCTGCGCCTGCCCCGACGTGGCCCTGTCAAGCCTGAGTATCAGAAGCTGCATTGTTATGCAGCCGTTCACCAACAAGCAAGGGGTGTTCAGTGGCACCGGTAGAGCCGTTTACGAAGTCCACAAAACGGTACTGTGTGCGCTGTGCAGGTGTAAGCAAAGCTGTGGCAGGTGCTCCGCGTCCTGGCGCCTGAGCGGAACCAGTTGCGAGCACAGCCGGCCGAACCTTAAAGCAAAACCGGGCCCTGCGTGTCACTGCAGGCGTAGGCGCTGTACGGGGCAGACCCGAGGGCAGAGCTGGGCATGGACTGGTAACCGCGAGGCGTTGGATAAGGCAGCTGTAGCAGCCCCAGCAGAGCATGCTTTGCCTGCGCCGCACGCAGCAGGGCCAGCGCGTGTGCCGACGCGCAGCTCACATACGCTGTGTTCAGAACCGTTACCTGGTGACGTTGAACCCAGGGAGCACGCTCTGCTGGGGCTCATGGAGCTGTGGCTGGGGCCAGTGGAGCATGCTGGCCACCTGCCACATCACCCAGTGCTATTGAAACACAAGTGGTCGAAAAGAGTAAGACTGAACAATCAGGGGCGGACCAGGCTGGATAAGACAGGCCTGGTTTAAATTTTCGGGAACAAGCAAGAGAGTAGGTTTAGGGCAGTGCCCTGAAGCGCAAGTGTGCGCTGTATGCTCACCCGCGCTGGCAGAGCAAGCGTACGGGAGGCTGCAGCGAAGCCGCACGCCGGTGTTCACTTGCACGAAGCAGACAGGCTGGCAGCCACGGGAGCAGCAGCGGTTGGCCATGAAAAGAGCCCTAGCCCGGAGCTGAGGGAGCGTGCCCCCGGCGCATGGCGCTGAAAGCTGTCGGCGGCCTCGGCATCGTCATCGGGAGCACGTACCACGCGTGGAGGCTCTTCGCTCGCCGGCCTCCCGCGCGTGCCGAGCAGTCCGCGGAGAGCGACGCGGAGGAGGAGGTGCTGTCCCGGCCGCTTGGGAACGCAGCGGGCCCCCTGCCAGGGCCGATAGGCGAGGCGGGGCAGCGACGGGCGAGGCATCGTACCTCCCTGCTGGCAGAAAAGATATATGTTTTGCGGGGAGCCCGTCTGCTTCTCTGGGAGCGCCCTTGCGGGGCAGCTTGTGGCACCCATGCGTGTGCATTGGGTGTGCCGCGGCCCGTCGGGCCCTGCCGGCCTGCAGTACCCGCCCGGCGTGCGCAGGGCTCCTCGTCGCGCGGGCGCCCTGTCTGTGCCTATCTCGCGCAGCGGGCCCTGCTGCCCCCGTGAAAGCCCCTTGAAAGCGCCACCTTTCACGGGGTGGCGCCTTGGAGCAGCGTTGAAAAGGGCGCTGTCACGCGGCCGCGCAGGCGGACGCGGAGGACAGCGCGCTGATGTCCGAAGGGGAGAGAGAGCAGTGCCCGGGCGCTGCAGAGCGTCTCGGCGACCGCGCCCAGGCGTCAGGCACGGGCACAGCTGCGGCGGGCGCGGGCGCGCCTGCGCCAGCGCAGCCCGCGGCCCAGCGCAGCAGCGGCGAGCCTGTCACCGCGCAGACCGGCCGAGAGGCAGGCGCCGCGGCGGGCGCCGTGGGTGCGGGCGCGGCTGCGGCCGCGCCCCGGGAGCCGCGCCTGGCGCCGCCGGGCGCGGTGCTGCAGCAGGTGGCCGAGGACGCGTGCCTGGGCGAGGCGGCCTGCCTGGGCTCGCTGCCGCGGCTGTCGCTGCGCACGCGCAGCCCGCGCACGGGCGCGGGCGGCTCCGGCGCTGCTTGCACCCCGCCGGCCACGCCGCGCGTGTATGTGGTCGCCACGCCGCGCGGGTGCGGCGCCACGCCGCGCTCGCCCTTCGCCGGCGTGCTGGAGGCGGAGTGCGGCGGCGGGTCGCCGCGCTGCGGCGTGCCCGCGTCGCCGAACGCGGCCGCGTCGCCCAAGCCGCCCAAGCGCGCCGCGCCGGAGGGCGGCCCCACGCCGCCCGAGTCGCCGGTGTCGCCCAAGCGGCGCGCGTCGGCGAACGGCGGTGGCGCCGGCGCCAGCTTTGGCGGCGGCGGCGGCGCCGCAGTGGGCATGTGCACGGACGCTGCCGAGCTGGCGCCGCCACCGTCACCCAAGCGGCGCGCGAGCCAGGAGGCGGAGGCCGCGCGCACGCCGTTCAGCTGCGCGCACAGCGACAGCGCCGCCATGCACAACCCTTTTGCGGACGCGCGGCCGCTGCCGGGGGCCGCGGCGGCAGCGCCGCCCCAGGCCGCAGCGCCGCTCCCGGTAATGGCGCCGCGCGGGAGCGCGGGCCGGCCGCCGCTGCTGCGCATATCACCGGCGGGCCGCAGCGAGTGCTCCGTCAACACCACGTCGACTGTGCTCGCGGGGGCGGCCGCGAGCCAGGGCGAGGCCTGGGCGGCGCTGGGGCTGCCGCGGCGCTCGCTGCGCGCGCGCATCCCATCCTCGGGCGGCGACACCGAGCGCGCGGCGTCCGGGCTGGGGGGCCCCAGGGAGTCCCCGGTGCCGCCCTCGCCGGGGCGCATGGGGTCGGGCGCGGGGTCGGCGGGCGGCAGCGGCGTGTTTGGCGTGAGCCGGCCAGGGTCCAGTCCGCGTCAGGCGGGCGGCGCGCTGCGGGGCGCGCCGGGGGCGGCCGGCGAGGGCGCCAGGGTCGCGGCGGGCGGGCGCTCGCCGACGCTGGCGGGCCTGCCCAACGGCTGGCTGGCGCCGGCGCCGGGCGAGCCAGGCGCGTCGACGCGCGAGGCTGTGGCGGGCTGGGTCGCGCGCAGCGCGCAGTACGGCCAGCCGCTGCCGGCTTCGGAGCAGGTGCCGCCCGCGCACCCCGGCCGGGCTCGCGTGCTGCCTTTGGGGTAGTGTCCCGCTGCTGGCGGCACCGACACGCCGCCTGTTCGAGGTCGGGCGTGGCCGTGCACCTGGCTGCAGGGTCGCGCGGGACGCTGTGCGCCCGCCCCGGAGTCAGGGCTGCTCTTGCGCTGCTTCTGGCTGCAGGCGTGCGGCTGACGGCGCGGAAAGCATTGCTGCCGAGGCTGGAAAGCTTGCCGCAAGCTGTGAGCGCGCGCGCGCAGGTGCTGCCGTCGCCGTTCGAGTCGGTGCTCAACGGCTATGACGAGCTGGTCACGCGCACCTCGCAGGAGCGCGGCAGCTGCTCCTGCGCGGCCACGCCTTACGGTGCGGCGCCTGCGCGCTTGTGCAGCTCGTGGTCGTCGGCGCGGCTGTCGCGGTGCCGAGGCGGGCCCCCCATCCAGCGCAAGAGGGTGGCGACCCTTGTTGTCGCTGAGCGCGTGTGCTTGTGCGCTCTCCAAACGAGGCAAAGTGCATTCGTCGTGTATGCGGTCGTACATGTCATATGCATGTAGTCGTGCATATGGAGTGCGGCAGTGGCCCAACGCCTGAAATAGGCAACCAGGCACCAACGCCTCGCGCCTTCAGACGCAGGCACTGTGACTTTGGGTTGGGAGCAGTAAACTTGTTGATGTAGGTTGATCCTGGCCTGGGACCGGTCAACCTGTTGACGCAGCTTGATGTTGCAACTCTGACATGCGGCACCGCGGCTCCTGCAGGCTCCAGCCGCAACGGCTTTGGCCGCAACCGCTCGATCTCCACGCCGGAGCGCGGCATCAGCGGGGCGACCACGCAGCCGCCGGGCGGCAGCCCCGCGCGGCGGCCCGGGATGCCGTCCGTGACCAGCAGCGAGCACGACAGCGAGCTGCTGCTGCTGCGCGGGCGCGCCCCTCCTGGCAGCGCGGCGGCGTGCGGGCCATGGTTGCATGGACCGTGATCTGGAGTCCCGTCCCCACTGTCTGCGATGCAAACTTTGCGTCAGCGTTCGGGTCAGTGCAGGGCCTTTGCTGCCGGCGGTGCGAGTGAAGCGTTGTCCCGGACGGTTGCGTGCTGTGCGCCGCGCTTGCAGGGTGGCGGATGGCGGCGCCGCAGACGGCTGCCTGTGAGGCGGTAGTGCGGCGGGGTGCTGCGGCGTATGCCCGCATGCCGCCGACGTGAGCGGATTAGCCTAGCCAACCCTAACCTAGCCTACCCTACCCTGCGCGCAGCGCGTTGCTGGACTCCGCGCCCACCGAGGAGGGCTTCTTCCTGAGCGGCCAAATCGAGGCGGCGCTCGCGTCGCTGCACTCGCAGGACGAGGCCGGCGCGGCCTCCATGCGGCGCTCCTCGCGCAGCTTCAGCGAGCCCAACCTGACGCTCAAAGTGCTGCAGGCGCGCGCACCCCACGCGCGCGCGCGCGGCCGCCCCGCGCTGACGCCGCGCGCGCCTGCAGCACAACACTCTCGCCTCCTTCCACCTCGCAGCCAGGCTGGCATGCCCTCGAGACACGGCAGCCGCGCTGAGTAAGTCTGCTATGCGCGGGCCTGGGTGCCCACGCGCGGCCGCGCCGCGCGCAGGAGAGCATGGCTGCGCGCGAGGACGCGCGGCGCGCGGCGGCGCAGCAGGCGGCGGAGGAGGAGGCGGCCGCGGCGGCCGAGGCGGAGGCCGCGGCCGAGGCCGCCCAGGCGGCCGCGGAGGCGGAGGCCGCCGAGGCGGAGGCCGCCGGTGGCGGCCTGGATTCGGACACGGGCGCGCCGAGCGGGTTCGACCTGTCGCGCAGCAACGAGGCGCGCCCCAGCACCTCGTGCGGCAGAGCGGCGCCTCGCGCCGCAGGGCGGGGCAGTGCGTGCGCGTAATGCAGCCCCGCCTGCTCAGCAAGCTGGACCGCTCTCTTAAGGATGCAGGCGCCGGCCGCGCGGCCGGCGGCGCGCGCCCCCGGCGTCACCCTGACAGGGTTCCAACCCTAACCCCAGCGGCCGCGCAGGCGAGCTGGGCGAGCGAGCAGGCGACCGCGCTGGCCTGGCCGGGCCTGCGGCGCGGCAGCGGCTTCTTCGGCAGCGCCTTCGACTCGCCGCCGCTGTCCGAGGAGTGGGCGGCCACCGGCGGCGTGTCGCTGTCCGCGTCCGGCAGCGGCCTGGGCGCGGCCGGGCCGCCGCCCTCGCGGACCAGCAGCGGCCTGGTGCGCCCTGGCGCCCCGGGCGTGTGGGTGTTGTATGAGTGCGCGCATGGCGCGCGCCAGCATGGATGCGGATGAGGATAGCGTGTTATACTACTGTGCTGTCTGCTCAGCCCGGCTTTGCCCGGTCGCTGTCGCTGTCTTGCCGCAGCCAGCTCAGGTCACCTTGCCTGGTCATCGTTGATGTGGTGTTGCAGCCAGCCCAGGCCACCTTACCTGGTCACCGACGTCGTGTTGACATATTTAGTGCGCCTGGTAGCACCATCAAGCGAGCAGCGCCCCTCAGACGCTGGCGCCGCTCCCCCTTGTTGGCTGGCCATTTAAGCCTACTGACCCGAGCTGGCTGCGGTCCAGATGCTGGCGCGCGCGGGCAGCGGGCAGATGGCGCGCGCGGGCAGCGGGCAGATGGCGCGCGCGGGTAGCGGGCAGATGGCGCGCGCGGGCAGCGGGCTGCTGCGTGCGGGCAGCGGGCTTGCGCCCTGCGCCGAGGGCGTCAGCGGCGGCGCGGTCGGCGAGCCGCGGCCGCCGCCGCCGCCGCCGCCGCCGCCGCTGCTGCGGCTCGCGGTGGCGGCGGGGCCCTCGCCGCGGCGCGCGCTCAGCACGAACGAGAGCATGACGCAGGCGCGGCCGCCCATGCCGCGCGTGCCCCGGCACCGAGCCGATCGGGGTGAAGCATCCTGCAGAGAGGAAGAGTGGGCGGAGCATGAGGCGGCGCCTGCATGCGAACCCAGGTATCATGCATGCCTGTTTGGCGCAGAGTGCCATTGCCTGAGAGCGCCAGCGCCCGGCACTATGGCGGGGGCGGCGCAAACGGCGCTGCTCATTCAGCGGACGCGCCCAGCCTGCGCGGCCTTGGGGGTGTTTGTGACGGTGTGCGCGCGGCCGTGCGCAGATCGTCATCGGCCGGCTGCCGGCGAGCACGATGCCGGTGGACGATGGCGAGGTGTCAGGCCGGCACGCCGTGGTGCAGTGGGAGGCCGCCGAGCGCTGCTGGCAGGCGCGCCGCGGGGCCGTGTCTGCCTGGCACGCACAGGGTCGCGGGGCGCGGCGTGCATGCGCGAGGCCTCCCAAAGCCGCTCCTTTCTGCGCCCGGCAGGGCGCCAAGCGCTGCTTGTTGTGCGTGGCTTCGCTGGCAAATATATGATAGCCTGTGCGGAGGTTCGGCTGCCGCCGCCTGTTTTTTTTCTGAATCCGGGCGCGCGGCGCGCGGCCGCGCCCAGCGAGGCTGACCCTACCCTGTCGTGCGCAGGTGCGCGACCTGGGCAGCCTGAACGGCACCAGCCTCAACGGCCGCATCATCAGCACCAGCAACCGGCGCCCGGGCCGGCCCTGGCGGCTGAACGACGGCGATGAGCTGCTCCTGGGCGCCAACTCGATAGTGCGCGTGGAGTACCTGCCGCGCCCCGGCCTGCAGGCGCGCCCGCGTCCCTAACCCTATCTTAACCTACCCTAGCCCTATCCCGCGGCCTGCGCTCGCGCCTGTGCGGCGGCAGCGCCGCAATGCCTTGCAGAGGTTGAGCGAGGCCATCAGCAGGCTTGCGCTGCTGCCGGGGCCGTGCATGGCCGCAAGTGCTTCTGCTGTGTGTGCTTGTGTGGCATATGGGGGTGGGGGCCGCTGTTTCGCGGGAGCAGTCGCGCACTGCTCGCTTTGCTTTCGCGCACTTCCACGACAGGCTGGATCTGACGGTAGTGCACAGCCAGGTCAGAGGCCAGGGTCAGGGCACTGAGGCGGGGCGCGCGCGGCCGCAGACGGAGCTGTCCAGCCTGGCGGTGGCGCCCAAGCTCAAGGTGCCCGGGCCGGCCGCGCCGCTGCAGGCCACGGCGACCATGGCGTCCGAGGCGCTGCGCGCGCTGGCGGTCGCCGAGTCGGCGGCCGCGGCCGCCGCGGCCGCGCCGCTGGAGGTGCCGGCGCTGCGCCTGGCGGCCTGCGCGGCCGCGCGCACGGGGCGCGAGCACGCGCGCCTGGGCCAGGCGCGGCCCGCCGCGCGGGGTCTGAAATAGGAGAGGGAGACAGGCCCCGGCGGGACCAGAGGGCAGGGTTAGGGTTGGCCTGAGCTGGCATGTTGCATGCGCGCCGGGCAGCAGCGTGCACGCCTGGCGCCGGCTTGATGACGGACACGCCCAGCGCGGGGAGCAGCGTGTGCTTTTGCTCGCAGCACGACGCTGTGCTGAGGCAGGCAGCGCGCGCGCGCAGAGCAACGAGGACGTGACGCTCGCGGAGGCCGAGCTGACGGGCGCGGGCGCGCCGGCGGCGCTGTTCTGCGTCTTCGACGGCCACTGCGGCCGGCGCGCGGCGGAGCAGGCTGCGCAGGTGCGGTTCATGTACTGGGTGCTGTGCTGTGAGGCGGTGCACAGCAGGCAGGTGTTGTGCTCGTCTGTACATGTTTCCTCCTGTTGCAGCCAAAGTTCTGTGCCTTGAGCCCGCAGAGCTGCGTCCTCAAGCCGCCTGCCGGCCGCCGTCTCCGCTGGCCTTCTGCCTAATCAGCGCGTCAGCCCAGCCGCTCGCCAAGTTGGTGAGCTCTAGGACGCAGCATGCCCTGACACGGGCGGCTGCACACGGGCCAGGCGCTGCCGCGCGAGCTGGCGGCGCGGCTGCCGGGCGAGGCGCACAACCTGGCGGTCGGGCGCGGCGCGGGGCCGGCCTGGGACGCCGCGTTCCACGCGACCGACGCGGCGCTGACCGCCGAGGAGGGCTGCACCGCCACCGCGCTGCTGGCCTGGCGCGACGCGGCCGGCGCGGTGTGCCTGCAGGCGCGCGGCCCTTGCCCGGCGCGGAGCGCGCGCGCCGCCGCCCCCTCCGCGGCGCCCGCGCCCGCCGCTCTCTCTGCAGTGCACTGACGCAGCGCCGCTCCTTTGGTTTGTACCCTAATTATGTCCTAAACCTAATCTCCGACAGCGTGCGGGCCTGAGAGTGCGCGCGGCGCGCGGCAGGCGGCGAACGTGGGCGACTCGGCCGCCTTCTTCGCGCCGTTCCCCAAGAAGCGCCGCAGCGCGCCGGCGGCCGACGTCGTGCCGCTGACCGCCGACCACCGCGTGGCCAACCCGGACGAGCGCCAGCGCCTGGAGGGTGCGCGCGCCCGCCCTGCGCCGCGGCCCGCCGTGCCCGCGCCGCCTGCGCGCGGCGCGCCTGTCGTCAGTGCTCAAGGACAGGGCACGAGGACAGGGCGCATCGTGCAGAGTGCTTGGTGCAGGGCAGTGAGCTTTTGTATGGCCAGGGGCGGGCCGAATGCTGGCGGCTGACGCGGTCGCTGAGCGTTGGGAAGTCCTGCGCATGCCGTGCAGCTGCTGGCCACGGCCGGGCGGGCGGCCCGAGGCGGGCGCCGTCCGAGAGCCGCGGCTGAGCGCGCGGCGCGCCGCGGCAGGCATGGGCATCAAGCTGGGCCAGCGCAGCACGCGGCTGTACGGCCTCAACCTGTCGCGCTGCCTGGGCGACAAGTTCCTCAAGGACGGCGACCTGGGCCTGTCGGCCGCGCCGCACGTCAGCCCCGTGCTGCGCCTGCCGCCGCGCGCGAGCGGCCTGGTCGTGCTCGCCTCCGACGGGCTGTGGGACGTCGCCGAGGCGTCGCGTGCCGTCGCGGTGCGGCCCGCGCGCAACAGGGTGTCTGAGGGCGCGGGGCAGGCCCGCGGGTTGCCGCCGGGCCCGCTGCTGGTTGGAACCTGCTCTGTAGCGGCCTGCTGCGACAAGGCGGGCGGCCAGTCAGCACGCCGCAGGCTGAGGAGCAGAGTTGACAATCCCGGTATCGAGGACTGTAGCTGGGCGCGCGCTGCACCGGGGCCTGCGTTATGGCTGCGCGCCAGGGCCGCGCGGCGCTGAACGAACGCGCGGCGCGGCGCGCAGGTGGCGTGGGCGGCGTATGCGGACGCGGGCGGCTCGGCGGCGGCGGCCGCCGCCGAGCTGGTCGCGCACGCGCAGCGCCAGCGCACCAAGGACGACGTGAGCGTGGTAGTGGTGGTCGTACGCGCGGCCGCGGACGCGGGCGGCGCAGACGGCGCCGCCGGCGGCAGCGGCGCGGAGCGCACGTCGTCTGGCGGCTCCACCGGCTCGGAGGCCGCGCTGATGGAGCTGGCGCCCGCCGCGTCGCTCTGACCGCCCGTGTCGAGCCGCGCGCGTCTCGCCGACGGGCCGCGCCTGGCGCGGCGGCTGCGCCGGGGCCGAGGCGGCGCCTGTGGCGTGGTTTGGTCGCGCATGCGCGGCGGTGCGTGGTCCGGCGATAGGTCTTCAAGGAGACCTGTGTGGATCCCCCCGGCGGGGGCCGCAGCGCTTGTTGCGCGTGCCCGCCGGCCCGGGCGCCGCTGTCGCGTCTGCCACAGCGGTGCGCAAGCAGCTTTGGGGCACAATGCTGCGGGTTGGAAGGCGGGGGTCGGTGCGGGGCGGGCACATGGTGGCGCTCGCCAAGCAGCGCGCGCGGCCGTTGCAGCGGGAGAGTTGGGGCCCGTTGAGGCCAATCGCCGGCCCGGCGTGAGGCACTGTTGGCCGGTCAGTGGCCCCGAGGGGCCGGGGGCGCATGCTGGCATGCGCCTGGCAGCCGCCGCCAGCGAGAGCGGGCCTGACACAGCGGCGCGCGCGCGGGGGGAAAGCCGGGGGGTTGTGTCTATCTTTTCTTTCGAGCCTCACCTGTCTTCCGTGCTGCACAGTGTTCCGTGCCCTCCCGCCGCCCTCTCGAGCACCCAGCGTGTGGCGCGCAGTTGCGTGCGGCACGCAGACTCGAGCACCCAGCATGTGGCGCGCAGTTGCGTGCGGCACGCAGTTGCATCACCGGTTGGGGCTGGCCCCTAGTTTCTGCCGCGCCCCTCTCTTGGCTGTGCGGCCGGCAGTGCCCTGCCGGGCGCCCGCAAGTGGGCGTGGATTTTGTGAGTAGTCGCAGCACTTGTTTGCCAGGGCACCGCCCGGCTGTTGCATTTCATTCATCCGGTCAAGTCGGCGCGGCGTGGTGCAAGCGCTCATCCCTTCTTGGCTCCCGTCCCCGAGCTTGTGTCAGGCCCTGCGGGTGTTTTATCATTGTGGATCAAGGCAGGAGGGAGCGGTACCGGCAGGGCTCCGAGCGGACGGCCGAAGGTGTGCGCTAGCAGGATGTGGCGTGGTGTTGCCTGCTGTCGCAGGGCGTAGTATGTCCCAAGTACCAGCATGACGGACGCTGCGGGGCGCGCTGGAGCATCTAAACTATTTAAACACATTTAAAGAGATGGCTGTGGATGCCCAGTGGAGTCCCTGGCTGAGTCGAGCATCACACTCATTTTTTACATACATAGACGTACACCAGCTCTTACATCTCTTTGATGTACATACATAAGTGCATGTGGCGGTTGTCAGAGAGGGCAGCCAACACATTTGCTGCGGCACTAGCCCTTAGGACAGCACAGGCCAACAGCCAAAGCTTGCTGATGCACGGCTGTTGGCTGCCATCTCTTGAGACAGATAGGGGATCTACAGTACTGACCCATGATTTGCCACCACAAGAAGCTGCACAGGGGCGCTCGCCGTGACTAGCAAGCATCGGCCAGGGAGTCAGTTAATTAAACTACCTACAGGCTGTAACCCTAGACCCAGAGTGCTTGATACACTCGTCTCCTGCGATGCAAAAAAGAAAGTGTGAAAAGGGCATCTCTGCTTCAGTGTCCGATCAGCGACGACGCTTTCGGAGTGCACTTTGATTATTGTAGGAATTTCCCAGGGAAGCAGCTACTACTACAGAGTGGGCCAGCCTGCTTGAGCCTGCGCGCTCTGCACCTGTGGAGGAGCAGCACAGCCGCAATGCTGCACTAGCCAGGTTTCCTTCGCCGTGTCAGAGTATCTGAGTGGTGCACGGCAGACGCAATGGCGTCTGAGCTGAGCAACCTCATCGACCAGGAGCTGAAGAAGATGGAGGAGCAGCCGGAGAGCCAGCGCCTGCTGCGCGTGAAGGTGGGGCGCGGGTTTGCGGCGCCAGAACCAATGCCTTGCGCGCTGGCCCTTGCACAAGCCAGGCAAACTGGAGAATGTGAAGCCACAAGTACACTGTGACAAGCCTGAAAGGGCGGCTCGCCACGGTTGGTGGAGCACGCACCGAGCCCCACTTCACGCTTGATCCGCAGCTGCTCACACTTTGGGCGTGCTGAGGGAGGCCCTCCCCTGGACTTATAGTGAAAATTGCACACTGCTGCTGCCAGCTGCGCGTGCAGCGCAGGCCGCTTCTGAGCCTGAGCACTGGCCGATCGTTCAGACCACCCGCACAGCATTGCACTTTGGACCCGCAGCAGAGCGCTGCATCAGCTCTGCACTCGCGCACAGGGCGAGCCTGGAAGGCACACGTTGCCTTGACTGGGCGCAACACCGCTTTCTGTGCGCACCGAGGGCCCGCCCCTGACCGCAGCGGCCGCGCGCGCAGACGGCCCCGCCGCCGGGCAAGCCCACGGCCGGCCTGGCAGCCGCGGAGCACTCGGCCGCGCCGCCGCGCCGCTGGTGCGGCATGGGCGTGCGCACCTGGCTCGCGCTGGTCGGCGGCACCGCCGTGGTGGTGCTCGTGCTGGCGCTGTTCGGCGGCGGCCACGCGTCCAGCAGCGGCCAGCTGAGCGCGCAGCTGGCGGACCTCAGGGCGCGCCTGCCGCCCGCGCCCACCCTCGGCAACCGTAAGGCTGCCGCCGGTGCGCGCCGCTGCTCCAGGCTACCCTGCTCTGTGTTCGCCGGCGCCAGGGTTCGGCCTGTGCTTCAGCATACTGCCTGCATGGGTGGGTGTGCGCGCTTGCCGACGCAGCGCTTGCACGCCGCTCGCAGCGTGGCTGTACTTCTGCTCTTGACCTATGACTTCACATCAAGCATGGTCGGCAGAGCACGCAAGCTGATTGCGTCCGGGCGGCCCAGGTTCGAGGAGCGCCGACGCGCCGGCCGCCGACCCTGCGGCGGCGGCGGTGCAGGGCGCGCCAGCAGACCCGCACGCCATGCCCGCGGACAAGGGCCGCGCAACCGAGACGGCCGAGATGCTCCCGGAGCACCTGGCGGCCGCGGCGCGTGAGCAGCTGCCCGGCGGCAAGAAGCATGTCGGCCCCGGCTCCGGCCACAAGCACAAGCACAAGAAGTATGACAACATCAAGAACCCGCACCGCCACTCCGGCGCGGCCGCTGGCGCCGGCGCCGGCGTCGGCGCCGGTGCTGCTGAGGCCGCGCACCATGGCGCCAACCTGGAGTCGGGCGCCGCCGCCTCGGCGCCGCCGGGCGTGGCGGCCGCGCGCGCCGTTGCAGCGGGCGCGGTGACGCAGGCGGACGCCGCGTTTGCGGCGATGGGCGTTGATGCCGCGGCCGGCGCGCCGTCCATCGCCTACGGCCCGCAGCACATCATGACCAGCCTGGATGGCGTGCTGGGGCTTGCGCCCGCGGCGGCGCCCGCGGCCGGCGCCGGCGCCGGTGCAGCCGAGGAGCCCGCGCCCGCGCCCGGCGTCGGGGAGGGCGCGGCGGCCGAGGGCGCCGCGTTGACGGCGGCGCCGCTGCCGGTCGCACCCGCGGCCGTGGCGGCGGCGGAGGGCGGGGTCGCGGAGGAGGCTGCCGCGGAGGGGGACGCGCCGGAGGCGAAGGAGGCGTCTGCGAACGAGGCGAACGAGGCAGCGCAGGAGGAGCTGGCCGATGAGGCGCTGGGCGCCGCGGGCCGCACGCAGTCGCTTGCCTTTGGCGAGGAGAAGGGCATGTGGGGCAAGTAAGGACTGCGGCGTCGGCAAGGGGTGGGGTCCCCCAGGCTGGCATGCGCGCCTTTTGGTCCAGGCGCCTTGTGCTTTCTGGCGTCGGCAGCAGGCGCTGGGCGGAGTGGCACAGTGGTGCAGGAGGTCCGGTCTGGGCTGCTTGCAAGAGAGGAGCGGCCGCGAGGGACGCTGACGCGCCAGGTGTGCAGGGAATTGCTGCGCGGTCCTCCTATGCATCGGACGCAGGTCAGGAGTTCAGTGCACTGGTTCGAGGCCAGGTCTGGTCCGCCTACAACAGCACTGCCACCGCATGCCCACGTCTGCTGCTGTTGTAGCACAGGCTGTGTGGCTCAGTTGCACGTTTGACATGCACATACATGCTATGACTACCGCAAGACAAGTTGGTGCCGTTAGAGCGGCGGCTGTCCGGTGCCAGCAGGTTAACTGCAGATACGCTGCATGCAAATCGTGCCGTTCTGTTTTGTAGGCAGGGGAGCAGCAGGCTGACAAGCAGTGTGTGGGTGTGTGGATTCGCTTATGACGTGTATGTAATCACAGCCGCTGGCGGAAGTGAGCCCTGCGTCTGGGCCACTGCGTGGCGCTTGCTTTGTGACTGTGGGAGGGCCACATGGCATATACAGGTCACAGACCCATGACATGCACATGTCGCAGAACCACTGTTACACAATACAATGTACATCTGCAGCAAGCAGGGCAGAGTGCACTCAAACAGCAAGCTCCATGGCAATCTTCCTGTGCGGCTGGTAGCCGACCAGCTCAAAGTCCTCGTAGCAGAAGCCGTCAATGTCCGCCCTCTCCGCGTTTATGCTGAGCGTCTGCGCGCGCGCCGCCTCTCAGCGGCCTTGCCTGCACCAGGACAACCGCGGGGGCCAGCAGACAAGCCGGTCACACAGCAGGCGCTGGGACACGGACGAGGCGCCTCCGCGCGCGGCCTTCCAGGCACACAGCCTTCCAGCCCGAGCGGACACACGCGACGCAGGGGCCGACGCTGCCGGCGGCGCTGGACGCCTCATGGCCCGCACGTGCCCAGCCGCAGGCCGAGCGGGTGTTGCAGAAAGAAGTGGAGGCGCGGGGGGCGCGCCGGGAAGGGCCGCGGCTCGTTGCGCAGCTGCTCCTGCAGCGGCGCCACGTGGCTGCAGTACACGTGCGCGTCGCCCATGCAGATGATCAGCTCGCCCGCGCGCAGGCCGCACACCTGCCCCCGGCGGCGCGCGCGCTCAGCCGCGCGGGCGCCGCTGCCCGGCCTGCAGGCCGGCCGGCCGGGGCGCTACCCTCTCCGTGTCCGGCCGCCTGGGGCGCTGGCGGCCACGGTGGGGCAGCGGAAGCCGTGCAGTGTGGCCAGGTCGGTATGGGCTGGGGCACAGGCCGATGCCATTTCGCCAGCGCGCGCACCCTGACAAGTCGGGAAAGCGAGGCTCCAGGGCCTGGCAGTCCTCACAGAGTGTAACTTGCTGGGGCCGCCGCCAGGGGAGGGCCCACGAGGGCTGCGGCAGGCCTGGCGAGCAGCGCGCCTGCGCGACCATGCGCGTGAGCAGCGCATACGACGCGATGTTGAACGGCACGCCGAGGCCCAGGTCGCATGAGCGCTGGTACATCTGGCAGCTTAGCTCGCCGTGCGCCACGAAGAACTGCGCGCGCAGACAGAGCTTGAGTCTGCCCTCGCCGCTGACCAGCGTGCTCAGGGCGAGCAGGGCGCTGGCAGCGCATGCGCCCCTACGAGCTGCACGCATGCTAGAGAAGGGCGCGCGGGCAACATGGGGAAAGACTCTGGACCTGTTTACCACTTGACTTGAACGATCTGAGCCTCAGTAGCACGGCCGGGCTCCATGCGCGCTGGGGGCGGCGCGCAGCGGGTGCCAGTGGCCACCGGCGCACCCCTGGCAGAACATGTGGCAGGGCGGCAGCGACGTCTCCAGCAGCGCAGCCAGGTTCCGTACGTACGCCGACACAGCACCAGGCGATTTTGGGCTGGGCTAGAACGTGTAGGGTAAGGGTTGGGGTAAGGTTTAGGGTCGGCGCGCCTGGCAGAACATGTGGCAGGGCGGCAGCGCCATCTCCGGCAGCGCGGCCGGGTTCCACGCGGACAGCACCAGGCGCCGGTCGGAAGGATTGGAGCGTATGCGGTCGATCAGGCCCGCCAGCTGGTCCACGCCTTGCCTGGAGTAGTCGGCGTGCATATCGGTATACGCCGCGCCAAAGTGGCGCCACTGGAAGCCGTACACCGGCCCCAAGTCGCCCTCCTCCCTGCACACGGCGCGCGCTGCTGCAGTGCGTGCGCCTGTGCGCTTTCCTTCAGTTCGGAGTGTGAACAGTGCGCGGCGCACCCTGCAGTGCACTCCCTTTTACTCTCCCTTCACTTTTGTTCATTGTTTTTTGAGGAAATAGGCTCATTGAGCGGTGCGGCCGCCCGCTGCACGGGAGCACGTTCAGCGCGGCGCAGCCCCCAAGTGGCCGGGCGCGGCGCGCACCGGTGGCGCAGGCCGACGCTGTCCAGGAAGGCGCGCGAGGCGTTGCCGTCCCAGATGCCCACGCCCTTGCGCTTCAGCGCGCCCGCGTCCGTGCTGCCGCTGATGAACCACAGCAGCTCCTCCACCACGCCTGCGGCGCGGCACGCCCGGAGTGCCGCATGCGCGCTGGGGCCGTGCGCCAGCGTGGCGCGCCACCGCTGCGCAGGCTTTGCAGCGGGCCGGTCTCACACAGGTGCGCTTGCATGTTGACCGCCAGGGTGATTGCGTTCTGGACATACTCATGGCGGTGGCCCAAGCCAAGCCTGCCTGTAGGCCCTACAGAGTTTACGTCTGTCTGCAGACCTGCAGACAGCTATGGAGATATGACAAGGCGTTCAAACTGCCCAGCCCGGCTCTGCGGGCCGCACCGCGCCAGAACACGCGCTTGGTGGTGAGCAGCGGGAAGCTGTGGCGCAGGTTGAAGCGCAGCTGCGGCCCAAACACGGCGAGCGTGCCGGTGCCGGTGCGGTCCTCGCGGCGCGCGCCGGTCGCCATCACGTCGGCCACCAGCGTCAGGTACTGTGCGGCTGGGCGGGGCGGGTGTCAGGTCGAGACCTGCCCCTAGCCAGTGCAGTCATTTGTGCCCCGGCGTGGGGCGTGCTGGAAGCTGGCAAGGGAAAATGGTGAGTGTAAGGCGCTCATGAGACGCTCATTGCCTGCGCCTACGGCAACCTCTCCTTAACTTGCACAGCTGGGCGGTGTGGTATCCAGGCCTACTTTGCAGCGGCAGCCAAGCTGCTCCGCATGAGTTGCCGCGGCATGCTTTCAGACAGCCTGGCAACGCGGCAAGCCGGCTCACTGAGCAGGGTGGGGCGCACGCCCACACAGCACGCCGCCGCCACAGCCCCTTCCCACGCGCAAACGCGAGGAGCAGCGCGCAGGAGGCCGAGCGCGAGCGGCCGGGCGGGCGCACACCTGGCGCTCCTCGTGCTGGGCGGCCAGCGCGGGCGGCAGGTCGACCGCGCTGCCGTCACGCACGTAGCACAGGATGGCGTAGCGGTCGCCGTTGTCGCACCTGCCGCGCGCGCAGACCCCCTTTGGCATGCTGCGCGAGCGCGGCATGCGCTGCCTGCGGCACTTGGGGCCAGCCTGCTGCCTGCCGCGGCCCCAAGCGCCCCGTGCGGCGCGCGGCTCGTCGCCTGCTGCCTAGCAACGTGTGGTCGCCCGTGCCCATGTTGCCGCAGGCGGGCGCGGCGTCGACACGCTGTGCGGCAGGCCGCTGCGCGCCCGCCCCCATGCAGGCGGCGCGGGCCCGCCGTGTCCTGCCGAGCGGGGTAAGCACCGTGGCGGCGCAGCGCTCCACAGGCGCCAGGTCGCGGGGTCCAGCCGCGGGAAGAAGGTGTCGCAATCGTACTCGGCCTCGATCTGCGTGCAGCCGCGCGCTCGTCACGCTCCAAACAGTGTGCAAACCCCTGGCGCGTCTTGCACAGGCGCGTGCGGCGCCTTGCGCACACACAGCGTCATGCCTCGCTTGTGTACTCGAGGCGCGCATCCATGCCCATGGACGCTGCTTGCTTGACGACCGTTGACGAGCTGGTTTTGCACCCAGGGTGCGGACGTGGCAGCCAGGGCATGCAGCCCCATCGCGCTCGCGGCTGGCATTAGGGCGCCGCGGAGCGCTCGTGCACAGGAGAAGCTTCAGGGCGTGTGATCGCGCGCCGGCTTGCGCGCAGCGGCTGCGCGCCTGCGTGAGGTGGACGGCTGTGCAGAGCGGGGAGCCGAGCGCCTCTGCGTAGACCTGGCCGCCGCCGATGACAAACACGCGCTCCACGCGGCCCGCATGCGCCGGGCCCGCCAGCAGCCGCAGCGCCTCCTCCAGGCTCCCGCTCACCTCCGCGCCCTGCACCCCGCTTGGACTTGTAAAGGCATTGACCACATGGGCACGGTTTTGGCAGGCTCAGCCTGCGCCCTGCACACCGCTCGGCTTGTAAAGGCTGTGACGACACGGGCGCGGGGTTGGCAGGCTCAGCGTCTGCGCGCGCGTGGCACCCATGCGCGCACCAGCGCGCCCCAGACTGCGGGCCTTGCAAGGGCGGCCTGCCAAGGTGGTGCGGCATAGCTGCACGAGCACCAGGCGGTGAAGCATGGTGATGTATCGTATGCCGCCACTGCGGTGTCAAGCCAGGCAGCCGAGGCCCCGTGCACCAGACCTTGCACGTCGTGCACGCCAGGCACGCCAGGCATGCCAGGCATGCCTGATTGCTGCAAACAGCATGCGCTACAGATGCCCGGCGAGCGCGCCTGGAAGTCCAGGGCAGGCGCGGCGCCGCCGTTGGACCTGGCGGAGCAGGCCTCGGCGCCCGCGCCGCCCGATCGGTCGCCGCCGCGGCTGAGCACGACGTTGACGCGGCCGCGCAGCGGCCGGAAGCGCGCCGGGATGGACTCCCATGTCTTGCGCCCCATCACGACCGCGTTGACCTTGGCCGCGTCCGCCGTCCGGCTCGTGAGCGCCTTGAAGTAGGCCACGTCGCCGGGCAGCTTCCAGGGCATCGTGCCGGCCTTGCCGATCCCCATCTTGCGCGTCGCGGCGACCACCAGCTGGAACGTGCGCAGCGCCTGCTCGGCCGGGGCGGCCCCCATCTCTGCACGGCGACTGGTCCCTGCGCGGGGCGCCTGGACAGAGGGAGCACGAGCACCGCACGCGCGGACTACCCAGCCTGCTGTCTGCCAGGTGCGCCGGCGCTCGCAGTCTGTGTCTGCACTTTTCAAGCAGGCGGCATAACCTCGAAGACCCTTCAGCGATAGCTAAACCGTTGTGGAGTCGCAGGACCTCCAGGATGCCATGGCTGACCGCTGCGAGGACGCAGAACAAGGAGACACTGCAGGTGCCCTCATGCAGCGGCGGTGACACACCCGCCTAGCTGGCGGCGCTGTTGCGCTGATGGATGGGTGCGCGGCCCGCCGTGCGGCGGCAGTTGGCAAACAGATCGGACATAGTTATGGTTTTTGCTGGCGCGCTCAGCTGCTGTGCTGGCCCCGCTTGCGGCCGCGCTCAAAATGCGGCAAAAGTCCTGGCACGAGATACTGGCCGCCGGCGTGCACGGCGCCCTGCGGCGCGTCTGCGTGTTCCCTGTCAGCTGCGGTCAAACAACCTGCGTGCAAAGCAAACTTTGCGCGGGGGGGCGCGTAATCCAACTGGCCAAGAGGGTCTGGCACATTCGCGAGCAGCGGCGCGGCGTGCGCGCGCAGCGCGGTGGCCGTGCGGGCACGGCAGGATGCGGAGGCCGGCCCGCGCGGGCGCGCCGGCGTCGATGAGGGCGCGTATGATGTGGAGTACGGTGACGAGGACGGCTTTCAGCCCGGGCGGCTGGAGAAGCCGTACACGCGTGCGGGGGGGCGGCAGGAGAAGGAGGCGCCGCAAAAGTGGGTACAGTGCGCAAACTGCAGCCTGTGGCGAAAGGTGCGCATCCGACCCAGGACAGCCACGTTCCTGCGCTGCTGCGCAGTGCCGCCTGTTTGGCGCGCTGAGGGTTGATATAAAGCAGCGTTGCCGTCGGCGTGCCAACCTGGATCGCAGCTGACCGTTAGGTGCCGCCGCAGGTGCCGTTCACGCTGCGGGATGAGGACATCCCAGACGACTGGAGCTGCACGCACAACATCTGGGACAAGGCGCATGCCTCATGCACCGTGCCGCAAGAGTTGACGGATGAGGAAATTGACAACATCCTGGCCGCGCAAGGCGTGCAGGCGCGCGCCGGGCGACCCACCGCGCTGAGCGGCCTTCGTCTTGTGCTGTGTTTTGGTACAGCATTTGCATGTAGGCGCTGTGTGCAAAACGCCGCTGTCTGCCTCTCAGCGCCTAACAGGATGCAGGCTCCATGCAGACTTTCTGCGTCCTGGTGCAGGCTGTTCCTGAGGAGGTCGAGGGCGAGGAGGCGGAGGTGGAGGACTTTGGCGTCGGCGACGATAAGTGCGCTCCGCTTGCTGTCTCACAAACACCGCTCTGCCTCATTGGGTGCACAAGCGTACCAGGCAGGTTTGGCCGAGACTGGCTGAACCAGTGGCTCAGGGCCGGCTGTTAGAACATACACCCGGTCGCGCGATAGGTGGTACCTCCAGGGGGAGCCTGTCACAGGCGCTGCCAGGTTCGGTTAGTCACGCGCTGGCAGAGGGAGTTTGGTAGACCGGGGTCAGCACCCTGGCCTCGCCAGGGCGGCACGCTCACGGGGTGCCGTGCGCCCGCCGGCCCGACGCCTGCCCTTCGCGCGCCAGCGTGAGCGAGGCGGGCGCGGAGGAGCTGGGCGAGGAGCTGGGCGAGGAGGAGGGCGAGGACGGCGACTACGAGTCCAGCGGCCGCCGCGCAGCGCGCGGCGCGGCTGCGCGCGCCGCGCCGGGCCGCGCGACGCGCCCGCAGGGCGCCGCCTCTGGCCGCCCGGCGCCGCCCGCGGCGGCCGCGGCCGCGGCGGCGGCGGCCGCCGCCGCCGCCGCCGCGCGCGCGCGCGGCCGCGCTGGCCGCAGCAAGCGCGGCAGCGTCGAGCCCGATGGCAGCACCGGCAGCGGCGCGCTGGGCGGCGACCAGGCCGGCGGCACGGCTGCGGCGGCGGCGGCGGCCGCAGGGGCGCGCAGCGCGCGCGGCCGCGCGGCCGGGCGCGCAGCCGGCGCGCAGCGCGGCGTCGGCGGCGCCGGCGTGCCGGCCGCCGCTGGCGCGGGCCGCCCGGGCAGCGGCGGCGGCCTGGGCAACGGGCGGCGCGGCGGGCGCGGCGGCGCACCGCCGGCGCGCCCGGCGCGGCAGGGGCCGGGGCGCGGGCGCGGGCGCGGGCGCATCGGGCGCGGGCTGAGCGAGGCCGCCGAGGCGCTGCTGGGCATGGGCATGGGCGACTTTGCCGACGAGGAGGACGCCCTGGTGCGCTGGGCGGCCACGGTGGGCGGGCAGCCCTCCACGTGCTGCCTTTTCTGGCATGCATCCAGGGTGCTTGTGTTGACAGGAGCTGGCGCCTGGAGGCCCTGGTGCGTCGCTCTGTGCCCTGCCTGTGCCCTGACCCCTTACGCTCACAGATGCTGGCACTTTGAGGCCCTCCAGCGCCGCACTGGGGCTGCACAGCAGCCCTGGCGCAGCGCCGATGGTCAGTTGCCAGGTTGCGCAGAGCATGCTCACGCCGGTGCGCGCGCACAGGATGAGGACATGGAGGGCGACGAGGCGGAGGGCGAGGGCGCGGCGCCGCCCGCGCCGCGCACGCAGTTCCGCCCCGGGCGCGTCGTGTGGGCCAAGGTGGAGGGCCACGACTGGTGGCCGGCACGCATCGTGCGCCGGCGGGCCGTGCCGCGCGAGGTGCGCCGCGGCGCGGAGCCGCCCCTGTGCGAGCGCCTGCGGGGAGCCTTGCGTAGGGGCGGGCGGCTGGCGCGGCGCATCGGCAGTGTCTCGCTCAGCGCCGTCAGGCCCCCCATCTGCTATCCGCGCTTGCGTATGCCGGCCACCGCCATTCAAGACCCGGGGACTCGGGCTCCCGCGCGAGCAGCATGCGCGCTCGTGCTTGCTGTGCATTCGCGTCAGAGCGCCGCGCACCGCCTCGCCGGCCGGGCTGCGGCGCCGCGCCGGACTGGCGCGCCTGGCATGCGCGGCCGCACGCGCCGAGCGCGCGCGCTGTGCCGCAGGTGGGGCCGCCGCCGGGCGCGCCGGCGCACGTGCGCAGCCACATGCCGGTCGTCTTCTTCACCGCGCGCGGGATCCCGGGCGAGGTGGGCGAGGGCATGGACAGCCTGGAGGGCGCGCTCGCGGCCTGCATGCGCGCCGTGAGCTTTGTCGGCGCGCCCCTGCCGCACTTCGAGGCGGTTGCCTGCGCGTGCCACCCCCCTGCGCCGCCGGCGCCGCGCGACTGGCGCGCGCGGCTCGGCCGGGCGCCGGGCCGCGCCGGCGGGCTGCGCGTGCTGGAGCCAGGGCGGGGGCACGGCATATTTTTGCACGCACGAGCCTGGCGGCAGGCCCCATGCACACTGGCCGGGTGCAGCAGCAAAGAGAGGAGGAGGGGGGGGAGCACAGGGTTTGAGTTAAGTGATCACTGGCGGGCGCGCGGGCCGGCAGGCGACAGCGAGAGCGAGGAGGCGGAGTACGCGTGGCTGCCCGTGGACTGCCTGAAGCCCTTCCAGCCGGGCGACACGACGGGCAACCCCGATGGCACGCTCGGCGCGGACGGCAACCTGGCCGCCTGTGTCGCGGCAGCCGACCGCGCGGTCGTCGCCGGCGAGCGCGCCATGGCTGCAGCCGCGGCGGCGGCCGCCGCCGAGGGCGACGCCGAGGCGCTCGCGCGGCTTGCTGGCGAGAGCGACAGCGATGGCGGTGCGCACTGCGCTCAACATCATCTGCCTCGTTGCTGGGTAGGAGGCATGCCCGTGCACTTCCAGAAGCAGTCCCAACCCTCATTACTTTCAAGGACAGAAACGTAGCCAAGTTGTCTACGGGCAACACTGCGCGCATGCGGCAACCTGAGTGCCGCTCACCAACGCTGTGCGCTTGGCTAGTCTGGGAGAAGGCCGCGCATGAGCAGGACCATGAGGCAGAGATGGCCCGTGGGTGCGAGGTGTGAGCCACAGGGCACTGCGGCATGCAGATGAAGTGCGCCGCATCACCCAGGGCTGGCGGCACGCGCACGGACATGTGCACACCCTGCCCCGGGCGGGCGCCCGCAGCCCGCGAGCCGCCCGCAAGCCGCGCGGGCGCGGCGCGCAGGCTGGGGCCCGCTGCATGAGCCGGAGGCCGAGGCCGCGCGCGCGCGCGGCGGGCGCGGGCGCGGCCTGCGCGGGCGGCGGGGGCGCGGGCGCGGCGCGCGGCGCGGCGGCGGCCGCGGCGGCCGCCGCGGCTGGCGCGGCGACGACGACGCCAGCGATTCAGACTCGGAGGCCGCCGCCGCGGGCGACTCGGGCGCGGGCGAGGGCGCGCCCGAGCCGGGCCCCGCGCGCATTGTGGTGGACGCGCTCTTCGGCTGGCGCTGGCCGCTGTCAGAGGCGGAGAAGGCGCAGGAGCGGTGCGGGCCCTCCTCCCTTGCCCTGCCAGAACCCTACCCTATATTTGTGAGAAGTGGCATACGACCAGGGTGCAGAGCGCGGTACAGCGGCGTGGCATACCGCCCGCGGCGTGGCTGTGACGCGGCGCGGAGCGCCCTGCTCTTGCCGTCGCACTCGAGCGCCATGCCTGGCAAGAGGCGCGAGAGCGCAGAGCGTCGGCGCGCCCTCCCCAGCGAGCGGCGCGGCTGCTGCAGGCGGCTGCGGGGCGGCTGCGCCGCGCAGCCTCGCGCTGACGCCGCCTCCGCCCGGGACGCTGCGCTGCGTGGCTTCCCCTTTCTGCGATAGCACGCACGCGCCGACGAGCGCTGTGCGCGGCATGCAGGGACCGCGAGCGCAAGCGCGAGCTCGACAGCAAGCGCGCGGCGGCGGCCGGCGGCGAGGACGCCGGCGTGCCGGGCGGCGGCGCCGGCGGCGCCGGCGGCGCGCCGGGCGCGCCGGGCGCGGAGCGGCCACCAGAGGCCGAGCGGCCCGTGCTCAAGGACACGGGCGTGGGCACCGACGACACCGAGATGGAGCCCGCGGCCGCCGCGCCGCCGCCGGCACCGCCCGCCGCCGACGAGGTATTGGCTTTCCCTAGCCGGTTAAGATGGCAGGCCTGCCAGCGACGGGTCCGAGTGGTAGTGTGTTGTTGCCTCCTGCCTACTGACCTGCGATAAAGCAGCACCTGCAACCAGGCCAGGCGGCGCTCGTGACAATGCCACCAGAGGGCTGCGTGGGTTGTGGTGGGTGGGCGTGCACCATTTCTCGCTGGCGGCGGTAGCCGATGTAGCAGCAGCGTATGCACGACGCGGGGCGAGCGTGCCATGCAGCAATGTGCTCGTGCGTGCCTCAAGCTCGCAGCCGCCGGCTGCGCGCGCAGGACGCCGAGCCGATGCAGCAGGAGGAGGCTGACGCGGTGGCGGCGCTGCTGGCAGCCGCCTCGGGCCACGACGTGGCCATGGCAGACGGCGAGCCTGACGGAACCGCCGAGGCGGCCGAGGCGCCGGCGGGTGCGCGCCGCGAGCCCCGCCGCCTCTGGGCGCTCCGCCAGTGCACCGACGAGCCCCTGCATCTGCCTTCACGGTGTCTGTTTGCTGCTGCATGGCAGCCGACTGTGGCGCGCTGCATGCGTGCGGGGGCGATGCGCCATCAGCAGGCCCGCTGATGAGCCTGGTGTGCTGGGCTGCTCACCCGCCTCGCACCAGGTATTGCGAGCTGGCAGCGCCTGAGGACCATGTCGGGGACCAGATGAGCGCGCGTTACGCTCTCCTGCGTCAAGAGCGCAGAGCGCGCGCAGGGGCGGTTGGCAGAGCCATGGCAAGAAAACAAGCACTGCTCCGCCCCTTGATTTCCTATCACTGGGGCGCGCGGCAGAGCGCGAGCCGGAGTACCTGGTCAAGTGGCTGGGCCGCTCGCACATGCACGACGAGTGGGTGCCGGAGGGCCTGCTCGGCCGCATCGCCAAGCGCAAGCTGGTCAACTTCAAGCGGCGCCATGGCGACGCGCCCTGCCTGCTCGCCGACCCGGCCTGGCGTACGCCGGAGCGCCTGGTCGCGCGCCGCCCCGCGCAGGCCGGCCCCGGCTGGGAGGTGCTCGTCAAGTGGACCGGCCTGGGCTACGAGACCGCGACCTGGGAGGCGCGCGCCCGGTCCCCGCCCCACGCCTGCCCGCCCGCTCGGCCTGCAGGCTCTCCCATAGCCACCGCCGGCATGCCGGCGGCGCGCGCGGGCCGCCCGCGGCGCAGGCGGGTCGCGCGGGAAGGTGCGCCGCAGCCGCGCGCCCAGCGCCCGCCGCCGCCCGCCGCCGCCCGCCGGCCGCCGCACCCGCCGCCCGTGCGGGGCCGGTCGTGGTGCTCTCATTAGGAAGAGCAAATCAATTGTGCTCAGTATGCAAAAGGTTTATTACCCATAATGCGCTGCAGAGGCCGGCGCGCGCGCGCGCAGGCGGAGGGCGAGGGCCTGATGGCCGAGGCGGACACGATGCCGCTGCACCGCGCGCTGTGGGTGCGCCAGAGCGCCGCGCTGCGCCGCGCAATGCCCGAGGCGGCCGCGGCCGGCGCGGCCGCGCGCGGCGCGGCCGCCGCCGGCCTGCCCGGCCTGCCCGGCCAGCCGGCCTGGGTGCAGGGCGGGCGGCTGGCGCCGCACCAGCTGGCCGCGGTGGGCTGGCTGCGCGGCCGCTGGGCGGCGCAGCGCGGCGCGCTGCTGGCGGACGAGATGGGCCTCGGCATGACCGCATCCGCCATCGCCTTCCTGTGCTCGCTCTGGTGCGCGGCCGCCCCGCGGCGCCGTCCACGTTGTGGGCGCGCGCGCGACGTGGTGGCGCTAGCCTGATCACAGCCCTTGCCGCGCTGCTGGAGAAGCAAGGGGCTGCGACCGCAGGGGCCGCGCATCGTCATGTGGTGTGTGAGCGTGCAGCCTCGTGGCTGAACCACTGTGCACCAATTCATGTACAGTCTGAGGGCCTTCAGTAAGGGCAGACAGGGGTGTGGGTGTGTCGGGTGTCACGATCACAGAGCCTGCTGCCTGCTCCACGTGCGAGTTGAAGCCTGTACCTCGAGGTGGGTGCAGTGAGGCGGCGACGGCGACTCGGGCCAGGCCGCCAAGTGACGCGCCGGGAGCGCCCCCCCGCAGGCACGAATTCAAGGCGGCCGGCCCGGTGCTAGTGGTGGTGCCGGGGCCGAGCGTGGGCTTCTGGGCGGGCGAGTGGGCGTTCTGGGGCGCGCCCGGCACCAATGTGGTGCCGTACGCGGGCTCGGCCGCCGCGCGCGCCGTGATCCAGGACCATGAGCTCTGGCTGGCGCCCTCCTCGCTGGACGGCAAGGCCACGCCGCGCCTGCGCCTGCGACCCGGCCTGGCCGCCAAGGCGCGCCCGACCTCCGCGCGCATGCCAGGCCGCGGCGCGGGCGCCGCCGTGCCACTGAAAGCTTACGCCAAGCGTGCAAGCTGGTAGGCGCGCGGAGGCCCATGGTACAGACGCGCCATATCGGGCTGAGGCTCTGTCAAATGCAGCGGAGGGCTGCATGCTCGCGACGCGCCCGGCGCGCCATGCGCTGTAGCCTGGCCGCTGCTGGGCCTGTACCCTGCACCGGCAGCGGCCTGAGCAGAGGCCGCGCGCGCGCAGGTCGTCAAGCCGGACGTAGTGCTGGCGACGTACGAGGCGCTGGCGGGCGACGCGGGCGCGCTGCGCGCGATCACGTGGGAGGCGCTCGTGCTGGACGAGCGCGGGCGGCCGGCCGCGGCCGTGTCCAAGGCCGCCGCTGCGCTGGGCGAGCTGACGGGCCGCTGGCGCCTGCTGCTCTCGCACGCGCCGCCCGGCAAGGCGCGGCCTAATCACAGCGCCGGAGAAGATGTGCCTGCCCCGCTCGGCGCTGACGACACCTCAGAAACTCGGCCCACTGTTTGAAGCGCTGCGGAGGCGCTGTCAGGCTCGGGCGCGGGCAGGTCGCGACCGTGCGTGGCAGCAAGGGGCGTCCACGTACCCGAACATCCTGAGCGCGTGGTCTCCATGTGCGTCGCATGCATCGGCGCAGTTTGGTGAACGGCTGCGCGGGGGCGAGCAGGGGCCGCTGGAGCGGCTGCAGACCGCGCTCAGCTTCCTGCGCCTGGACGAGGACGCGCCGTCCCCGTCGGCCGGCGGCAGCTCCAACGAGGAGCAGGCGCGCGCCCGCGTCCCCGCACGCAGCCCGCCGCAGGCGGCGCCTGACCGCCCGCCGCGCCCTTGCTGCACCCAAGCATCTCTTTGGAGCGTGCTGGCTGTGCTGTGGCTCTGCGGTGCGTATGGGTGTGCAACATGCTGTTCCAGGCATATTTGGGCGCAGCTGCCGACTGGCGGGCCTGTGTGGCTCTCCAGCGTCCAAGCCAGGCAGAGCAGCGGACCAGGCTGCGCGCAGCCGGGCGCTCCGCTGACGCCTCGCCCGCATGCAGGCGGCGGCGGCGGCGCTGGGCGAGTCCTGCCTGCGGCGCACGCGGGCCGGGCTGGGGTTCCCGCCCCGCGCGCTGCGCGAGGTGCGGCTGCCGCTGGAGCTGGCGCCGGGGCAGGCGGCGGCGTGCCGCGGCGTGCTCGCGCGCGCATTTGAGGTCCTGGCCGACCCGCACCCGCCGCGGCACTCGGGGCACCGCGCCGCGCAGCTGCGCGCCGTGGCCGCCGAGCTGCGCCGGGTGCGCGCCCTCCGCCGCCGGCCGCGCAGGGTGCCTTGAAGCGCTGCCTTTCGTGCTCTAGTGAGCGAACTTAGCGGCTCTGGCTTGCGCTGCGCGCCTTTCAGTTGTCGAGCTCTCTTCTTGCTGTGTCTCAGCGTGCGCTGGCGCCTCAGCGACGGCCGGCGCCCTGCGTCGGCGCGTACAATGTGCGGGTCCTGCCAGATTCCAGCGCTGCCGGGCCCCAGCTGTGCGGCGCGGTCCCCAGGGCAGGGTGCAGCGCGGCGGCGGGCCAGGATTAATGCGCGCGGCCCTAACCCTGACCCCGTCCGGCCAGGTCTGCACGCACCCGGCGCTGGCGTCGGACGCAGAGGCGGGGCCCGACGAGGAGGCGCGGCCGCCGTCCGCGCGCCTGGCCCTGCTGGCCCGCCTGCTGCCGCGCCTGCTCACCGCCGGGCGGCGCGTGCTGCTGCTCTCGCAGACCGCACCCGCGCTGGACCTGCTGCAGGTGCGGCCCGCGCGCGGCGCAGCGCGCCGGCACAACAGAGCTGTCCGGTGTATAGCCACGGGCTGGGGCGCCCTTGCCGGGGCTGCGGCGCTGGCAGGTCTTGCATAGTGCTGCAGTTTCAGGAGTATGTGGTCGATGCTGGTGCGCGATCCACAAAGCACAGGAGTACATGTCCCAGCTTGAGACGGTTGCAGGCGGCGCCGCCGCGCCTCTGCTCGCCTTTCCCTGCATGCCAGGCAGCACTGCCAGCCCGTCGAGCGCGCACGGCGAGCGCGGCTTGGCGCCTGTGAGCGTGACCTGGGTATTAAGCCATGCCCGCCAAACCTGGCGCCCGGCGGGCGTGGCCTGGCGCCGGCACGTAGCACCGCTGGAACGCGCGTGGCGCGCGCCGCAGGAGTGGGCGGCAGAGGCGCTGGGCGCGGAGCGCGTGGTGCGCACCGACAGCGCCACGCCCGCCGCCGAGCGGCATGCGGCCATCGAGCGCTTCAACGCGCCCGACAGGTGCGGCGCGCGCGCGCCCATGACAGCTGACGGCGCTGCGCGAAGGCCGCTGTCGCCCTGTGCTTGCCTGTGGGGAGCGAAGTGTTGGCAGGACACGCATGGAAGCACTGTGCGCAGGGGAGGTGCTACGCATGTGCGGCAATGCCTTGCCCAGCGCGCATTGGTCTGCAAGCGTCTTTGCATGCTCCTGGGTTTCTTATGCACAGGGCTGCCGGGCTTGCTGTGGCAGTGTACTGTGAAAGTCAGCTGCTCTCGCAGTCCCATCCTGTGTAGGCGCGGCAATCACCCTCTCGCCCGTCTGCGCTCGCAGCCCCGTGCGCGTGTTCCTGACCACGACGCGCACGCTGGGCCTGGGCACGGTGCTGCCGGGCGTGGACGTGGCGGTGCTGCACGACTCCGACTGGAACGCGCGCGCCGACCTGGCCGCGCTGCGGCGCGCGCGCGAGCTGGGCCCTAACCCTACCCCCGGCGCCGACGCCGCTGCGGGGCCCGCCGCGACTGCCAACGGCGCGCTGGAGCGCGACGCGGGCGCGCCGGGCGGCGCCGGCGCGGCGCTGCCGCTGCTGCGCCTGGTCGCGCGCGGCAGCTGCGAGGAGCGGCTGCTCGCGCTCGCGGACCGCAAGCGCGGCCTGCACGCCGCGCTCAAGCCCGCGCCCACCAGGTGAGTGGAGGGGAGGTGACCTAGAGGGCTGGAGGGCAGGCGTGTGCGCGGTCGCTGGCGCTCGGGGAGCGTCAGCGGGCCCGCGCGCAGCGCTCGCACCCGCGCCCGACCTGGTGCCGCAGAGTGATTGGCTGCTGCTGGCTAAGACCTGCCGGCTGAGAGCTGCCGGCTGAGGCTATTGGCTGAGACGCGGCGGGCGTGCTCCGCGCGCCGTGAGCTTTGGTGGTGCGCCTGCGTGCTGAACGTGGCGGGCGCGCCAGTGGCGCGGTGCGGCGTGCCGGCCCGGGCAGGGCCACGGACCTCGCGGGACTGCATGACAAGCCCAGGGCGCTGACGGCCCGGCTGTGTGCGGCCTTTGCAGCCGCTCGGCGACCGGCGGCGCGCGGCTGCTGGAGGACATCCTGCGGTGGGGCTCCGAGGCGCTGTTCGCGCGGCCTGAGGGCGGCGCGCCCGCCGCGCACGCCGCCGACGCGGCCGCCACGGCCGCGCTCGCGGGCGATGCCGCCGGCCCGGGCGGCGCCGGCGAGCTCAAGCCGGGCGCGGCCGCCGGCGCGCCGGCGCCCGCGCCGCGCGCGCAGGGCGAGGGCGAGGGCTACAGCGAGGCCGCACTGGACCGGCTGGTGGCGGGGCCGCTGCGCCCCAGCAGCGCTGCGGGCGGGGGCGGCTCGCCCGGGGCAGACGGGGCATGCGCAAAGGACTGGGCGGCGGCGGGCGAGGCGGGCGGGCTCGGGCCCGGCCTGGAAGCGGTGGCGGTGCGCGAGTGGCGCGCCGAGGCACTCGAAGACGAGGAGGCCGGCAGCGACGGTGCGGCGCCGCCCGCGGCGGCTCCGCTCGCGCCCGCGGGGCAACTCAGCACCGTGCAGTGGTTCTGCATGCCGTGCTTTGCAGGCTATGTGTGTTGCGGCACCCTGTGCTGGAGTGTGCAATGTGCATGCACGGGGGCAGCCGTGTGAGGGCGCCGGCGTGCGATCGGGACCCCACATTGCTCTGCGCTCGCATGTGACAACCACACCATGGGGGCTCTGCACAGGCCTGATGTCTGAGCATTGGTATGCGCGAGCGGATGCACAGCCCTGGGACCTGAACACCGGCATGCACGAACAGATGCGGGCGAGGAGGACGAGGAAGACGAGGGCCCGCCGGAGCTGGAGGGCCACGGTTCGGGCGAGGTGGATGACACGCCGACGCGCGCGGAGAGCGTGGGCGGCGCCGCGCGCCACTGGGACGCGCTCCTGCGCCCGCACTGGCAGCGCCTGCAGGCCGAGGAGGAGGAGGCGGCCGCGCGCGGCGCCGAGGACGCCGGCGGCCGCGCGCCCGAGGACCGCGGCGGCGGCGGCGGCGGCGCGGGTGCCGGCCCCGGCCCCCCGCGCCGCGCTGCCGAGCCCCTCGCGCTGCGCTGCGCATCGCGCCCCCATGCTGGGTCGCCGTGTGCTCCGGCGCGGTCCGAGCGCGGCTGGGGAAGCCTGCAGCCGTTGCCCCTCCATGCCACCTGCCCTGACCGCTCGGGAGCACAGTGCCCGCGCTGAGGCGTCCACCTATACGGCACGGTACCCCCCACCGCCACGCCTGCGCCGCGCAGGCCCCGAGAGCAGCATGCACAGCTCCGGCGACGAGGCCGAGGAGGTCAGCGACGCGGGGCGCGGCCCGCGCGCGAGCGCGGTCGCGGCCGCCGCCGCTGCCGCCGCCGCCGCCGCAGCAGAGGCCAACGGCGGCGGCGGCGGCGGCGGCGGGCGCGAGCTGTCAGCGCGCGGCGCGCGCGGCGGCGCGGGCGCGCGGCGCGGCGGCGCGCGCGGGCGCGGGCAGCGCCGGCGGCGCCTAGACGAGGAGGACGAGGACGCGGGGCCCGACGAGCCGCGCGCCGGCAAGCGCCGGCGGCGCGGTGCGCCCCCTTGCCCTGCACTGACGCCCGCGAAGCGCGTGCAGCAGGCGTCGGGTCGAAGTCAGCAGCGCGCGGACTCCGCTCCGCACGTAGCTACCCTGGCCGGACGAGGCGAGCACGTGCCGCACAGCTCGCATGCGAGCCTCTCCCGAGAGGCGCACGGCTTGCCGGATGGGATGTGAGGCCGGCCCGGTGTCAGCCCGTGCGGGAGGCTGCAACGCAACTGATGGCGCGCAAGCAGCGAGCTGCACATGCTGCCGCGGCCGCCCTGCTGGGGCTACCAAGCACTTTCAGCGCGTGATGCCGCGGTCTGTTGTGACAGAGGCTGTCATGCGGCCGCGCAGGCGCGGCGGGCGACGCGGGCGGCGAGGCCGAGGCGGCGCTGCGGCGCGAGTGGGCGCGCCTGGAGGCGGCCATCCGGCTGCTGGGCGACCCGGGCAGCAGCGAGGCGGCCGTGTCGCGGCGCGCGGGCGCGCGCATCGCCGCGCTGCTGTCTGACCTGGACCTCGGCCAGCCGCCGGGGCAGGCCGCCAAGCTGGCGGAGATGGCGCAGCAGGCGCGCGGCGCCCCCCTCTGGCCGGCTGGCCGGGCGCGGCTGTGTTTGAGGGTGGAGGGCGTGCCTTGGGGGCGAAGGCTTGTGGCAGGGAGGGCGCGGCCTGGGCAGAGGCCGCTGCGCAAGCAGGAGGCGTTCTCGTCATGAGCGCCCATCTGCAGGTGCAGCACTTGCCTTTCATAGAAGCGCTCCTTGCGCGCATGCGCCTCCTGCGCTGGAGAGAAGCATGGCTCCGTGCAGGGTGCGCACCGCCAGGAGTTTTGAGGCGGGACGACAGCGCGCTGACAAGGAGGGCGAGTGCATGTAGCATTATCGTTGTTTGTGCAGCGCATGCGCGCGCATGCGACGGGCGCCGGCCCGCGCCGCGCAGGCGGCCGAGATCCTGCTGATGACGCGCGCGGAGGGCGAGGCCGCGAGCGACTTCCAGGAGTACACGCTCATCGCGCTCGTTGCCGTGGCCGCCCACCTGGAGGGCTGCGCCGCGGAGCAGGTCCAGCTGCCCGCGCTCGCCGCGCGCTTCGGCCAGGAGCCCGGCGCGCTCGAAAAGGCGCGCGGCCCGGCCTGCGCCGGGCGGGCGCTTGCAGGCGGCGGCGCCTGCCGCCGGGGTGGAGAAGGCGGACAGGGTGAGGCAGGGAGCAGCCTGTCACGGCTGGCGTTGATGCCAGACAGCCATCTGATGGCCGCCCCGCGCTGGCCGCGCGCCTCAGCTTGGGCCCAGAACTTCGGAGGGGAGCGCGAACCTCTTGCCGCCCGGGCCGTGCGCAGTAGCTCATGTTGAGGCTGTGCGAGGAGGCAGAGGTGAGAGGTTCAGCTAAGCAGGTCCAGCATGCCAGTCTTGCCTGTAGACGTGCGTGCACGCCGCCATGCCCGGCTGCCTGCAGGATGTGCAAATGGCGCGCAGGTGTTCCTTGCAGTGCATCATGCAGAGCCTGGCCAACTCCCGCGGCCTGCGCGCGCAGGTGTTCCAGTACATCATGCAGAGCCTGGCCAACTACCGCGCGATGCACATGCGCATCAAGGCGCTGGAGGTGGACCCGCGCGGCGCCGGCTTCGCGCTGCAGGCGCCCCCCCGCCCCGGCCCGCCCGGCCCCCCGGCCACCGACGGCCGAAACCGTAGGAGCGCTGTGTGTGGATCAGCGCAAGCCCGCGCCTCACACCCGCTGGTCGGGGCGGAGCCAGCGGGGCCGGCCCTGGGCAAAGCTGCTGGGTGCCGTCGCCTAGCCCTCGGGCCAGCACTGTCTCTCAACGCGCCATCCTGCGGGCAGCAGACGGGCGTCGCCCCTGTATGACACCCTTGACGTGGAGGCGACAAGACCCTGAACCCTGCGGGCGGCGCGGCGCAGGGCGCGGCCACGGACCTGGACCGGCTGCGCGAGAAGCTGGAGGGCATCGTCGGCAGCGACTACACCGCGGCCGCGCTCGCGCACGGGCCGCTCGACATCACCAGCCAGGTGCGCGCGCGCGCGGGCGCGCGCGGCGGGGGCTCAAGCCTCCGGCAGGCGCCCTGTCCCGGAAGCCCGCGTGCCAGCTGTACGAAGGCGGGATCGGGTGCCAGGCGCTGTGACAGGGCCAGACATGTTGCTGTAGTGGCAAGGCGCGGTAAGGAGTGGCATAGTTGCGCTGGTGCGTGTGAGTCGACCTGCTGCTGCCCCACCCGCGCTGGACGCACCGGGCCTGACCCGCCGCCGCCGGCGCGCGCGCAGTGCCAGATCCCGCAGATGCCGATGCTGCCGGGCGACGCGGAGCGGCACCCGGCGATGGTGCGCGAGTACCACGCGATCGCGGAGGAGATCCAGCGCGAGTGCCAGCACATCGCGCTGCTCGACCGCATGCACTCGCTGAAGGTGCGCCGCGCGCGATGCCGGCGGGCACCGGCGCCCCAGCGCTGCTGTGCTGCAGCTCGCTGTCTGGCCGGGCTGCATTAAGCGGGAGTTGCAGGGGCCGCTGGCATGGGCGTGCTGCAGCATGCGGGTTTGCTGAGGCCGCTGGCATGGCGTGCGCCGGGGAGACGCAGCGTGTGCAGTGTGGCAGCTTTCCTGGACCTGATAAAAACGTGTCTTCGGCGGCTGGACGCGGCCATACCCTGACGCGCAGGCGGTGAGCAGGGGCACATACACTCCAATCACGCGGCCTGCACCCCGCAGTGCGCCGACGCTCGAGCCGCGCCGGCCGCGGGGCGCCGCCGCCGGGCGCGCCGCGCCTGCGGCGCCGGTTGACGTGCGCGCGCGCGCCGGTCGCAGGTGAAAGCAATCCAGGACGAGTACCAGGGGTACATGGAGCGCGTGCGCGGCGTGGCGCAGGGCGCCATCGACGCGGCCAATAACGGCTTCCAGGCCGCGCGGCACGCGGTCACCGGCCGCCTGGACGCCGCCGTGCACCAGCTGCAGGCCCGCTTCTTCTCGGCGCCGGTGCGCTGGCTGCCGGCCGCGGCGGGAGCCCGCCGCACGGGCGCATGCCTTGCCTGGCTGCATGCCCGGCGCTGCGCAGACATGCGAGGCGCCTGGCGCTGCACAGCTGTGCGAGAGTGTGACGCGGCGCGCGCGTCTGCAGCTGGGCGGTTACACAGCGGGGGTTCTGGTGGCAAGCGTTGAGCGCTGCTCACCTGCTCTGCACTTCATAGGGCAGGCGCTGCAGCGGGCTCATTGCTTTGAGCTGCTTCGATGGTGAGCACCATGGCTGAGGTCTGGCGCGCGCGCGCGCGCGCAGCCGCACCTGCTGGTGCAGATGCATGCGGAGGCGGCCGCGCAGCTGGCGGGGCACGCGCAGCTGGGCGCCGGCGGCGGCGGTGCGGGCGGCGGCGGCCTCGGCGCGCCGCCCTCGCCCGCGCACCAGGCCGCGATGCTGCAGCAGCAGCTGCAGCAGCAGCTGCACCTCCAGCAGCAGCAGCAGGCGGCCGCGGCCACCGCGGTCGCGGCGGCGGCCGCCGCCGCTGCCGCCGGGCGCGTCGGCGGCGCCGGGCTGCTCGCGGGCGGCCCGGGCGGCCCGGGGGGCCTGCTGCCGCCGGGCGGCCCCGTGCTCGGCCGCGGCAGCGCCGGCGACGAGCAGATGGCGCAGCTGGCCGCGTACTCGCACGCGATGAAGGGCGGCGGCGGCGCGGCGGAGGCGGCGGCCGCCGGCGGCGCGCTGGCGGGCGGCGCGCCGGTGCAGCCAGCGGGCGTCGGCCAGGCGCGGCGGCGCCTGTTCTCTTAGCGCCCCCTCTGAGAACTGCGTAGAACTGCATAGGGCTCTGACAAGCCGCCCACCCGTCGGTTATTGGTGCAGCCTGCAAGTGATGCAAACCCCGATAGAGGGAAAGGGCGGGCTTGAAGCAGTGCCTGGAGCGCCCGCGCAGGGCTTGCTGCGGCGCTCGCCGCCGCTTGCGCCCAAGCCGCCGCTGCCGCCGCCGGCCAAGCCGCCGCCCGCCAGCGCGCCGAGCGGCTCGCTCACGCAGCAGGTGCCTCGCCGTCTTGCACGGCATGCGTCCGGAAGCCCTGCTCCTGCCACCCCGGGAGTGTGGTCGGGCTGCACTACCCCAAGGCTTTGTCGCCCCCTTCGTGGCAGCGAGTGAAGGGCCTGGATATTGTCATATAGACACGGGTCCGGTGTTGGGAGCTCACTGCGTGGGTGTGCGGCCTCGCACGAGCACAGACCTGCAGCAGCAGCAGCCGTGCACCTGTGTAGAGCAAGCAGCCTGAGAGGCCGGTGCCTGGGACAGGGTAGGCCAGCAACGGCTCAAGTGACAGCAGCGTCCGTAGCCTCAGCCCCGCTGGGACAGCGTGCGCAGGGCCCCGGCGGCGCGCTGCAGCAGCGTGGCGGGCCCGGCGGAGCAGCTGGCGGCGCGGCGGGCGGCGCGGCGCTGGGCGCGGCAACCCTGCCAGCGTACCCCGGCTTTGCGCACCCTGGGCCGCAGGCCGGGGCCAGTGCACAGCAGGTGCGTCGGCCACCCTCTGCATCTCATGAGCTTCTTGGCTGAGTGGTGGCACCACACCTCGCCCTGCCATCCCCGCAACATAGGATCCGCAGCTTCTGTGAATTGGGTAACGTGTCCGCACCAGCGATCAGCCAAAGGATGAACAGCGCACGCCCCCCGCAGTGTTGACTGTGCTCGTTGATACGTGAACAGTGTGCCCGGCAACAACTCCCGCAGCTGCCAAGCTGCGCGGCAATCCTGATCCGGCATGCGGGGCTCTGACTGCGTGCGCCTGGGGCGTGTGCAGGCGGCATTGCCACGGCAGCCGGGCGGCGGCGGCAGCGGCAGCGGCAGCGGCATCAGCAGCGGCGGCGGCAATGGCGGCGGCGGCGGCGGCGGGCTGCCACTGCAGCGGCTGACGCCCGAGCAGATGCAGGCGGTGCAGGCGCAGGTGCAGGGGCAGCAGGTGACGCGCCCGCCAAACACCCTCGCAGGCCTCGCTCCCCTCACACCTGCTTGACCTGGCCATACCGTTGCCCCTGGGCAACGTACGGCGGCCCCGGCGTGACGCGCGCGCGCGTTGCCAACAGGCGCTCGGCGAGGGCGGCGGCGACGGCGGAGGGTTCCGTGCGCCTGCGCCGCCTGTGTCGGCGGCCGCTGCGGCGCAGGCGGCCGGCCTGGCGGCCGCGCAGGCGACCGCGGCGGCCGCGCAGCAGCAGGCGGCGCAGCTGCAGGCAGCCGCCGCGGCGCAGGCCGCGCAGGCGCGCGCAGCCGCGGCGGCTGCCGCAGCTGGGGCGGGCGGGGCAGCCGCGGTGCGACGCGGCCCCTGCCACAGACGGCGGCAGCCGCGGGCTATGCTTGCATGCTCTTTTGCATGTCCGCGGATGCGAGCAGGTTCTGCTGGCGGTCGGCACGGCAAGCGCCCAGCCCGGGGTCACAACCTTCGCCTGTGCGCTCGGGTAGAGCAGTGCCTGCTGTTCCTTTCAGGCCGCGCCCAAGCGCCGCACATGGCGCGCTATAGGCGCTGAGCGCCTGTCACAGCGGTGCTGTCTGCTCGTGCAGGAGGGCAGGCCGTCATTGGGCCAGAGCAGGCCGCTCGCGGGGTGGGCGGCCGGGTACCCTCGCGGCCTGCCCATGCCGCCCCACGAGCAGGGCCTGGGGCTGAAGGCGCCGTCGGGGGCACACATGGCCCTGATGCAGGCGCGCCGGCCCTTCCAGCTTGGGGTGCTACCAGGGCAGCTGCGCTGCATGCCTTGGAACCCGTGCAAGTGCCAAATAAAGCGTCGGCCTGCCAGTGCTTGCCAGTGCTTGCCGGCCGGCGAGAAGGCCGCACAACCCGCTTCTGGGCGGCGTCATCCCAGGTGCGGCTTGCCGGGCTGATCGGCGGCGCAGGCTGCGCATGCGCGGCCGCGTCGTCACGCTTTCTTGCTTAGGAGTAGAGTTGAGGTGAGAGCGGCTGCTTGTGGCTGCGGCAGGGCGTGCAGCAGCACAAGGCCAAGGGCATGCAGGCGCCGGGCGCACGCGCGCCGTCGGGCAGCGGCGCGGCGGCCGCGGGTGCGCCGAAGCCGGCGCCGGTCAAGCCGGGCGCGGCGCCGCCCAGGCCGGCCGGCGAGCAGCGCCTAGACCCGCTGGGCTGCCCGACGGAGATTGACCCCGAGCACCAGGTGCGCAGCGCACCCACTGGGGAGCATTGCCGCACATCCCGGGACAGTCTGAGCCAGAGAGTGGAAGAGTGGCTCGCCAGCAGTGTCCGGGATCTATGACCCTTCCGTCCACCCCAGCGGCGACGCGCCATGCACCCCGGCGGCCGTCCAGGGCGCCCATCGGGCGCGACCGGCAGGGCGCATCGGCGTACGAACCGCGGCGCGCGGCGCTGACCGGCGGCCGCGCGCGCGCAGGCGCTGCTGGAGGCGGCCGCGCGCAGCGGCTTCCAGGCGCAGCGCTCGCCGCGCACGGTGCACGCGCCGCCGCCACAGCACGCCTTCCCGCCGCGCGCCGGGCCCGGGGCGGGCGCCGAGGCGGCGCACGCGCTCGGCGGCGGCGGCGGCGGCGGGCTGGCGCCCGATGCGGCGCGCGGCGGCGGCGGCAGGGCGCAGCCGCTGCTGCCGCGCGCGCAGTCGGGCGCGCCCGGCGCGGCGCCGCGCCCGGCGCCGCTGTCCATACCGGGGGCGGCCAGCGCGCCCGTGCACGTGCGCGCCCCGCCAGATGCGGCTGGACTGCATGTCCTCCTTGCTGTGCTTACTGGCCTGGTCCAGACGGCGCGCAGTGCTGAGGCACGCCAGGCTGCCTGTTGCAGCGCCCTTGGCTCGATGCTCCCCGCGATCACTCATCACAAGGTCGAGTGCGCTAGGGGTAGCAGCAAAGGATGCTTGTTAATTTGCGGAGCAGGCACGGCATGCGCGGCGCCGGCAGCATGCACAAGCGCTTATTTTTCCACCGCGCCCAGACCACGGGGGCCTGCACGCGCAGGTGCCTGAGGAGCGGGCGCTGCGGCACCCCGGCGTCGGCGCGCAGCCGCCTGCGCAGCCGGCGGCGCCGGCGCGGCCGGCGGGCGGGCAGGCGGCCGGCGCGCGCGACGAGCGCATGCGCCCGCCAGCGCTGCCCGCGGACGCGCGGCCGGACCTGCTCGGGCCCCCTCCCCGGCCGGTGGCCCTGCCGGGGCCTGCGGCCAGGCGGCCGGCAGGCGCCGACAGCGCCGCCGGGCTGGCTGCGCTGCAGGCGCCGCAGCCGCGAGCGCCCGCAGCCGCGCCGGCCGCCGCGCCGGCCGCGCCGCTCAGCGCAGCGCCGGCGGGTCGGGCCGCGGCGCCGGGCAGCGTGCCCGACCCAGCGCCAGCCAGCGTGCCGGCGCACCTGGCGGCCGGCGGCGCGCCCGCCGGCAGCTTCATGGAGCTGCTGCAGGGCGGTGGCGGCGAGGGCGGCGACGCGCTGGGGCTGCCGCCGCCGGCCGCCCTGCCAGGGCCGCCGCCGTCGCCGCCGCGCGGCGGCGCGCGGCCGCAGCCGCTGCCGGAGGCGGCCTGGGGCATCGCGCAGGGCTCGGGGGCGGGAGGCAGCGGGGGAGCGCTCGACGGGGGGCCGCCCGGCAGGGGCGCGCCCGCGGGCGCGCGCGTGGCCATGCAGGCGGCGCCGGGCGCGGTGCTGCCGCCGCTGGATGCCGCGGCTGGGCCGACGGGCGCACCGCCGCCTGCCTGGCAGCTGCTGTAGGCGCCCTACGGCCCAGCACGGCTCAGCAGACCCGAGGCGCGGCCGCAGCTTGTGGCGGGCGCGCCGGTCCCGGCGCTTGCCAGCGTATTTCAGAGAGGCTGGGACGGGAGCGCTCGGGTGTCTGATTGTTTTAAGGAGCGGCTCAGCTTGGCCGACCTATTGCCCCCGCCTTGGCTTTCAGCAGCGTGGCACGCATGGACTGGACATGACCGACCGATGTGGGACGGCTGCCGTGGGCATGCACGTCTGCAGCGCTGCGCGCCGGAGGGGATGATGGCTGCAGGCCGGCAGAAGCAGGCAGGCAGGAGTTGTGACTTGAACGTGTTCCTGAGAGAGCGAGCACAAGTCTAGGGGCTTTCCGCATCCGGTACCTGCAGCGGACGAGAGGCGGGACGTGCGTGCGCGCCCCAGAACACACGAGGCTTGGCGCCCGGCCTGACACGGCCTGCTTGGTTTCTGCTTCCGGTTGCGCCGACTGAATTTGGGCATTTGTACACAACAGCCGCACACCCTGTAAGATAGCGCGCTGCTATACCTGGCGCTGCCAGGACCTGGATTACAGTGTGTTCGGAAGCTTGGTAGTTTTCACGCACTCAGTACGACTGGCGCAGACGCTTGCCACATACAGGGGCTCATGCGTGCTGTGCTGCTCATCCGTGAGCGGCTACGGAATCACTGCTCAAAACTCCCTGCTGCCCGCTGCTGCAGCTCCGCCATGCGCTGCTGCTGCTGCTCCGGAGGCAGCGCCAAGAACCTGCCAGATGGGGCGCACACTAGCAGTGAGCTGGTCTGCTGCCGCATGCACCCTGCTCAAATGAGCAGCATCCCTAGATAAGGTAACAGCTTGGTGCTGCGCGCCACTGGCACCACCCCGCGGGTCTCATCAGCCGCTGCACGCCTGCCCAGGGCGATGCAGCAGCGACCCGGCGACAGCGTGGCACATGCAGGCTCTGCAACAACTCACCGCGCAGCCGCCGCCCAGCAAGGCAATGACAGCACCGGGGCGCGGCGCGCACGTGAACACGCTCTTGTCGCCGATGTCGTCCTTCACCGCCTGCGTGTACTTGCGGCCGGCGAAGACGAGCGCCAGGCCGGTGAACACCAGCAGCAGCGCGCGCTCCGCGTCCGCCGGCACCAGCCCAGTCAGGTGCCCTGCAGATCAGGCAAGGCGCTGTGCATGAGCAGACGCACTCAGACCCACACATTGCTGGCAGCACTTGAGCAGGGGAGCCCATCCACAAGGATGTCCACTTCAGCGATGGTGGAGGAGCAGAGCGGGATGGCGAAATCACTGACAGAAGGACGCTGTAGTCGATAAGCAATACAATCAGCAATGAGCTGCGAAGTGCGGCTAATACTTGCAGGCATGACGGCACTCGGTCCTTTCAGCCACATCGCTCCGGACCGCGGCTTACGTGGCTTGCGAAAGCAAGGGAACACAGGTGCAGGAGCAGACGCATAAACAGCGCGCGTGCGGCGCCTACGGGGGGGCGCGCGCCAAGGAGCAGAGCAGGGGTCACGAAGAACAGCGCCGCGCATTCAGCCTTCCCGTAGCACCTGCATGTGCCGTTTGACTAACTCTCTCAGGGCCTGAGACTCACTCTGCTGCCGCACACATGCGCCTGCCTCAACCGAGGAGGCGCGCAATCATGCCACACACGCTCCCAGGACCTGCCCATGGCAGGTTGCGGGGTCTCAGAGGCAGCTCTTAACAGATATGGCGGGGCAGCTTGGCGAGGGAGGGGCGCACATGCCCTCCTTGAACGCGACGCCGGTGACCGCGGCGAAGAGGGGCCCCACCAGCCACACGGCGCCCGGGTGGGTCGCCACGTACTCGGGCAGCGGCTGCGCCTGCACACGAGGCTGCTGCGTGAGAGCCAAGGCTGCTGGGTCAGCTGTGCAGAGCCGCAGCAGGCGCCACCTGGCACGCAGGTCAGCACTGCCGCCTGCAGCGCTCTGCGCAAAGGGCGCACAGCACGAACAAAATGTGATAGCGGCTTCCGAGTGCCTGCTGTGGCGTTTGGGCTACTGGAGGCCAGATCTGCGCGCTTGGGCCAGCCTGACCCGTGGCAAGTTGCTGAGCGCGCCTGCGTGGCAACCAGGAACAGGCCGCCGCTGAAGCCGAGCGCCCACAGGGCCTGCAGGAAGCGCTTGATGGGCGCGACGTAGATGTGGATGAGCGCGAGGGAGGCGCCCAGCCCGGCGCCCCCCGCGACCGCCACCGGGGTCTGCAAGGCTCTGCGCACGCAGACACTCCTCTGAGCGCCAGTCAGAAAAGCTGCGCCCTACACAGCCCAGCGCGCCAGCGCCGCCAGACCAGGCAGAGCCTTGCAGCGCGCACCTGGCAGCCTCCCTAACGCCGTTGTGCTCCGGCAGCAGCGCGAGGCCCGTCTCCACCAGCAGCGCTGGGGGCAGGTTGAGAAAGGAGCTCAGTTTTGCATGGCGACCAGTTCCTATTCTTGCCAGGCTGAGCAAGCAGCTCATAAGGCCAGTGCACAGGAAAAGCACTGCTCTACAAAAGAGGCCAGGCGCGCACCAGCTGCAGCGACGGACAGGCCTGCACGGTAGCCCCAGACCTCGCGCACGTCGCTCTCCTCAATGCGCCAGTCGCCATACATGCCTTTGAACACCTCACTGCCTGCACAAAGCGGTTTCAGACCCCTCCGGCAGCATGACTGCCGCACTTGGAAGGTAGTGCAGGCACGCACAACATACCTGCACTGTCCGATGCAGCGTGCACTGCGCTGCTGCGTCGAGTGACGGACTTCAAGGAGACGCCAGGGCGCCGCTGGTGGGTCAGACGCTGGACGCACGGCGTGGGGCGCCCGGAGGTCGAGGCATGCGGCTGGCGACAGCCACTGCTGGATGCGGTGCAGGCAAGCGCGGCCATTCTCAGGATACAAAGAGTACACTGGCTGGTGCGCTTGTCCTGCTAATGACACACCATAATATATATATGGAAGACATAAACGGGTAGGTGTTGGGTATGCAGTTACCCTTGTGGCATTTACTTGCAGATGATTTATTTACATTAGCATTGGCCTCACTCTCAGCCTCACTCTCACGCTGCACAGACACAGTCCTAATACATGCATGCATACATGCAGGTATGCTTGCAGGTGCTGTGTCTCGAAAGTGATGCCCACCACTCATGCAGCATGCTCATTGTCATGCGGCTTGCTGGCAAAGGCTCGTAGAAGGTGATGCAAAGAGCCTCATGCGATGCAAAGAGCCTCATGCATAGCACACAGTGCACAGTGCACAGCACACGGCATGTAGCGCATAGCACTTGCATGACAGCAGTTGTCAACAAAAAAACAAAGGAAGCACACTAAACTGAAGGAGGGCTGTTAGGCAGCAGCACACGCTCAAGCGCCGCATTGCCGCGTTGCCTCACAAACACGCTGTCACTCAGGCTGGGAAATGAAGTACCGGGCAGCGACGGGGTCGCCCAGGGCGTGCAGGCGCGCAAAGTCCCGCACGGTGAAGCTCTGGCGCGCGTGCGGCGCATGCGCAGCAACGCGGCCCGACTGCTTGAACAGCAGGAAGACGTAGCGGTGCTTGCCTTTCGGCGGGCTCTTACGCGGTGCAAACGCCAGGTATCAGTGGCTCAGCGCACCAGGTTAAGCGCTAGGGCAAGGAGGGATGACAAGCTGGTGGTGAACGCACCGGCGCCATGTACTCCACAACCACATCGCCGCGGTGGTTGTCGACACCTGTGCGCGGCAGCGCATGGCCGTGAGCCTGCTGGACAGGCGGGCTTGCAGCAGCTTGTGCGGCTGTTCAGCCGTACCAAGCCTCGCACCTGGGATGTTTGTGACCATGTAGTGCAGCCAGCTGCGGAACTTGGGGTCGTGGGGCGACGGCGCGTCTGGGTCCACCATGAGCAGCGTGAAGGTCGCCTCTGACCCCTTTATGGCAATCTCGGGCTCCTCCTGCGCTTGCGCGAGCGTGCACCATGCAGCAAGAGCAAGCCCTGGATGCCATAGCAGAGGCCAGCCACTGCATCTACCATGGCCTGGCCTTCACCCCACACTTGATATATAAACCCTTTACTTTGTGTTCGAAGTGCCAAGCACAGTTGCAAAAAAACATATACAACACAGCGCACACCTCCGCCTCGCTGGGCCGCAGGTGCTGACCGTCCCTGAGTTCCTTGTCATTGTACTTGACAGTGAACGACACGGTGTCGAAGACGTTGTCCACCACATCAGGGATCACCTGCTTCTTGGACATCAGCTTAATAACAGACAATCACCTCACTTGCTCTCTTGTCCAGCAGGAGGGCTGTCTTGCTGACGAGCCAGGCAGCGTCTGAGGAATGTCCCAGTGTGGCCTGTTGCTCTGAACAAGCATGCGAGGCGCAGAGTCACACAAGCCCACGACGTACCTTGGCGTCTGCCAAGCGCACGCACTCATCGCTTATCAGGTCGGGGTAGTCAGAGATGGCGGACGGAGGGTGCCCCTTGTGGTCCTTGTGGAAGGCGTCGTTCTCATTCTTTACCATATTTAAACCAAGAGCACTTCCTTGGCCGCACCAAATGCTGCTTGCGGCTCGCGGCGTTTCGTTTTCACAAGCGCTGAAGTCTGCTACTATGTGGGCTAGTCTGTGTTTATCAGGAAAGGCTCTGAGTTAGAGCTCTGTCTCCTGGAATGCCTTTTCAGCAATACCCTGCGCACCGACTTCTGCCCCCGGAGTTACGCCAGAACCGTCCACCCAATCGAGCAAGTGCTGATCTTCCTCGCGCAAGCAAGTCCAGCTCAAGCAGCAGACGTTGGGTCTGTAGTCGTTACGTGTCTGTCCGCTATTCAATGACAGGCACTTCGCTTCCGGAGCTGGAGGCGCGGCTTGCGGCATTACAGCAGGAGCTGGCGTCAAGGAAGACAGAAGGTTCCGCTGCAAGCCCAAAGTCGCTCAAGGAAGCCTCTTTGTCTGGCGGCGGACGCATTGCAGAGGCGCCGAGCACTCCTGAGCAGGCTGGAAAGGCGCACTGTCACGCGTCAAAAGACGCTGAGTCGCTGCCGACGCCGCTCAACCAAGAGCTGGCTGCCGTGCTGGTGAGTCTTGCCTTGCGTTGTTTTACAGGCGACCCCAAAGCGCTCCCCATTTGGGCTCCCCAACGAATGGGCGTCTGGACAGTGCAGGCCCACAAGGCGCGCGGCAATGCGCTGCTCAAAGGTGGGGAGTTTGCAACGGCGGCTGCCGCATACAGCGAAGCGCTGGCGGCCGGCGCGCGCGATGTCGCGGACACCGCCCTGCGTGCGCTGCTGCTCAGCAACCGCTCGCACGCGCGCTGGTGCTGCGGAGCCTTCACCATGGTCCGAGCACCTCGTGGCTAAAAGCACCTAGTGAAAGTGCTGCACACTACCCACAAAGCACTGCACTGCTGGTGGTGCAGACTAGTGGCACTGTGTGGAACAATGGGCTGATGACGTGCAATGGCGTAGTTAATATGCAATAAATGCCAACAGTGCAGACCTGTGCTACTTTTTACACCATGCGCAGGCTGCAGAGGACGCAGAGGCGGCCGCGCTGCTGGCCCCAGCCTGGGCCAAGGCGCAGCACCGGCTTGCACAGGTGTGGTTGCTTCACGACTGCACCGCCCCCAGCGCTACGATTTGCTGCAACTTGCAACCAGCCAGTGCATCAGCACCGCTGCACTGTGCAAGGCGAGTGTCCTGCCTGCTGCCAGCGTATGACGTGCTCCGCAAGGCAGCGGAAGAGCAGCTGCAGCCCGACGCATGTTGCTGAAAAGTCAGGAGCATCCTGCACCAGTACGCGTCATAGCCTGTATGCGCACTGCATCTTCTAGTGGGCTCAATCTTCTCTTGCACAGCACTGACGACAGCACTGACTAGCTCAGGCGTGTAGGAGCTTGCGCAATGAGCGCTGGCCCGCACTGCATTGCAGGCGAAGGCGGGCCTGTGCGAGTGGGCAGCCGCGGTGGCCGCCGCGCGCCGCGGCGAGGCGCTCAACCGTAGAGGGACGGGCAGCGCGGCTGAGTTTGCCGCGCTGCTTGATCGGCTGGCAATTGCAGCCGCACTGGCCGGCAGCGATGCGGGCTTTGACGGCCGCTGCTTGGAGGCACGGGCTGCAAAAGTCCACGTGCATACTGACACCGTTTTAGTGGCACTTCGGCGGGTCAGCGCTGGGTTAGCCGCTGTGCTCTGTGGTCTTGCAGACAAGTCTGCGCACACCGACAGACATGCATGCTAGACTGTGATGCCTGGAGGCGCGCACCATTAAGATGTACTCCCCCCAGTTCATTCTGCATGTTCTTGGATCCAGGCAGACGGCAATGAGGTCTCAGGGCTGTACAGCTCCTTCACCCGATGGCAAAGATGCCGCAGGCGCAAAGGCCCCCCCTGCAGCCAGATGGAAAGCAAAAACCGGGAAAGCAACGGGAGGTCAACATCTGTCAGGTTAGATGTATGTGCGCCAGGCGTTTGCGTGTGCGATGAAGTGGTGCAAACTGTTGTGAACGTCAGACGTGGGCGTTCAGCAGCCTAGGGCGCATTTCACCTAACGCGGCGGCTTCACAAATTGCTCATGCAGGTGCGCGAGGCGGGACCCGAGGCATGGCTTGGCCGTGAGGCGCCGGCCGACCCAAACCTGGACGGCGATGCACAGGCAGTGGACCTGCTCGCGCTCGAAGGGCCGATGCAGCCCGCCGGCGATGCTGAGCGCGCGAGCGCCGCTGCCGCCCGCGCGGTGGTTGCAGGTGCCATACATGCAGAGCACACCTACCTGCTATAGCCAGCTTACGTACTAGGACTGCTGTCACCCAAGAAGTAGGGTCAAGATCACGCGCCCTGGCGCCCGCATAAGCAGCCATGCAAGCGGCCGCTGCCAGTCACACATCTTGCATGCGCCAGATTTATGGCTTGCGCCAGGGCCCTGCACTCCATACTTCATTCGTGGCAACATGACCCAGCATGCGTACATGTCAGTCCAAGCGACCCATCTGTCCTCATGCTGACGCTGTGGACCACCACTGCAGCCAAGCAAGCTTCTTCCGTGTCCATGCATGTGTCAGACATGTTGCGCATGCAGTGCGGCGACGGCGGAGCTTCCGCTCGCTGCGGGCGGCGGTGGAGGCCGCGCGCGACGGTGACCGCGTGCTGCTGCTGTCGGGCACCCACAACGGCATGGGGTGTGCATGGGCACGCGCTCTGCGTCCTCGCACTCGCACATGCACAGTAGTGACAGCTGGCATGCCTATTCAGCCTCCCATGCGGTCACAACATAATTCAGTCTTTCAACAGCGGCCTCGCGGCATGCAGGCTCCAGCTAGAAGGCAGTGTAGCTGGTCTGCACATGTGAGGATTTTCCCACGGTGAGCTTGCCGTGATCAGGACTGCCGCCCCGCAGGGATGCAGTGGTGGTCACGAAGCGGCTGCTGATCCGCGGCGAGGGCGGTGCGGGCGCGACGCGCCTGGACCAGCGCGCCAACAGCCCCGCGCTGCGCCTGGAGCGCGCGTGCGTGGTGAGCGACATTGACATCGACATGACGGGCTTCCGCGAGGCCGTGCACATTGCCGGCGGCGCTGCCGTCGCGCCGCTGCTGCTGCGCTGCATCTTGCGGTGCTCCGCGGGGCCGCCATGCCAGCGCGTGTGAGACATGGCCCTGCTGCACACTGTCTGCAGGTGCTCCGTGACGTGGCTGGCAGCAACTGACGCACCCCGCTCACGAGCGCAGGTGCAGCGGGGATGATGCGCTGGATGCGGCGGGGCATGCGGCACCGGCACTGCACGGCTGCCGGCTGCAGGCCAAGCGCTGTGGGGTGCGCGCGTACGCCGGCGCAGCCGCCCGCCTGGTGGACTGCACGCTGGAGGACTGCGGCGAGCAAGGCGCCAAAGCCTTCGACCATGCAAGCCTGACGCTGTGCCGGTTTGTGCCTGGGTCTTTATGTGGAGGCGAGACAGCGCTGTGCACTTGCCTCGAGGTCTGCTGCTTGTGCGTCTCGCAGATGTGGCAGCGTCTGCCTGGGGCCTGGCCCCAGCAGAGAGGCGTAGGACGCTCAGGCACTTGCCGTGCCATGGCGGGGCGCTGCGCGGGCATGCCGCTGTCATGCAGGGACACAGCAGTCCCGGCACCGGCTCTTTCCCCTCACTACCGTCCTTGCCTTTGTCCGCAGTTTCCTCACTTGCTGTGAGCAGCTGCCTGCTGAGGGGACGCCGAGGCCGCAGGTGCCGAGTGCGCGGGTGCGGCGAGGAGGGCGTGCTGGTGACGGACCGCGCACGCGCGCATCTGGAGGCCTGCCGCATCAGCGCCTGCCGCGGCCCCGCGCTCGATGCCAGCCTGCGCTCGCACGCGCGCGTCGCGGACTGCGTCTTCTCCGGCTGTGTGGGTGCGCAATGTGTGCATATCAGACGCAACATCTGAGATGCTGTGCTGCCTCACTGCACCCCTACCGTGTCAATAGCATGCAGCTTGCCTGCCTATCAAGCCCTTGTCCATGCACACATCCGCATGCGAGCCGCGCCATGTCGTCACGCATGTCCGCCTGTGAGCAGACATTGGGCCTGAACGTATGCGAGAACGATTTTTTAGGCAGTAGTGCGGGGGGCATTGCCAGGCACATAGTGTGTGGCACTGCACCACGGCTGCTGGTTTTGGCGTCAGGCGCGGTGTTCCTGTGGGACGATGCTGCTGTGGAGGTGCACACATCAGAGCTGCAGGCGGACGCTGCATACGTTGTGCTGGCGCACGGCACCTCTCACCCGATGCTGCGGGTGTGCGCATGCCCTGGCAGATTACCCAAGCAACCATGCAGAGTCTGCATGCATGTCAGTAGCAGGCACTTTGGTACGAGCTTGCAGACGGCTATTGAGCATCGCACGCGGTGCTGCATGAGAGTGAGCTCATGTTCATGTATCAAATGAGCAGCAAATGTAGCATGGACTGCTTGTCGTGCACTTCGTTTTTTGCACAGTGATACACCGATTTGCTTGCGCATGCTTATACCAGTGCAGCGCAGAAGTGTGCGCAAGTATCTGCTGCTTGTTGGCCCTCTTTGCCACTTCAGGTCCAGCCAGCAGAGCGCGTTGGTGCAGAAGTGTGCGGTGGAGGGCAAGCCGTATGCGGACACGCGCAGCGCGCGAGAGGGCATCTGGCACCCCTCCAACAGCCTCACACAGCCCAGCGGCCGGCACATCGGCACGCCTGTGGAGACAGGGCCCTTTGAGTTTGTGCCGGACCGCTTCACGCGCAAGCAGTAATAGCACCTGTCCCTTTACATTTTTGTGGGGGCATACACGTGTCTCAGAGTCATGCAGTTGTCTTGCAGAGTACATCCTGAAGCAACGGAAGTACATGTCAACGTGAGGGAAGTGTGAACAAAGCGGCGGTGCTGCACAACAGCGTGCACCATCGCCTCGAGAATCATTTAGTAACTCTGATCATGGCATTCTCGTTACACACATCAGAGACGCACATGTGAAACAGGGCCAGATGACATTGACTGTTGCGCCTTGCTTGCGCTGAGCCCTTGTTCGTCGTACACCACTTGAGGTCGTACTTCAGTCACACTACAGTCTAATCAGAAACAAGTACACTAGTGACTAGATGACGAATACGAAACACAGGGACACATCCAGGCATGTGTCCTGCTTGTAACACGAGCCATGACCAAACCTGAGGACGGCATACCCGCGCACCTTTATGGAGGCAGGGCTGGCATGTCTGTGCTTCCCTCCCTGCGTATGTGAGCACGCCCCCCAAGCGGCCACAGCACAGTCATGAGGAACGTTTGCCTGTCCAGGGAGGTGGGGGCGCTGTTTGATGTCACCTTGCGAACGCAGCCCGTCCCCCTGTCGGCACAAATTATCGGCCCCGCGCTAATATAGCTGAGAGCCTGCGTTCCAGGTTGCAGCAGCATTGTACTAAACAGGTTTGCTGATCTCCATTCTAGTCACCAGGTGCTTTCAGGAGTGAAAAAGTGGCACAGCAGACCCTTGCACGACCATGCAACAAAGGCGCACAAGTATGTCTTGCAGATGCATATCATGCGTATGTCTTGGTTGCACGAGTGCTCTGTGCAAGCAGACATGTTTGCCGCAAAGGAGCAAAGCAGCACAGGTCGTCCACGCTGCGTATGTGAGCTTTGCATGGCCTGCAGCTTGGCACCTTTTCACTTGAGGCACAGCAAGGGATGAGTGGTGCTCTAACAAAGTCTTTTGGGCTTGCATGAACATGCTCTGATGGCAGCAACAATAGGCAGCATCTGTGCAGCAGCGTGTCTACATATGAAGACCTTGATGCCCTTGCCGCACTGGAGGAGGCATAGGCAGGTCCGCTCGCATTCATAAGTCTGTGGGCTGCTCATGCATAGACCAAAGTCCCTGCAAGCAAAGGCCGGGTCCTGACCGGTGGCCCTGACTCCCTGCCCTAACGTCTCCATGCCCCAGCCAACCAGGCACGTACAACAAAGGGGTGTGTGCTTAGCTCGGCGCGCGTGGGGCAGGAACCGAGCACGCGCCTCCATGTGCGCACGCTCTTATGCCAGACCTTTTGTAAGCAAGCAAGCGGACCCGGCGGGCCAGCTCAGAGCTCGCCTTCCTCCGCCGCGTCGTCGCCGCGCGCCGCAGCGGCCGCCGCCGATGCATCGCCGCCGGCCGCCGCCGCGCCGTCCGCCTCCGCCGCGTCGCGCTCGCCCGCGCCGCCGCCGTCGCCGCCGGCCGCGCCCTCCGCCGGCTCCGCCGCTCCCGCGTCCAGCATGTCCACATCCGCCGCCGCCTCGCCGGCGGAGGCAGGCTGGGGGTCGGGGGTGGGGCCGGGACCGTCCGCAGGCACAGGGTCGCCGGCAGCTGGCGTGCCGTCCGCAGGCAGGGCGGCGCCGTCGGGCGGCGCGGGGTCGCCGCCGCCGGCAGCGTCGCGCGAATGGTGCCGCTTGCTGCTCTTGCCGTGCTTGCTGCGCTTGCTCTTTTTCTCGTCGTTGCCCTCGGAATCGTCCGCGTGCCGCCTGACGCGCGCGCCGCGCCGTCATGCCCTGCCTGCTGAGAACTGGTCGTCAGAGGGCATGCATCGGCCGAGCGCGGGGCAAGGCATGTGCGCCCGTCGGCGACGAGCGCGCCTCTCGAGCAAGCCAGAGCAACGGCGAGAGCCGGGCGCACTCAGGCCGCGCCGGCTCCCCCAGCGCACGGGCGGCCTGCGCGCGCGGCCCGGGCACCCCGCGCCCGCGCACCGCTTGGACCCGTGGCGGCTCTTCTTCTTGTCCTTCTCCTTCGCGTCGCCCTCGGCCCGGTCACCCCGGTCGCGCCGCTCCTTCTTGTCCTTGTGTGTCCGCTTCGTCGCCTTTTTCTCCGCCTCTTCCGCGGCGCGCTCCTCCGCGCGCCGGCGCGCCTTCTCGTCGCGCCGCTCGCGCGCCGCTGCCGCCCACTCCTGGTACAGCGCCTCGCGCTCCTCCCGCGGCACCTGCGCCGGCGCGGCGCGCGCTCGAGCGCGAGGCTCCACGCGGGTGCCTCGCGCCGCGCTGCCTGCAGGGGCGCGCGCCAGCGCGCGCGGACGGCGCTGCCGACCAGCGCCGCAGGCGACCTGGGGCATCCCAGCACGGGGTGTGCGACAGGCGTGCCGGGGTAGGCCGCGCATCGGGGCAGTAGCTGGGCGGTCGCCTCAAAACCCTACATACCCTACAATACCCCAACATTAACCCTAACATGCCCTATGACGATTTACGGCGGCGCCGCTGCCGCGCGCCGGGCGCGCACCGCCTTGTACTCGGGCTCGCGCGCGAGCGCGGCCTTAGCGTCCTCCCAGGGCGCGTCGGGGTCGAGGTCCTTGGCGCCGCGCAGCATGGCCACAAAGTCGTCGCGCGCGCGCTTGGCGCGCTTCTCCTCCTTGGCCGCCCGCTCCTTGGCGCGGCCCAGCAGCTCCTCAAACACCAGCTGCCTGCGCGCGCCCCCCGCACGGCCCTCAGGCGGCGCATGGACTGGCCGCCCGCCCGCCTGATGCCGACAGCAGCCGGCTGCTAAGCCCTGGCTGACGCGCGAGCGCTCAACGCCTCCACACCGTGCGGCCGCAGCATGAAGCAGAGACAGCTGTCTATCCAGCGCCCTACTCACCTGACAGCGCTTCGGCGAGCGGACCCCCCTCCCTGTTGCCCAATCAGACATGCTCAGCCTGCACGCCAGCGCGGTGGCGCAGCGAGGCCCCCACCGCAGCTGCGCTGCGCGCACATGCCCGGTCGGCACCAGCTCTTCCGCGCCCCTCCCCGCCACTAGCCCCAGCTCCTCTGTGCCAGCAAGGGCCCTTCCCATACCGCGCAACCCCTTGCAACGCTGCCTGCAGCCGCGAGTCCCTACACTCCAGGAGCCAGAGCTGCGCGCATGCCGCTTGGCCTTTGCCTTCTTGGCGTGCAGGTACCCCTCCAGCGTGCCTGTTTGGGCGCCCTCGCGCCGTGACAGCCACTAAAAGTGACGGACGCTTTGAGAGCCCTGAGCCCTGAACCATAAAAACATGCCGGCAGGGTCGCACATGCTGGTCGGCTGCAACTCGGCCAGCGCCTCCTCGCCCTCCAGCGCCGCGCGGAAGGCGTCCAGTGTGCCGTCGGGCGGCACGGCCACGTCGCGCGCCTTGACCGCCGCCTCCAGCGCCGCGCGGTCGGCCTCCAGCGCGGCCTCGGCCTCCTCCACCGCGTCCTCGAACAGCTCGCGCGGGCGCGAGCCGGACGCGTTGCGGTCGACCGCCACGAACGCCGCCTCCTTTTTCACCAGCGGGTGGTACTCCTGCGCGCGCCGCGCGGGGCTCGTCGCAGGTCCGGGCGTGATGCGCGCGCGCCGCGGCTTCCGACGACGCATCGGGAACCGATGATAGCTGCGGGGCAGCCCGCCTTGCAAGTAATCTCCCGATGGAACCCCAGTCGGCAGGCCCGCGCCGCAGCCGGATGCGCACAAGCCAGCAGGCAGGAGCATGGGCCGGGCGCGAGCCAGGCGGGAGCGCCGCGCCTTCCAGCGCATCTTGGCGGTGAGCACGCCCTGCTCGCGGTGCTGCGCCATGAGCGCCTTGAACGCGTCGCGGTTTTGGCGCTCGGACCGCTTGCGCTCCTCCTTCTCGCGCTCCTTGTCCTCGCGCTCGCGCTTCTCCAGCTCCCTGGCGCAGGCCCGCCGCCGTCAGGCGGCGAGCGGACAGGCTGTCGCGCCCGGGGCGCTCTCCTAGCGGGTGAAGACAGCCGCATCCTGCCGTGTCTGCACAGACATGACAGAGGAAGCCGGCATTGAAAAGTAGGAGGAGAGGCAAAAATCCTAGCCAGGTTAGTGGCAGAGGCGCCGGATGCAATGTGAGCGGCGCCGGCTGTGTCGCGCGGCGGGGCGCGGGCGCCGGCCGCGCCGCACCGGATGTACTGCTGAAAGACCTCCAGGCGGTCGATCTTCTCCAGCGCCTCAAACGCCTCCTCGCCCTCAAACTTGGGCGCCACCTTGCGCCACGTGCTCGTCACCTGCGCGCGCCCACGCGCGCGCGCTCACTTTACACGCGCTTCCCACAGCGACGCCCGGGCTGCCGTGTGACAACGCGCCCTGTGCCGCTCGCGCTCGGCGCTGCATGCAGTGAAGGGCGTGGCGCCGGGGCGCCCGCGGCAGGCGGAAGCCGGGGCAGGGTGCGCGGGGGCGCGCGCGGGGGCGCGCGCGGGGGCGCGGTGTGCGGCCGCGGCCAGGTGGGAGCAGGGTAGGGTTGCAACCCTGTGCCGGGCGCGCGCCTTGACGCTGGCGGTGGCCTCCAGCAGCTTGCGGAAGGCGTCCATGCGGCGCCGGCGCTCGGCCTTGCGCGCCTCGCGGTCCTTGCGCTCGCGCTCGGTCATGTGCTCCGCGAACATGCCCTCCCGCTCCGCGCTCGGCACCGCCTGCGGGCGAGCCCGTGCGCCAAAACAGGTCAGAACATGTTTGTAAGGGAAGGCTTGTGTGTAGAGAGCGGTGCGCACCCGGGGCATGGTCAGGAAGCCTTCCCAAGCAGGGCGGAGACATTGACTGCGCCCGGCGCATCACATGCTGTGGACGCTGCCCGACGGGCATCCGCCCGCAACGCAGCACGGGCATGCGAAGGCAGCGCATGCTTTCGCGGCAGGCGGGGGAACGGCTGGACAGCGCATCTGGGCCGGGGGCGCGCGCCCGCCAGCGCGGGTCGTCGTCGAGCAGCGCGGACGCGCGCGAGAAGCGCGTGCCGGGCTTCAGGTCGGCGCAGGCCTCCAGCATGGCCACGAAGCCCTCGCGCGCGGCCTTGACCGCCGCGCGCTTCTCGGCCACCTCGGTCACCTTGCGCGCCTGCACGTACTCGTGGAAGCACGCCTTCTTCTCGCCCAGCGTCTTCAGCGCGGAGTACCTGCGCGCGCGTGAGGGTTAGGGTTAGGGCTAGGTTTGGCGGTCGCGCGCGGCGGCGGCACCAGCGTGAGGCGTGGCTCAGCGCAGGCCTGCTCGAGGAGGCACGCCCGGTCGTCGCGCAACGCCCTCGGCGCGCAGCACGCGCGCGAGCGCGGAGCGTGCTGGTGCACAGGTGGGGAATGTGCAGTGCGGCCTGGCTCCACAGGCGGGAGCATACGCAGCACCCGGGACAGCTCTGCATGTCCCGCCACCAGCAAGGCCAGCGCCTTGCAGCGCCACTGGTTCTACACAGACAATTTTCGCACATCAATTGCACAGAATGAAGCACCCAGCCAGGCTGGCTCATGGCGCAGCTCGGCATGCGGCGGCGCACGCGCAAGCCTGGGGCCACCTGGGGCCGCTGACGACGACGCGCGGGGCCTGCTCGCTGGTCAGCTCGCATGCGCATGCGCCCAGGGCGGGCCTGGCATGCGGCGGGCCAAAACTGCACCTGGGGTCGCTGATGATGACGCGCATGGCCTGCTCCCAGGTCCACTCGGAGCCGCACTTGACCGCCGCCAGCAGCTCCTTGAACGCATCCTTGGCCTCCTCCTGCGCGGCCGCGCGCGCGCGCGCATCAGCGCGGCCCGGGGGGAGGCTGCATGCACAGCGCGGCGCAGCAAATCTCAAAATCTCAAACCCTCGATACCTACACGCCGCTGCCAGGTGCGAGGGCCTCTCTCTCTGCAGGGCGCGCCCTCGGGCCCTGCAGGCCTGCCCGGCAGCTTTGTGCGGCCTCCAGGCGCCCTGTTACGAGCAAGGGCCTGCGCTCGCCAGACCAGACCGAGAACTGTCCGTGCTCGCATCCAGGTTTCCAACGCTCTCCGTACCATTGAGAACCGTGCAGCAACACAGGCCGGCTGCGCCGGGTAGGCGGCGCGCCTTGGACGCATACATGAACGCGCCGTCAGCCTGCGGCGCTGCCAGCGCGGGCGCCGCCGCCGGCGCGCCGACGGGCGCCGCGGCTGCGCCGGCCGCCGCCGCCGCCGGTGCCGCCACGCCGTTGGCCGTCGAGGCCGCAGCTACGAGGGCTGACGCAGCGTCGGCCGGCATGGCCACCAGCACGGGCGACGCCGCAGCGGCAGGCTCCAGCTTCACGACCTGCAAAAATTGCCGAAGTCAATATGCAGAACTTATATACGTATGTATGTATATAATGTAGAGAAGAGATGGGCCAGCATCCTTGCTGCGACGCAGTGTTGTGCCTGCGACAAGAGCAGGCCTCGCCACGCAAAGGACGACAGCGGCCATCTCGCCACATCAGGGCTCCATCAACTCGCACGCGCACACCCACGTCTAGCCGTCAGATGAGGCAGCACAGGACGCCTGCTACCCTGATTGCCCTGCCTGCAGCCTGCCCCATGCGCGCCCTGAACAGACCTTGGGCATGCACCCGTGGATGCCGGCAGGCCCAACTCTGCTGCGCCGCTGCAGGCGCCGCAGAGGACGCTCAGCAAGGCGGCCCTCGTCGCACAGGGAAGCCCCACACCAGACCAAAACCCTAGAGCCCCGGCCGGCCCCGCCCTTGGCAGCGCGCGCGCCTGTATGGGCGGCGGCCCGGGCAGCGGGCGCGACGCGGGCGGCGCGCCCGCCAGCGCGCCCGCGGCGTCCCGCGCGGCGGCCGCGGCCGCCTCGCGCGCCGCCCGCATCTCCTCCGGCATCTTCCAGCGCGACTCGCCCAGCGCCTTGCTGTGGAAGTACACGCGCCCGTCCGGCGCCTCGTGCTGCTTCCAGTCCGCGGCCGCCTTGGGCGCCTCCTGTCGGGGCGCGCACAGGGTCTCGCGCTGGGCGCCGCGTACTGCACGGCTTGGAACAACGCAAGCGCCCGGTCACTTACACATAGCAAACAGCATTTGCTCTGACCTCTTAAGACACCCACGATGATGAACACTGTGTCCCGATGACAACCACACCCCTGTGCCTCCCGGGAGTGTGCACAGCACGCGAGAGTCCACACTGACATACGCTCGACGGACGTGCAGATGCGTGCACAGCAAGGTTTGCGGTGGAGCCGCGGCGCCTGTGGGAAATCCCAAGAATTTCATTGGGGTCACTCGGAGCGCCTCAGAACCCCAGCAACACACCCAGGCGCAGTGGGCGCGCGCCTTGGCCGGCTCCGGCTTGGCCGCCTCAGCCACCGGCCGCACCCACGCCGACTTCTTGGACTCCTTGTGGTGGTAGTACGTGCGCCCGTCCGGCGCGCGATGCTCCGTCCAGCCCGGCGCGAGCGGCGCGTCCTTGGCCGCCGCCGCGCCCGCCGCGCCCGCCGGCGGCCCCGTGCCGCCCGCCGCCGCGCCCGGCGCCGCCGCGCCGGGCGCCGCCGCCGCCGCGGCCGCGCCCGGCGCCGACGCGCGCTGCGCCTGCTGCAGCGCGGCGGCGGCGCCGGGCGCGCCGGCCAGGGGCGGCGGGCCTGGCAGCTGGCCGGGCGCGAGCGGCATGCCGTGCGGCCCCTGGCCGCCCTGCGCGCCGCCCGGCGGCGGCATCGCGCCGTAGCCTTGCGCGGGTCATGACCGTGTGAGATCATGCTGCCGGCAAAGAGGTGGCAGGCCTGACACATACGCTCGCTTCCCTGGGCCGTGCACGCGCTTGAGCGCGCGCTGCACAGCCCGGGCAGCTGCAGCACCAGGGCCATGCTCGACATTGCATCAACAGCCGATACGTGACAGTCAACAAGTGGCCACATGCTTTTGTGGCGAGAGATGCACTCAGCGAGCGGCCAGAGGGGGCATGCAGCCAATGTCTGTGACGATAACAGTCAAGCAGAGGGGGCAGCGGGGTCGGCAGGCAGAGCTGAGGCGGTCACCTGCATCGCCTGCGGGCGCGGCGGCCCCATGCTGTAGCCGTGGGGGCCGCCAGCGCCCGGGCCGAACCCGTGCGGGGGCCCCATCTGCGCGGGGGCGCCCGGTGGCATCATACCGGGCTGCGCTGGCGGGCCGCCGCCGTAGGGCGGCCGCAGCTGCTGCGGCGGCGGCGGCAGCCCCGGCGGCGCCATGCCCTGCGGCGGCGCGAGCGCCTGCGGCCGCAGCGGCGGCGCCAGCGTCGGCGGCGGGTACGACTGCGCCGACGGCGGCCACCCGCCCGGCGCGCCGCCGCCCGGGCCGCCCGGGTAGCCGTTGGGCTGCAGCGAGCCCTGCCTCGCAGCACTCGGTGGTCAGTTACGGCCAGGTCAAGCCGCAGCTCATGCATGAGCCTACATCAGCAACAGCGGGGCTCACTGATGCGGGCGGCATGCCCGCGCAGCGCAGCACAGCGAGCACTGCGGCGAACATGCAGGCTGGGAGCGTGGGCGCACAGGCGCGCTGTTCTGCAGAGGTCCCGGGCCTGCACTCTGCGGCGGCATGCCCGGCGCGCCGCCTGCGACCACGCACACATCGGACTGCATGATCAAGGCCATGACCCCTCTGACGCGCCTCCGTGCAGGACGCATGGCGTTCAGCAAGGTTGCGGGACCACTACAGAGGCTCACCGTGGGTCATCCAGGCTGGGAGGGTCGCGGCGCGACCACGCCCCGCCATCCCGGGGACGAAGGCTTGCCCAGATTTTGCGGGGTGCAAGATCGCCCGACTAGTGCATCCTGCACCGCAGAAGCTGAGCTTGGGGTAACCAGTGGCACTGCACCTGAGGAGCAAGCGAGGGCGTCGCCTACCCTAATCAGGGTGCCCAGCAGCAGCCGCCTTGCTCGCGGCGGGAGGTGAGCAGGGAGGGCAGCCTGAGCGCAGCCCATGATCTACGACGTCAACAGCCCTCTGTTCCGCAGCTTCCTGTCCGTGTCTGGCGGCAGCCACAGCGGCCCCGGCCAGCGGTGCGCTCCGGGCTGCCTCCACTGCGCCGACTATCCTGCACCTCTCTGTGCCTTTTGCGCTGCGTGCCTCACGGATGCCAATGGAGTGTCCAGTCCCCGAGCGGCGCAGCGCAGACGTGCTCCCTGCTCCTCGATGCTTTGCCCACGCGCCGGCCTGCGCGTCGACGTGCAAAGGCAGCTTGCCGTCCGAACTGGTGCTGCCGGGGCCGGCGGCGGCCGGGAGCGGCCGCGACCAGCGGCGGCGGCGGCGCGCGCAGGAAGGACAACCGCAAGAGCGCGAACGAGAAGGTCAAGGACAACAAGCCGCCCCTGACCGAGTAGGGGCGCGACCGCTGCGATGGCCAAGCGCACGAAGAAGGTCGGCATTGTCGGCAAGTACGGCACGCGCTACGGCGCGTCGCTGCGCAAGCAGATCAAGAAGGTGGAGGTCAGCCAGCACTCCAAGTACGTGTGCCAGTTCTGCGGCAAGGTGTCCGTCAAGCGCACCGCGGTGGGCATCTGGAAGTGCAAGGCGTGCAAGAAGGTCGTGGTGCGCGCCCGCCCGCCCGCTCCTCCGCCCGCTCCTCCCAACTTGGCACTCTTGCGTCAGAGGACGTTGCATGTCTGTGGCTGCCGGCTGCTCTGATCGTCCTCTCCCGCAGTGCGTATCGCGGGGTCGCAGTTCTCGCCCAGCCACACTTTTATCCTCGTCGCCACGCCACACTTACACTGCCTGGCTGCTGCCGGCCAGTGAGGGGGGCGTGCTTGTGACAGGCCACTCCCTTTTATAGCACTCAGCGCTTGTCGTGTCCATGCTTGGCTGCTTTGAGGATTTTTGCCTGCTTTCCAGTGCTGACTGGAGGCTGGGCGGCTGCGCTGTACAGGCTGGCGGCGCGTACACGCTCAACACGGGCGGGTCGGTGACTGTGCGCTCAACCATCCGCCGCCTGCGCGAGCAGATTGAGATCTAGGCTGGGAGCGGAGGGGCGGCGGGCCTGCTGGTGCCAAGGATCCTGGCTGAGGAGTGTGGGATAGGCGCGTGTTGGCATTCATGACGGGGCGTGCTGGGCAGGCCAGTGGCCGTGTAATCAAGGCGTAGCGAGCTCACACAGGTACATCAATTCTGCCAGCAACACTTTATTCTCGTGCCAGGCGCTATAAACAAGTTCTGCAGTGAATGTGTGCCAGTCAGTGCCCAAGGCCATACACCACTGGCTGCCAGGGACGGCAGCCAATGAGCTGACTGTAGCACTCGAGGAGCACCGTTCCGCTTCAGGCATGGCCTGCGTTGTCGGCCAAAGACAGCCTGCTTCACACAGCCCCAGCGAGCGCGGGCTCATGCGGCCTGCGCCATGTCGTGCATGTCGCGCAGGTGCGCGCCGACGGTGGCCGCCTCGGCGCGCGTCCGCGCCAGCGTCTCGTCGTTCTTGGCCTGGATGTCGGCCGGCGTGCTGTCCCTGTATCCCAGCGCCGCCATGCTCTGCTCCAGGGCGGCCGCGCGCTCGCCCAGCCGCGCCTGTCCCAGCCGCACGAGGCGAGGCGTAATGCACGCGCGCGCGCTGGTTGCCGCCGCGTCGCCGACACATACGCGCGCCCTGGCCCGGCAATCCGGCGCGGCGATGGGTGCCACTCTAGTGAAGTCCTCATCTGAGGGGTCTGGACGCCCTGCCTTTTCCCTAACCCTACCCTATTTCCAAGAAGGTCGGGGCGCGCCTGCTTCTCCTCTAGGCGCGCGGCCTCCTTGGCCGGGTCCAGCAGGCCGACCAGCAGCAGCGCGATGGACGTGCCGCCGCCGTAGCCGCCCAGCACCGCGCGGCCGCAGCCCGGCGGCGGCGCCCGCCCGCCCGCCAGCACCTCCACCTGCGCACCCGGGCGAGCGCCGGTCGTGAGCAGCGCCCCGGTCCCCTGTGGTCGCTTGTCTCGAGAGTCGAGGTGCTCTGGCCAGCACCCCCGCCTGCGCAGAGGAACCGGCGACAAGCATGCAGCGCGCACCTATGCCATGCCTCCGTACGCACCCAGGCATGCACCTGAGCGGGCGGGGAGGGACGCGGCCCGAGCCCCTCCGTATGCGCAGACAGGTCGGCGCCCTTGATCGGCGGCTTGGTTCCGACAGGCGCGCGACACGCAGGCTGGGGAGCTCGGAGCGACGACAGGCAGCCCCGTATCCGAACATGCGCGATGCACGCCTCTAAATTCACAGGAAGCGCATGTGCGGCAAGACTGTGGGTGGCGCTCCCAGGACCCGCCGGCCCGCGCCCTCTAGAACCGACCCGGCACGCCCAGGCGCGCGGCAGGCCCCTGCGAGCATGCGGGCGGGCATGCGCGCCACAGCCGCGCCGGCGCCCTGGCAGGGGCGGCGAGCGCGCCGGCGCCCTGGCAGGGACGGCGAGCGCGCCGGCGAGCGCGCCGGAGCCCAACCCAAGTTAGGGGTAGAACCCTACCCCTAACCCTAAGCCAGTTGCACTGACTAACACGCCGGGGCCCACCTGCTCGGCCGAGGCCAGCGCGGCGACCAGGCCCGCCTCCCGCTCGAGCAGCGCCGCGCGCGGCGCATCCGCGCACTGCACGAACAGCTTCGGCCGGTCGCGCGGCGTCAGGTTATAGTCTGCCGCAGCAAAAAGGGCAGAGCGCGTGAGAAGGGGCGCGCCCTTCTGGCCAGCGCCGAGAGCGCGCATGCCAGGGTGGCCGCGCAGGCGAGCCGACAGCAGCCGTCTGTGCCTGGCGGGTCAGGCCGCGCTGCCGCCCGCGCAGGGGCCGCCGCGCCGCGCACGCCACGATCCGTGACATCACTGGCACGCCGGCCGAAACCGGCCGCGCAGCACACGCCTGCTATGGCGCCCGCGTCACGCGCATCGCTTCGAGCGCGTCGCGGCGGCGCGCGCACCGGCGCGCAGGCTGCGCGCTTGCTCGGCCAGCGCGCGGAGGAAGTCCATGTCGGCCTCCGCGCCGGCGTCCGCCCAGGCGGGCTCGGGCGCGGGGAAGGGCGCGACCATGATTGACGCCGGCGGCGCCGGCGGCGCCGGCCGCGGCAGCCGCTGCCAGAGCTCCTCGGTCACGTACGGCATCAGCGGGTGCAGCAGCCTGGCCGCGCGGCGCGCGCAGTTGGATTGCAGCGCGCGAGCGAGGGCGGCGCGCCGTTATGTGGGAAGGCACCCGCGCCGTGTTGGCGGGGGGGGGGGGGGCGCGCGTGCCTGAGGCCGGTCTCGAGGCAGATCCACAGGGTTTCCCGGTAGGCCTGCCGCTCGGCGTCGGTGCCGCTCGCCATGGCCGGCTTCACCAGCTCGATGAACACGTCGCAGAGCCTGTACAGCCACCAGTCGTACAGGGCCTGCGCACAAGTCCCGCCTTCTGCAAAAAACCGCGTTTCTTGCAGACGCCGCATTATCTTTACTTGGGTCACCCAGGGCGGGGTGATGCATGCCGGCCACCTGCGGCAGGGTCTCACCCCAGGCAACAGGCAGACGGGCCACCGGCAACGGCGCCGGCCGGACCTCGAGGGGCCCATGGGGCGCGCACATGCGTGGCCGCCGCGAACTCGAAGCTCGTCAGGCCGCCGACGACGGCCGCCGCGGCCGCCGACAGCCGCGCCAGCACCCAGCGGCACGGCAGCGGCGCGCCGGCGCGCGCCGGCGCCGCGCCCGGCGCGGCCGCCGCCGGCGGCGCGAAGCCCTCGCCCAGGTTCAGCATCGCGAAGCGCACCGCGTTCCAGAGCTTGTTGCACCAGTGCCGGTACGCGACCACGCGCTTGATGTCCAGGTTGATGTCGCGCGCCTGCCGGCGCGCGCGCGGGGGCGCGTCAGCGCGCGGCGGGCACCAGCTGAGGCAGAGGGGCGGGTCAGTTCTCTGACGACGTGCCACTCACTGGGGGCAGCGCCACAGGTCGGCAAGTGGCGGCCTCTGCAAGGGGTCCAAGACGGCAGTGAGGGAGTGGGGACCCAGACTTTTGATTCTGAGCTGCAGGTGGCACACGGCTTTTGACCACTTTGCCTGCGGAATGTTCCTTTCCTAGCATGCAACAACGCGTGCCTGCGCGCCGCAGGCCGTCCCCAAGCATGAGGCCGGCGCGGCGCCCGAGGGACCGCGCGGCCGCGCCGCGCGCGCGCGCCTGCGAGGTGTAGCCCACGAGCGCAAAGCGCAGCGCGTCCGTGCCGCACTGCTCGATGCCGTCCGGGAAGTCCGCCTTCTGGCCGGCCTTCGCGCGCGCGACCTCCTTCGCATCCAGGTTGCCGCCGGCCAGCGTGTCGTGCAGGCCCTGCGCGGCCATGGGGCGCCGGGCGCATGAAGCGCCTCCCTGTGGCTTTCCTTGGTGGCTCACCTTACCTGACTGCAGGCACTGCGTCACATGTGGGCTTGTCACTGCGCTTCGTCGGCGGCACGGACTCCCCACACGCTCTGCGTCCATGACACAGTCACAACCCGTGCACAGCACGGCCCACACGGCTACTCCCGGACAGCTTGTAAGTGGTCCTAAACGCGCCTCACCATTCACCCGCAGCATAGCTGCAGGCTGCCGCGCCTGCGCCGCCGCGCCTGCGCCGCCGTGCGCGCCGCCCTGGGGGCGCGCCTGCAGCGAGATGCCCTCGATGACGTGCAGCGGGTCGACCACATTGCCGAGCGACTTGGACATCTTGCGCCCGTGCGCGTCGCGCACCATGCTGTGCAGGTACACCGTGTGGAAGGGCACCTGGCCTGCGCGCGCCAACAGGCGCTGAGCCTACATGTCCTGGTTCCCTCCGTTTCCACCACCACAGAGGCGTCCTCTCGCCGCCACTGCGCCCCAGGTTGTTCATTGCCAACTGTGGGAGCTCGCGCGACACTGGAGGCGGGACCGCTGCAGGCAGGCGACACCTGTGCTCTGCACATAAATTGGGCAGGCAGGGCGAGCAGCGTCAGCATCGCCAGCGCCCGCTCTGATCCACACCAACGTAGCCCCGGAAGAGCACTACGCTCCCGTATCCGAGCAGCTCTGCAGCAACAGCTGGTTTTCAGGCCGGCATCAGGGCATGGCAGTGCCTGTGCAAGGCCGGGCCCGGGCTCCATGCCAGCGCAGCCGTGACACCCGGCGGAAGGCGGCTCCCAGGGGCCGACAGATCCGCTCGGCGTGGCGCCCCGCGCGCGCACCGGTGAGCTTCATGCCCAGCATGACCATGCGCGCGACCCAGAAGAAGAGGATGTCGTGCCCGGTCTCCAGCAGCGAGGTGGGGTAGAAGCGCGCCAGGTCCGCCGTGTCCCGCGGCCACCCGAACACCGAGAACGGGAACAGGCCCGACGAGAACCACGTGTCCAGCACGTCCTCGTCCTGCGGGTGCCACGGCCAGGGTCAGTCCAGGGTCTGTCCGGGGTCAGCCCAGGGTCAGGCCAGGGCCAGTCCAGGGTCAAAACACGGCGGACCAGCTGCTGCAGCAGACCGCATGAGCATGCAGGAGTGGCACACGCCAGGACGCCTTCCACGCGCCCTTGACAGGCCACGAGAGAGCCAAGTGAGCCCGCAGCAAGGCCGCCCCGCACGCAGGCGGCGGCGCGCCACTGGCGGCGCGCCCGCCGCGCTGGCCGTCTGCACGAACGCAGCACGGCATGCCATCAGGGGCTCAGGGTGGAGAAGGGTGGGCCGGCGGCCGGGCGCGCGCCTGCGCGAGCGCGACCTCGCGCCCGGGGAAGCGCGCGGCCGCGGCGGCCGCCGCGCCGGCCGCGTCGGCCGCGACCACCCAGCGGTCCATGCGCTCGCTGGGGCCGCCAGGCGCGGCGGGCGGCTCGCCGGCCAGCGTGACGTACCAGGCCGGGATGCGGTGGCCCCACCACAGCTGCCGGCTGATGCACCAGTCGCGGATGTTTTCCAGCCACCTGCGCGCCGCGCCCGGCGGCTTTTGTAGCTACGCAAAAGGTCTACATGCAGCGACCTCACCATGCTGCCGACGCTGCAGCAGTTGTGCCCGCCACCTGCGCGAAGCGCACACAACAGCGCATTGGCATGACCTGTGGGAAAGCCACACAGCCCAGCAAAAGCTCGCAAGCCTTGTTCACGCGCTCCGCTCACACAAAAACATGCGGCAATGCTGCGACCGCACTACGTGACCACCTCTACAGGGCATGCCCCCCCAATAGCATACCTTCCAGTCAGCAAACACATCAGCATACATATGGCACAACGCGTCACGAAGGCAGCACACTCGCCAAAAGCATGCTCCTCTTCGTGACTGCTTCCACTGTGTTGGTTGCGCTGTAGACGACAGGCCAACATGAAGCGATGAGTCTCCTAGGCATAATGCGCATCCCCAGCGCACACCCTGGCCGCCCGCCCCGCACCGGAACCAGGTGGCCTCATTCTCGCGCGGCTCAATGCGCAGGCGGCCGTCGCGCGCAGCCGCGCACGCGTCGGCGGCCATGCCGCCGCAGCGCACCCACCACTGCGGCTTGAGCACCGGCTCGATCACATCCTTGCTGCGCGAGCAGAGGCCCAGGCGCATCGCATTGCCGGCCGTGCCGCGGAACAGGCCCAGCTCCTTCAGCCAGTCCACGACCGTCGTGCGCGCCTGCGGGGCGCGCCCCCCCCAGCGTCGCCGCGCGGCGGCCTGCTGCATGCGGGGGGCGCATAAGGCTTGCACCACGCCACACGCATCGGCGGCGCCAGCCACCTGTTGCGCTCGCACAACGACACGCCATGCCTGAGACATGGCCAGCACCTCATCATAGCTCAGGGAGCAGACCGGGCGCCAGCATGTGACGCGACGGCGCCCCGGGCGGGAAAACTACACCCTAACCCTATACCCTACCCTATACCCAATCACAGGATACACGTCAGTCCTGCGCGCGCGCCTGGAAGCGCGGCTGGCCGGCAAAGCGCCCGCCGCGCGCGTTGATGGTGCCGTCGTCGGCCAGGATGTTTATGAACTCCACGCCCTCGCCGCGGTGCCGCAGGCCGGCCTCGAAGTCGTTGGGGTCGTGCGCGGGCGTGATCTTGACCGCGCCCGTCCCGAACGCCATGTCCACCAGCACCGCGTCGGTGATGATGGGCACGCGGCGGCCGTCCAGCGGGTGCAGCACGAACTTGCCGTGCAGCGCCTTGTACCTGCGCGCGCGCGCGCGCGCGCGTCACCGGCTGCACCTACCCTAACCTCCAGTGCTGCCGCCGAGTGTGTTGCTTGCTGCGCGCGCTCGTGAGCGCGTGCCAACCGGTGTCGCGCGGCGGCAGCAGCATGGGCGTGCGCCAGCGGCCAGCAGGGGCAGCTCAGTACGCCCCGCGCGCGCGCGTGCGCCTGCACGAGTGATGCAGCGGCAGCTTCAGCGCATCCGCAGCTCCCCACTCCTGCATACGGTCCTGCAGCGCGTGCTGCAATACCGCGAAAAACAGCACAATGGTGTCATCAGGACAGCCTCCATACTCTTGTCCCTACCCTTTTTCATTACAAAGTCCAACACCTGCTGCTGCAACGTCCAGGCCTGAGCGGAGGCGGTCACGCGCCGCGGGTCGTCCGGGTGCACGGCGACGGCGGTGTCGCCCAGCATGGTCTCCGGGCGCGTGGTGGCGACCACGACCTCGCCGCCGCCGCCCTCCACCGCGTACGCGAACGACGTCAGCACGCCAAACTCGACCGGCTTGGCGTAGCCCGGCACCGCGATCCTGGCGTACTCCGGCACGTCGATGTAGTCCACCTGCGCCAATTCAGGCAGGCTTCAGAACACGCCGCAGGACACACCCTGCCCTAGATCAAACCCAAGCCCCACAACTTGAGTGCCAGCGCGCCCAGCTTGTCACCATGTATGCTGCACAGTGCATGCCACGGCATGGCAGCCTCTGTGCCCCTGCGCAGGCTATAAATACACCTCTGGGACGCTGCGCGCGCCTCGATGTCGGACACCGCGGTGCGCAGGCGGCAGTCCCAGTTGACCAGCCGGTTTTCGCGATAGATCAGGCCCTCGGCGTGCAGCCGCACGAACGCCTCGCGCACCGCCGCGCTCAGGTTGGCGTCCATCGTGAACGCCTGCGGCGCGCCGGGGTTTTAAACTGGGTGATGATACGGGCAGACTGCTTCACAAGGCGCGCGCAGCAGGCCACGCCGCCAGGCAGCGCGCCCCGCCGCGCGCCCTGCCAGGCAGGGCCGGGCTGGTCTACCTGGCGGCTCCAGTCTGCGGAGGTGCCCATGCGGCGCAGCTGCGCGCAGATGTTGCCGCCGTACTGCTCCACGTGCTTGTACACCTCCTCCAGGAACGCCTCGCGCCCTGGCCGCAGGCGCGCCCTCGCCGCTGCAGCCTCGCTCGGGCATGCAGCTCGTGCATGCAGCCGGCGCAGCAGTTAAGACATGGAGCTGGCGTAGCAGAAACGGTGATAAGAGCCCTTGCTTGCCGGAGTGGAGGCGCAAAGCTGAGCGGAGCAACTGGGACACTGGACTCGGCACAGGGCTGACTGGCAAGCGGCATGGATCGGCACACGTCTTCAAATGCAAATGAACACTCCCTGCAGTGTGATGTCCTACCGAGGGCCGACATGCTGCGCTCCCTCCACTGCAAGGCGCCTGGCTGCGACCAGCATGAGCCCGGGAGTCCGCTCGTGGCGCTGAGACGGGGGGGTGCGGCACCGAGTTCGTGGCGGCTCACGCCGCGCTCGCGCTGCAGGCGCTTCTCCACCACCGTCTGCGTGGCGATGCCGGCGTGGTCCGTGCCGGGCACCCATAGCACGCTGCGGCCGCTCATGCGGTGCCAGCGCGCCAGCGTGTCCTGCGGGCTAGGCGTCATGAGCGTGGGAGCGCTGCGAGCGCGGGGCCGCCGGCGCGGCCCTGCAGGCAAGGGACTGCCAGCAAGCCCTGCAATCAGGGGCTGACTGGCGCGTGCTGCACACACCGAAGGATTCACAGCGCACACTGCAGGCAGGGGTTTACGAGCGCGTCCTGCAACCAGTACCTATGCACAATCTACTAGTGGCAGCTCCTCGCAGGCTGCACTCCCTGAAGCAACCGCATGCGAGGCGCGCTTGCTCACACGGCTGCGTAGCGGGACGGGCGCGCAGTCCCAGGACACTCTGCACATTCAGTCCAGCACCGCGCGATGCAGCAGCCTGGCAGCCCGCTACCGCGTGCAGTGTGTGCGCGCGCCTGGATGGACGTGGTCAGCGCGTGGCCCAGGTGCAGCGAGCCCGTCACGTTGGGCGGCGGGATGACCATGACAAACTTGGGCGCGTCGGGGTCGTCGCTGGGCTGGAAGTACCCCGCCTCCTCCCACCAGGAGTACCTGCGCACGACGCACGGCAGCGGGGAGTGAGCGGTGGCTTGCTCAAGCACCTAGCGCTCGTAAATGTAACGTTAAATAAACCAGCAAGATGTTTTTCGCATGGATATCAATCAAATCGCATGCACATCAACTGATATTGTCACTCACATCCTTGCAGCTGCTGAGCGCAGTGGCACGACCATTTAAAACACACCATGAGCTTGCCAAAGTGGACGTAAGGCCATATTTTGGCGGGCTCAGTGGCATACAGTGTCATTGTAGGCAATGAGTGGGGGAGGCTGTGTTGCAATGTGCGCACATGGCAGCCTCCACATACGTGGGGTCATATGTCTTTGGCATCTCTGTGCTGAAGTCTTTTTTCTGGCCCTTCGGGGTGGCCAGCGCTGCCTCTGTCACCAGCCGCATCTCCTCTGCCTCCTGTGCCTGCTCGCTAGAGCAGAGAGTCACTGCCGGCGTCAAAGTCGCTGCCCAGGCCGCCTGCAACTGGGTCAAACGGTCGTGCTGAGCCTCGCAGGGCAGAGCATTCTTTTTTGCATCTCCCCCGCCTGCACGCGTCAGACAGGAATTGAGCACACTGCAGGCGCGGCAAAGGCCCCCAACGCCAGTGTTGTCTGGGAGGGATGGCCTCTCTGGGAACAGCGCTGCACCCACTCCCAACACTACCCATCTATTTAGACGCAGCGTCGTTGCTGGGCAGCCCGAGCCCAGGGCGTCCCGGCTCCTCAGTGCGGCCATCGCCTGGGGCGCGGGCGCAGGCGCACCCGCTTCTCCGCCGCCTCCTGCTTGGCCTTGGCTGCCCGGGAGAGGCCCGCCGGCTTGGTCTCCGCCTTGGCTGCCTCCTGCCTAGCTACAGACTTCTCCGCCTTCACCTTCTTCAGCGCGGCCTTGGCCTCCTGCCGAGCACGACACCAGCGCTCAGCAGCTCGCACACAGGAGTAAGCACAGCGCACATAAGAGTGTCACAGAGTATGTGCCCGGTCACTATCCGACACCTTTCGAGCCTTCTTCTCGGCTTTAATCTCTGCTTCTGCAGCGGTCTCTGAGGGCGCCCCTGTCTGGGCTGATGGTGCATTGCCGCTGTCTGGATGAGCGCTTCCATTGCAAGCCTTCTGCGGTTCTTGCGCATCCATGGTGCTAGTCTTGGACAGCAGTGGCCTGGATGATGGGCTAGTGCTCACCTCCCGACACACCCTCCGAAGCAGTTGCCGCCCTGAGCCCAGACCCCAAACGACCCCCTAATGTCTGCACAAATCATTCCACTCCATGCGTCCATGTCACCGTGCGCCTCCAAACTCCTTCTTCAGCCGTTCTACAGCCTCCAGGATGTCCTCCCTGACGCAGAGCGCCCCTGTTAGCGACCAGCAGCAGACCAGCTTCTGCCTTGGAAGCGCGGCTATCACACTTATTGAATATTGCAGCGTGCCACCAAACACTAGCAAAATCATGCTGCCATGAGTCCGAAAGGGCACACCTGTGGCCAAACGCGCTGGCGCGCACAAAGCCCTCGCCGGCGGGCCCAAAGCCCGAGCCGGGCGTCGTCACCAGGTGGCAGCGCTCAAGGATGCTCTCAAACACATCCCAGGACGCCTGCAGCGGACACAACACCAGGATTTGAACAGACTGGCACATGGCCCTGATATGCCTGGGAACATCATCAGCACCATCCTTGGCAGCCACTTGCGCTTTTTTTCCTCGCCACATGCCCACGCTTCCAACAGTGCTTAGGGCTCGATGCATGCTACACAATTAACATACCCGTGGAAAGAACTCAAGAGGTTGCCGGATGCACTCATGCAAGGTCGGGCAGTGCTTTGGAAAGCATGCCTGGCCCAAGAAGCACACCCACAGGTATGGCGGTGGCACGCATGTGCAAGCGGCCCGCACCGTCCACCCAGGGATACAGTGGGCAGGTGTGCGGGCCGTACACGCCCTGCCAACCTCGCGGGCCAGAGCGCCCCAGGCGCACCTGGCCGGGGAAGCCGACCCACACATACGGCGCGTTGGCGCCGCCGTAGACCGAGAAGCCGAGCTCGAGAAATGCGCTGCGCAGGATGTTGGCGTTCTCCTTGTAGAAGGCCACCAGCTCCGTCATCTCCCTGTAGCCATCCGGCTGCGCGCCCACACCGCCGCATCGGCACTGGGCGTCGGCCGTGCGTATTTCTTTTCTCCCTTTTTCGGAAGAGTGGGCATGTAGCGCCTCCCTGGAAGCTATGCAATCCCAAGCAAAACTGCGCGCCGCCAAACTATCCCATGCAACTCGCCCATTAGGCCTCATGACTGCTGAGGGGCTTGGCGAATGCTACCCAACGACCTCCACACCAGGAGTTCAGCGTGCGCGCAAACTGTTTGAGGCGCGTCAGAACCGTGCGGGCGCGCAGGGCGGGCGCGCCTGCAGGCACGCCAGCCCGCCGGCCTGCGCGATCACGCTGGCGCCGTTGTAGACGGTGGTCATGATGCGGTTGAAGTCGGCGATGACGGGCGCGCCGTCCGCGTAGCGCAGCGCCTCCGGCACCACCGTCCAGCCCAGCCGCACGCCCGTGAAGCCCGCGTACTTGCTGAAGGAGCACGTCTCGATTGCGCACTCCTCCGCGCCTGCGCGCGTGGCTCGGCGCAGGTCATGCGCGGGCGCGGCGCCGCGCCTGCCCGGCGCACGACGTGGCGTACGGGCCGCACAGGGCTTGCGCACCGCCCTGAACTCACGGCAGGCAGTGCGTCCTCACCAGCCCATGCTGTGCGTGGCACTGTGTGTGGGGATGGCACGCACTGCTGCACACGCGGCCCTGCCCAGCTGGAGGAGTCAGGGAGCTACCGAGCCCCTCCCAGAGTCTGCTGCTCAGCATCATGAATGCACACACACGGTGCCTGGCGGCACTGGTGCAGGCTGCAGCGCTGCCGTGTTTGCAGGGAGCTTCTCTGGCGGCAGGCTCGCACAGGGCCTGCACTACCTCCCTGCCAACTTCTGCGGAATTAGCGGCAGTCCAGGCCTCAATGTCTGCCAGGCACTCGCTTCATTTTTGACGGGCGTCGCCGCGCGCGCGCGCCTGGGATCTCGAAGATAGAGCGCGGGCAGTCGGGGTCGGAGATGTAGATCGCATACGCGGCGTCGTAGATGATGATGGAGCCCCGCTCGCGCGCGTGCGCGACCAGCTCGGTCAGCTGCGCGCGCGTGGCGGCCGCGCCGGTCGGGTTGTTGGGCGAGCAGAAGAAGATGAGGTCGGTGCGGGGCACCTGCGCGCGGCGCCTGCCCCCCGTCCGCAAGCCTGCGCATCGCCGGCGCCCTGCATTGTTTACATGATTTTGTAGTCGTGCGGCAAGTGTTGGAGAAAACCTTCGTTGGGGGCAGCCAGGCAACATTACAAGTTGAGGACATGCTCACTTCAACAACTGGAATCATGCATGCTCCTACCGTCACTACACAGGACAATGTGCGCAACTGTGCGCACACCCCTCAGTGTTTATATCAAGCTAACAATGCGCACTGCACAGACTGTGGGAAGAGAGCCAGACTGGCACGCTGCCGAGGCGCGGCGCGCCGTCTGCAGGTCGGGGAAGAAGTCGGTGTCGGGCCGGCAGGGCATGTACTCGATGCCGCCAAAGCCGCGGCCCTCCTGGTAGCCGCCCGTCATGCCCATGATCACCGACGAGTCCACGTACACCGGGTAGCTGGGGTCCTGCGCGCCCGCCCCGCGCGCCTCTGTCCGCGCTGCGCTCGGCGGGTCCAGCCATGTACGACCGGCAGGCTACGCCCAGCCATGTCAGGGCTGCAAGGGTGTGAGGCCCGGGGGCTGTCACTGGGTGGCCAGTCCGCATGCCGGCGAGCTGGCCTGCAGGCAGGGCGTGCAGCGACCCACAGCGGGCTCCATGTGCAGGACGCCAGACTCTGTGCACTTGCTGGTCAAGCCAGGAACGCCACGGCGGGCGCGCTCGTGACACCGTGCAGCTTCTATGGGGCAAGCGTTACAGAGCGCAAGCCCTGAGCCCGCCCAAGATTGCGAATGCAGCCGCCCGCGGGTGCGCGCCTGGACGGCGACGCTCACGCCGGCGCCGAACATCATCTGCAGCCGCCCGATGTCGCACTTGGAGCCGTCCGACACAAACACCTCGCCCGGCTTGCGGCCGACCGCCGCGTAGAAGCGCTCGCACAGCGCCGCCCGCAGCTCGCCGCGCCCCTGCTCCGCGCCGTACCTGGCGACGGCGGGCGGGCAGGCCGGCGTCACCATGGCCTGGTTGGTGACTGGGTTACCGGGTGTAGCTAAGCTCAGCGCAGGGCCCTGCTCTTCAGTAGAGCGTGCACACCCCGCTGCTCGCTGGTATGCATAGCAAGGCCAAGCGCGAAGAAAGGAAACGCGCACGGTGCGCCGCCCTGCACAAGGCGGCCATTCATTTATGGCGCTGACAGCCATGAGCCTTGTGAAGGGCGGTGCACTGTGCGACTTCCCTCTCTTCAGGATCGGCGTTGCTATGCATACCAGCGAGCAGCGGGGCATGCAGGCCCTACTAGAATATAGTGGACCTGAAGCTCTCTCTGGACACGGAGAGTGATACACGAGGACGAGGTTTGCGGGGCAGCTGCCAGGACGCGCCCGCTGTAGCCCTCCAGCGTGCCCATGCCAGCCGCTGCAGCCTGCATCGCCTCTGCAATGGACCTGGGGATGGGCTCGGTGGTGTCGCCAATGCCCAGGCTGATGACCTTGGCGTCTGGGTGCTTCTCCTGGTGCGCACGACGCCTCCTTGCAATCTGCGGGCCCGTCACGGTTCTTAGAAAGCCGCGCAGCTGGCACAAGCACTTGGAACACTGCGGGTGGAAGTGTATCAAGCGCACGACAGCGAAGGGGGAAAGGGCGCACGCCTCTGGGAAGAGATAGCCCGCCTGCAGCTTCCCAAAGTTGTCATTGCGCCGCACGCCGGTGCACACTGCACGCAAGCACGTCTCTGCTGACTATCCACACTTGCACGCACGCCAGGCACACCAGCAAGGCCAGGCCCGCCTGCTACCTTGCTGCTTCTCGGGCGCGGCCACGCAGCGCGTCCGCACCGCCGTGCACCTTGGCCTGCTGGCACAGCAGTATGCTCAGTGTGACTGAGTACAAAGCATGGCCTGGTATCATGCATATGCATGATACACTCACCTGCGGTGCAGCTCAACGCATCCCCAGCTTTGGGGAATGCGTGTCCCCCGGCAGGAGCTGGCTGCTGACATCCTGTCTTCTGATGAGCCTATGCTGCTACCGGGTGCAGTCAGCTACGTAAACAGCAAGTCTTGCATCTCACTTATTGAGTGGTGCGCAGCCAGGTTATCAGCCAGGTTATGCCCTGCGGGCATCCGAATTTGAACTGGAGCCGAGTTCTGACGCCAGTTTGAAAGTCGACACAGGGCGCGGACAGCGCCCCTGCGCGGCGCAGATGCACGCGGTCAGCCGCTTTGCGCGGCGCAAGCAGGCTGCGCCTGTGCGGCGGGTCGGGGCGCCGGAGAACGTGCGCTGGATGCTGCCGCAGGGGACGCCGCCCTCTCTGGAGCGAGTTACATACCACTCAAAGGCGCGGGCCGCTCTGCTGCTGGGCCTGGCACGCCCGGCAGCGCTGCTGCGCACCGGACCTGGGTGTGCACTGCGCCATGCTGCGCCGCTGACAGCGCCGTCCTGGTGCAGCACTGCGGCAGGGTCAGCGTGGGCCAGTTTGAGCTGGGCGTGCGCGCGCGCAAGCCCGCCGCCACCTTCGGGCAGGCCTGCGGCGGCCGCGCGCCGCGCCCGAGCGCCTTCCTGCACGGCCACAGCCGGCCCGCGCTGCCGGCCCGTGCGCCCCTCGCAGGCGCTCCGCGTTCCCCAAGCACACTCTGCGAGCTCGGTTCCAGCCGTGCGCAGCAAAGCTGACAGACTGGGCGACCTGGTGCAGGCAGCGCAGCTCTGCATAGTTGCCTTTGTTTGCTCATGCTCCGTGTGTCGCGCGGCAGCGGGCCCGCCCTCGCGCGCGCGCCGGGTGCGCTGCGCGCCGGTGCCGCCGCGCGCCGCGCTGCCCGCGGGCGCGCCGCGTTCCGCGCGCGACTTTGTCACAGCCAACGCCGTGCGCGCCATCCTGGCGCGCCCGCCCGCGCCCGCGCTCGGGCCGCCGCGCTACGCACGCCGGCCGGGCTTCGGCCGCGCGCCGGGCTACCTGGCGCGCGCGCGCGCGCAAAGGCAGCAGCCGAGTGCGTGCAGCTTTCTGCGCACCTGCAGACGCAGCAGCAGCAGGCGCGCTGCACACAGCTGCACATCTCCAACCTATAGCTTTATTTGGCCAGACCAGGCCGAGGACGAGCTTCAGCCTTTGTGAGCAGGCCGCAAGCCGCTCACACGTCATCATCCGCAGTCCACAAAGTTAAACTCCTTGCATGGGCGGGTGCCTTGGTCAGCGCAGCCTCCGGCAACACTCTGTGCGCGCCGCCCAGGAGGCGGGCGAGAGCGCACTGCCGCTGGCCGCGGACGAGCAGGCGGCGCTGCTACGCGCCCTGAAGCAGCGCTGGGGCGAGGTAAACTGCGCGTACATGCGGCAGCCGTTCGCCAGCGACACAGGCGGCATGCGCCGCCGGCGCGAGGCGCTGGAGGCGCGCCTGGCGCAGCTGGAGCGCGACATTCGCACGCTGCAAGCGGGCACGGTGCTGGTGCTGCAGCGCGGCTGACCTGGGCCGCCCGGCAGGCCGGTGCTGCGGCGGTGGGGAGCCAGAGGGGTTTCCTGGCATGGCGCTGGTCCTGCAACGACTTCTGTGTCCGGGGCGCCACGGCATGCTGTTGGTGCTGCGCTGCGGTTGTTGGGGATGCCATGCGTGATGACATGGGGGAGTAGGGCTGGGGAGGGGCGACTGGCGCAACTACTTGTGCTGCACCAGGGGCACGTGCCGTGCCAGCGGCCTTGTGTGCTCTGCTTTTCCTCAGCGGGGTGGGGCTGCGGCAATTATGGTCAGCAGAAATGCCTGTGGCAGGGCGCACAAGGTTGCAGTGGGTGGCGCGGGTCCCAAAGGGCCTCAGCCCCGCCCGCAAGGGGGCGCTGCCTTAGGCAGAAAGGCATGGCAGGGCTGAGGCTGCATGCTGCGGTGAGCGCTGCAGTGAGCATGCACAGTACCAGTTAAGCGCCTCTCTTGCCGGATAGGTGCGACGGCAGCCCAGTGCGGCTATTCAGGCAGCGCTACAGGGTAGTATGTGCGTATGTGTGTACATATGTTGATATCTTTTCAGTGGCCGGGTTGAGACATACGCACTGTCATGCTCCAACAAGCCAAGTACAACAGATGGGAAAGCGGTATGTCATCAACTTTGGCCTGACAACAGTTGTAATGGCCTGGGTTATAGACAATGTGTACATCAACTCGTCTGCATGCTCTCCCGTGGGAGTCCTGTGTACCTGCCATCCACGGCTGATGCGCGGTCTATTACCAGTGAATGGCGGCTGCTCACGGGCGCAGCCCCATGCAGGGCTGGGCAGCATGGTCTATACGAATAGTTACATCCCCGTGCATCAAGCCAACTGTGGCTCTACTCGGCAATATTTTAACGCTACTTGAATGGAGTGAAGGCTGTTTATCAGCCAACTTAGCATTGCCAGTAAAAATACGAGTTACACGAGTTACATGCTTGAAATATTGTTTGTGCAGTGTGTGAATGCACTGGGCGTGCTGTTGAATTCGCTTGCCTAGGCTTGCTGCTGACAACAACGTTTGACACCACAGCGCTGTGTCCTATAGCCACTGGCCAGCCTTGGTTGACGAGCACATCCTGTGTTGCAGCTACACTGCTAATAGTCCTGCGCAGTCCTGACGGGAGCTGCCGCAACCAAGGTAGAAGCAGGCCTGCTGGTCAATTAGCGACACAAGTAGTACTGGTGCCGCTGATGGTGGGCTGGACGTCTGCGAGCTTCTTTGCGGACAGCCCAACCAGAGGCAGCAGCATCAAAGAGCGCGTTAAAGAGTTCATTGCTGCGCAGCGCGACGGCCAAGGCGAGTGACGGTCCCTGCTCATCGCTCATCTGCGTCCAGTGCTGGTGCACGCTCTTATGGAGTGTGGTTTGGCAGGTGCACTGGTTCGTCCCATCGTGTGTGTCACGTCCGGCGGCACTTGCGTGCCACTGGAGCGGCGCTGCGTGCGGTTCATTGACAACTTTTCGGGCGGAACGCGCGGGGCGCTGTCCGCTGAGCACTTCTTGCAGGAGCGTGCCCCACACATCGCCCGCCAGCTGCGGCAAGTGCATGCAGCCGTGGCTGAGCTTTCCAGTCCGCAGCGCAGGCCGGGTATGCGGTCATCTTCCTGAACCGCAAGCACTCCATCCAGCCCTTCACCAAGGGACTGCCCAGCGGGCAGATCCTGGACTGCCTCACGCAGGTGCGCCGGCCAGGCTGCTCGCCAGCTCTTTGTTGACACAGCATCATGTTGTTTACCACGCCTTGCGTCCACCACGCTTTCACGTTGCGCCAAGCACGGAGACAGACACGCCCGGCACCTGCACTCCTTCAAGCGCTTAATGCAGAGAGCAGAAGAATCTATCACTGGCAGCACAACGCATTCCAACTGAGTGCCGGAACGAATGAGGGGAGGTATCAGGACAGCAGCCCTGCTGCAACAGCGGCACTTAGCGGCACTTGAGGGTCCTCGCAGGTGCTGGAGCCGGGCCGGGGCAGCAATGATGTACCAAATGGATCCGACCAGGCGGACCAGCTTGTGCGGCAGTGCGTGGCGTCGGCACGCGAGGTCGCCGCGCGCGGCGTGCTGCTGCGCGTGACCTTTGAGACGCTGTTCGAGTATATGACGGTGCAGCCCCGAGCAGGTCTGGGTGCTCGGCAGTGCTCGCTTGATGCTGGCCAGCGCACAGTCAGCTTGCACCCCTTGAGCTGCAGCTCTATCAGTGCTGTGCACAAGCTGTCTTGCACACAATGGTTGGTATGGCACTGGGAGGCCAGGGCGCTCAGAAACAGAGAACGCCTAACATTAGGATGGCCTGCATGTGCGCATGCGCCATTGGCTGCAGCAGTGTATGCCTCCTGCCTCAATATATGACTGGGAAGTGTATACAGAGGTGGGCGCATCCTTGCCATTGCCAGAGTAAGTTTGGAGGAAGGACTGTTGCTAAAATGCATGCTTGCAACAGCCATCTGCATGCAGCTTAACAGCCAGCTGCATGCAACAACTCGGCGCAATACGGTTTCTGCTCGTCCTCTTGGCGCCCACGCATCAAAGTCTGTGTATTATCCGAAGTCATTTCCTTGTGTGCGGCAGTACTTGAGGGCCATCGCAGAGGCGCTGCGGCCCTGTGGGCGCGCGGCGGCCTTCTACCTGGCTGCTGCTGTGTCGGACTTCTTTATACCCTGGTCAGATATGGTGCGTACCGCTGTGCCTGCGTCGCCCTCGTTGGCACAGCACGTCTTGTGCACGTACGCACCGTCTTGCAACAGCTAGTCTCCCACTGCCGATCAGTATTTCGCAGTGTGTCATGGTATGCGTTCCAGCAATCGCGCTTACGCGTGCGCGGCTGCCGCCATGCGCGCAGGCAGAGCACAAGATACAGTCGGCGGGCGTCGGCGACCAGCTCCACTTGGTGCTGCAAAAGGCGCGGCCGGAAGAGGAGGCCAGGCTCCCGCATTGGCCGTGTGGTATTACCTTGTTTCTTATGCTTGGTGGCGGGCTGTGCTGTCCTGTGAAAACAACGTCTTACATGCCCACGCACTTCATTTCGGCAACACCAGGATTTGTTTGTAGACCATGTGGACAGTGTGGTGGGCGCTCACAGGCCCGCCCAGCTGCACAGCTGCCGCCTCAGGAGCACCGCTGCTGCAGGACAGACGCCCAAGATGCTGAGCGACCTGCGCTCGTCCTGGGCGCCCGACGCGTTCGTGGTCAGCTTCAAGCTGGAGACCGACGAGGGGATCCTGGTGAAGAAGGCGCGTGCAGCAACGCAGCCAGAGCCTTGCACATATGCGGACGGCGCGCTCACGCCTGGCTCGGCCGCAGGCTGCCGGTGCGCTGGAGCGCTATGGCGTGCACGTCGTGGTCGCCAACATCCTGGAGACGCGCAAGGAGGTGGTGAGCCTGGTCGCGCCCGGGGTTGCCGGGGTGGCCGCCTGGCCCGCGGTGAGCCTCATCCGGCGGCCGCTCGGCGGCCAGGTGATCGAGGCGCCGCTGGTGGCGGAGCTGGCGCGGCGGCATGCAGTCTTCCAGGGCCTCTAGGTACTGATGCGAGTTGGGAACTCGTCACCCTTGCCTCGTGCTCGCCCGCGCAGGTCTTGGCTGAGCTGCCAGGTTCCCGTGAAGGCTGCAGCGACGGCGTGACCAGTTAAAAGTTGTGCAACAGACAGCCATGCGACCACACGGCAGCCTCCACATGTGGTCTGCTGGTCTGCTGTGTCAGGACTGGCAGCCATATGCATGCCGCCAGGCTGCCGCAATGCGCATGCATGAACATCTGCTAGGCTCGCGTGCTTGAAGTGGGCCGTGTATGCATGCTGTATCGAGGCTGTGTCTGCGCCTCCAGTCCTCACAAAAGTGCATATACGTGCAACAGCTCCTGGCCATTGCAGGAAGAGTCATGTCAGGGTCTAGTTTTAGGACACATCATGGTCGCGAACTGCACAGCAACATGCAGCATAAAGTTGCTTGAACACATGCGAACGTTATCACAGGGTAGCCAAAGGCAAGGGCATGTTCGCGTCCTGAAAGGCCCTACTGAAGCCATGTCATACCAGGTTGCTCATGCTGATGTGCAGACCTACCATGTGGTGATCTTCAAACCCGCTTGTCCGCTGATCATCACAGACATCGTGCACCCCTGTAACGACAAAGGCAGCCTGCTCATCGAGATGTTGCTCACTGAACACTTGGTTCAATCATGAATGAGTGATTACATCCAAGAATGAGTTCATCTGACATGCATATTGCACACCTCTGGAATTCATGTATGGGCAATATATGTATCAAAAATTCACGTTCACCGTGCTCATGGGGTAGCTAGAGAGGTTTCTGCACGAATTTGCAGTCAGCCTGGCACTTTACCGTTCGGCAGACTCTTTTTGCCCAAGGAAGGTAGTGTGCGTATGGTGGGAAGGGGAAGAGGGCGTCGGCAGGGATTGTGGCCACCACGGCGGGCTGTGCAGATGTAGATTGTTGAAGCGTGTGCCAGCGCCGTGAGCCTGCAGGCATGGATGTGAAGACAATAACACCTGATGGTGCGCTCCGGCCTCTGCTATGTGTCTGCAAAAGCTGTGGCCGCAACGAATGCTGACTGCTTTGGCTCAGTGCAGGCTTCTTCCGGGTGTTCACTGCCTGCCAGGGCGACCCCAAGACACTCATTTTGGACGTCCGCAGCAGTAAGGACTATGCGCGCAAGCATGTGATGCAGGCGTACAACATCCGACTGGCTGCGAGCGGCGCAGCGCTGCTGGTCTGCCTCTCACGCAGCACTTGCAACGTGCCTACACCGCTGCTGTTGAAGCGTGACAGCGCAGGCACCTTTTTAAGTGCAGTGCTCAGCTACCGTCGACGCCAACAGCCTGTGTGGCGCGCCACGCAGGACTACAGCAAGAACACGTACGACCTGGCGTGGTCCAAGGACTGCTGGTGGGACAGGCCGGTGGTCGTGTACGGCGCCGCCGGCCTGAAGAAAGACCACCCGGTGGTGCAGTTCCTGGCGCGCGACGACCACGCCAAGACGCTGGCGGTCTACCGGGAGGGGTGCGCGCGCTGCAAGCCACTGACTTACGCGCTTTTTACTGCCGCGCGCTGAGGCGGGGCGGCAGCTGCAGGCCCCCGGAGCTGAGCGCGCTGCCGCGAGGCCCCGCAGGTTTGAGGCGTTTGAGCGGCTGTACCCCTTCCTGTGCACCATCTCCACGCGGAACAATGCGGTCAAGAGGTGAGTGCGCTTGCGTCTTTTGAATGCTGACGCAGTCTGAAAGCGGGTCTCCCTGCATGCTGACGCTGCCGGCAGAGCAGGTTCCCGGGGGAGGTCGTCCCGGGCATCCTGTACCTGGGCGACTGGGCGGACGCCGAGGCGCACGAGCGCCTGGACGAGCTGAACATCAAGCGGTGCGCTGTCACAGCGGGGCCGTGAAACTCACAACACAAGTGCTGGAAGCACGCCGGTGCTGCAGTGTCCGTCGTGCCATGATGAGGCCGGCGTGCCAACTTATCATTGACAAGCACTCCATGGCCATGCGTCGTGTGCATCACAGTTGATTGGCAGTGCAATGACATGGCACATACAGGCACAAACGTGTCCACAAGGTTGCATCAAAGTGTGGCTCTAGACTGCAAAAAACCCGGTCAGTCGCGTGCGGGGCCAGGGTGCTGACGATCCACAACAACCCGGAAAACCTGCGCCTGCCGGCGCGCTTCCAGCGGCTGACCTTTGAGCTGGCGGACGTGGACACGCAGGACGTGTCGCCCTTCTTCGCGCCCTCCTATGACTTTATTGAGGGCGCCCGCGCCGCTCGCGAGGGTGCGCGCCGCTCCAAACTCCGTACTGTAGCGGGGTTGAAGGCTCAAGAAGGCAGCGATGCAGAGGGCTTCCTGTGGAGCTGGCACCTCTCGCTTGTGACTTTCCATACCCTTGCTTTGCACGTTGTGCTGGCAAGGTCTTCACAGCCCCCTGTGTGACTGCGCAGCGGTCCTGGTGCATTGCGGCGCGGGCGTGAGCCGCTCCGCGGCTCTGGTCATCGCGTACCTCATGCGGCGCTTCACGTGGCCGGCGGAGCGCGCGCGCGAGCACTGCCGCGCACGCCGCAGCCTGGTCAACCCCAACCAGGGCTTCTGGCGCCAGCTGTGCGCGTTTGAAGCGCAGCTGGGCATCACGCAGCGGTGCGCTCATGCTGCCCGCCCAATCGTCCTGCTGAGGCTGCTGTTGAGCCTAGGATATGCAGCTATGGCCTGTGCTCGCTGCATGCACCATCAATTCGGCCTGCACTGAAGCTGCCGCCACGCCTTGCAGAACACAGCATGCCACAATAGCCCAGCAGTTCTGCTGCAGAACGACTGACAGTAGACGCGGAGCACAGGGAGCATGTAGACCTCACTTTCTCATCTTCGTCACCAGCGCCATGCGCAAGGGTCCACAGCTCATGTCATTACCCTGGGGCTGACCTGCCGCCCTGGCTGCCCAGGAGCGACCCCACCGCGACCACCGACTTCCACGGCCTGGACGCGGCGCCCGTCGTGCTGGCGCCCGGCGCGGCCGGCGAGCGCGTGGCGGTCGCCTTTGTCGCGGCGGGCAGCAGCGGGGCGGCGGGCGCCGCGTCGAGCGGCCGGCATGCGGCGAACGGCGCTGCAAACGGCGGCGGCAGCGGCGGCGGCGGCGGCGCGCGCGCCCAAGAGGAGGACGGCCGGGAGGCGCGCCGCCGGCGGTCTGCGGAGGCCGACGGGCGGGGGCGCCGGAGGGCGGGCTCGCCGGGGCGTGGCAGGGGCGAGAACGAGGAGGAGGGCCGCGGCCGGCGGCAGGGCGGGCGGGACGCGGAGAGGGGCGCCGACAGGGATAGGCGCAGGGGTAGAGACAAGGACGGGGACAGGGCAGTGCTCCGCGATCGTGAGGAGCGCGAGGATCGGCGCGGCCGCCGGCACAGCCGCAGCCGGAGCCCGCAGCGCGGCGGCGGCGCGCGAGACAGGGACGGGGACAGGCACAGGGAGCGGCAGAACAGGCATGAAGACGCTGAGCTGGACGGGCGGCCGGTGAAGCGGCGGCGGGAGGCGTCCCCGGCGGGGGGCATGCGCGAGGAGGACGAAGGCGCATTAGGCGGAGCATCAGCGGACACGCCCGAGCCGGCGCCGGCGCCCGGCGTGGTGCTGGAGGTGCGGCGGGGGGGGCGGCTGGTCGGGATCCTGGAGCTGGGCCTGCGCGCGGCCAAGGACAAGGCGCGCGGCCCCGCCGGCAGCCCTGCGCCCGCTCGCCCTGCATCGGCGTCGCTGCACACGCTCCAGTGGGCTGAAGCGCGCGCAGCCCGGACCTTTGCCTGAGCGAGGCCGAGTCGTGGGCAGGGCGGGCGGCCTGCAGCATGTTTTGGCGAGTATGGCATATGCAGGCTCGTCCCATGCGCTAGGATTTGCATGTAGGGGGACCATGGCACGGGGCGAGGGTCGCTGCCCGCTCGTGCGCGGGAGGTCTGCGCGCCCCGGCCTGCTCGCATGCGACGTGCGCGCGGCAGCGCCCACGATGCTTCATGGTGCTCCGGCGTATCTAACGCCGGCGTGTCATCATGACAACCAGCTGCGCCGCCGACGCTCCCGGGGTGAGGGTAAGCCCAGCCCCGTCCTGAGGGTAATTACAGCCCCGCCCGCGCCGCGCAGGTGGTGATCGGGCGCGCGCCGGGCTGCGACATCGTGCTGGAGCACCTGTCGATCTCGCGCCAGCACGCCGAGCTGACCACCGACCTGGCCGGCAACCTATTCCTCACCGATCTGGGCGCTGGTGCGCTGCGCGCGCTGGGCCCTGCGAGGGTTGCCGCCAGCCCTGGCCGGCGACCTGTTTCTCACCAACCTGGGCGCCAGTGCGCTACGCGCGCTGGGCCCGCGAGGGCCGCGGCCTGCTCTGGGGCCAGGCGTGCTGACGCGCGCGCCGTGCGCGGGCGGCCGCTGGTGCCAGGCATGGGTGTAGTTTAGGGAGAGGTTGTGCGGTGCATCAGGCTGCACAGGCTGCACTCTCCCGACGTTGCGCACAAGCGGCCACTCTGGCGTCCATGCAGGGCATGCAGTGCAGCTGCGACACAATGGGCTGGTAGATCAATCATTTATGATTTTAAGCGTAATGTTTTGGCACCGCGGTGTGCAGGGTGTCCACAGGCGCGTGCAGGCCACAGAGCGCTCTCCCTCTGTGCGTGCAGCGCACCGGACCAACATAGACGGCGTCTGGATCCGGCCAAACGTGGCGCGGCAGCTGGCGGTGGGCGCGACCGTGCGCTTCGGCGCCAGCACGCGCGAGTACAAGGCGCGCTTCGCGCTTTCAGGGCTGCTTCTGCTACTACAGAATGCCTCATGTCTTGGCGTAGGGTTAGGATCAGCGATGGCAGCAATCAAAAGTACACAGGGGCAGACATCCTTGCGTGTGCCGGGCTGCAGGTGCTCCAGATGCCGCGAAGCCTGAAAACCTAGCAGCGCCCCGTGACTGCGTGAGGCCGCGCATCGCCGTACAGTACAGTGCAGATGCCTTTGCTCATTGCTCGTCTTGGAGCCGTATGGTGCAGTGCGCAAGTGTTGCTCGTTGCATGTTCTGTCTGGAGCGCAAACGAATGCGGGTGTGGCATGGCGCTCAAGTCCTTGCGGGTATTCATCAACTTGCAAAATTGATGTAAAATGCACACACTCTCACAGCTTGGTCCGGAAGTCTCACCATCTCACACATGTTTGCATCATGCTGGACTGCTGCCTTCGTCGACGTAGTCGTTCGCGCTGCCATACTTGAAAGCGTCCACCTGCGCAGCCAGGTCGAGTTTCAATCGAGCCAGACAGTTGAAGCCAGACTTTTGAACTTAAGGTCGCGCCTCCACCCAAGCAAACACAGGCAGGGCCAGGAATGCAGCGCACCAGGCAGTCCCAGCGGAAGAGCAGCGCCGGGAAGGGCCCCAGCAGGATGCGGTGCGCCGGCCCGACCAGGGTAGCCAGGCGGAAGAGCGCGTCGTACAGCATGATGCCCAAGAAGTTGCCTGCGCCACCGACAGTCGAGTGCACACACGCGCCGCCCTACACGTACAGCATGCGTTGCTGCTTGCAGTGCATGCAAGCAGGTACACGCACGCTGCGAGTGCGCTGCGCCAGCACTGATCGATAGCAGCGTCGGTATGAAAGCCTGTGCCTCTGACGGCATGTTGACGTGATCATGACACGCAGTTCAAAGCCAGGTGGCGCACCGACAAAGCCGGCGCCGGCCGCGGGCGACCGCAGGAACAGGGTCATGCGCAGCAGCTTCCCGGGGCTGCGTCGCAGCACACCATGGTCACTTCATGTTGACATGTTGCCGGTGACACGCAGTGCACCAAGCAGATTGCAGATCAATGGACATGGGTGATGGACATGGGTGCTGGGTTGACAGGCTCAGGCGCCATGTGCGACAGGAGGTCTCACCTCGTCGCGACCTGCTTGGCGACGATCCTTGCCAGCAGCGACCACTGCAGGTAGTCCTGCATGAAGGGCCGGTACACGGCGGGCCCCATGTCGCGCATGGCCGAGAAGCTGGATGCCAGGTAGTCCGGGATGATGTCCGCGTCAAAGTCCGGGCCGCTGAAGTCCTGCCGGGCGCCGCGGGGCACATTGTGGCGCCGACCAAGAAGCACCCAGGGCCGTTACCATTCGCATGCGACACAGGCCCCGCTCGGATGCCAGTCCCAGCCCATTTTCAAGGCTTTGGGGCTATGCACATGCTTGTGCGCTTGTGTTGGGCGCTCAAAGGGAACAGCCGCCTGCCGTCACCGCGGCCGGGGCCAGCGCTTGCTCTAACAGCGGCGGCGTGCAGGAGTCGCGCGCGGTGAGTTCGCGCTCTGCGGAGCTCGGCGGCCCGCGGGGCTGGGCGGCCCCAGCCCTGACAGGGCTGCCCGGGCCCGGGCGCGGCACCTGGTGCGCGCGCGTGCCCATGGTCTGCTGCATCGCGTTGGTCATGGAAATGGCCGGGCTGCGCGGCTGAAGCAGGCCCAGGGCGCCCCGGCCGACCAGGCCCTCATCCAGCGCGCGCTCCAGGCCGTCAGTAAGCCGCGGCAGGTGCCGCGCCATGGCGCCGAAGCCTGGCACGCATCAACAGCCGGTCAACGGGCTAGGTATCACAGCGACGCCAGCTGCACAACAAGGAAAAGTGCCGCCTGGCGCCGCATTGACCCACGCGCAGCCAATTCCGGCAGCAAGCAGTGTGTGTGTGTGGCGCTTATGCAGGGGCGTCCAGGCAGAAAAAGGCTGCGACAGTCCTTTCCAAATACCACGACTGTGCCGCACTAAGTTGAAGAGATGTAATCAGTGCAAGAGATGTAAAGGAAGAAAAGAAGTAGGGCCATGTCTGTGCGCGCCCGGCACCTGCGAAGCTGAGCGCCGAGCGGTTGCCGGCGGAGTCTCCGACGTGGATCAGGCGCGCGGTGACCGGCTGCAGCGGAGAGTCGTACCTGCACGCGCCCGTTCCTCTCCCCTGTGGCGAGGTGAAACGGCAGGCGGCAAGTGCCAGTAAGCGACCGCGCATGTTGGGCATCGCAGGGGTCCAGCTGACGGCAGGGCCAAGCATGCAGCAGCCCAGAAGACCTGCACAGGATGATGTGCGAGCGCGGCGGGTCCCAGCGCCGCGGCGGCGGCCCTGGGGTCGCACCAATTGGGGACAAAGCCGAAGAATGCGCGCTGCAGCGCCACGCCGCGCAGGTCCGGCACGCCACGGTAGCGCGGCAGCAGCGCCACGTAGTCCCGGAACATGTCCTCCAGGCTGGCGCGCCCTGGCGGGCGGGGTGCACGGCTAGGGTAGGGGCATCCTACCCTCCCCTACCTTGTACGGCGGAGCAGACGCATGACCCTACAATATGGCGCAGAGAGCTGGCATGCACTGCGGAGTCCCGTCAGGAATTTCAAGGCAGCACAGGCGGCGTATGCGCACGCTCTGGCATGCTGCTGTGGCCTGAATCAGGGGCTGCACGGCCAGTGGGCCAGAAACTGCATATATGGTATTGCAAGCCTGGGGCAGCCCCAAAGCACGCGCTGCCGCCAGCAGCCCCGCACCATGGAAAAGGGGCCTGCAGCCCCCACGGCGCTCCACCTCAGCGGAGGAGGTGGCACAAGGAGTGGGCAGCATGCCGCACGTTCTCGCTCCTCAGGCGACGGCGCTTGTTGGCGCGCGAGCGGGGGGCCTCATTCTCCTTGGCCGTCCGGAAGGCGTCCTCTGCGAAAAAAGTTGTTGGTGGCGGAGAAGATTCTTAAGGAAGGATGTTCGAGGACGGCGGCGGCATATGCGGGCGATTGACAGCGCCGCCGCGCTCGTGTTCCCGGAGCGCCACGCCACCGGCAACATCGGCGGCGCCGTCAACCACCCGCACATGCCGCCGCTGTTCCCTAAACATACTTCCCGCGGAGTCCTGTCCGCCACCAGTAACTTTGTTCGCAGAGGACGCCTTTTCGACGGCCAAGGAGAAAAAGCCACACCGCTCGCGCGCCAACAAGCGCCGCCGCTTGAGCACCAAGGACGTGCGGCGGGCCGTCTGCTGCTTGCGCCGCGCTTTCCGCTGAGGTGGCGCGGCGTCGGGGCAGCAGGCCAACCGGCCGTGGTGCACGGCTACTGACAGCGTCGCATGCTGAAGCAATGCCCCAAGGCTTGAGGACACCTTCAAATTGCTGTCTTGATTGCTGCAGGGGGATGCCAGTGAGAGTGGCTGCAGGCCGTAGGCGGCTCGCACCCGCGGCGGGGTCTGTATAAGCGAACCTGCGCAGCCGGCATGCCATGACTTAGCCTTCATGCCTGTATATGGACAGGTCTGGGCATCAAGAACCAGCCTCTGATTTTCGGAGCACACTGTGGCAGGCGGGGCTGGGGCATCACAGCCAGCGGCGCATGCGAACAGCACGAGCGACCCCGGCACGCCCTGCACGTCAGCCGCTCGGCAGGCACGCAACCCCACCGACAGACGCGCATGCGCGCTGCGCGCTGCGACAACGCGCGCGCGCACATGTACGTCGTCAGGCCGTCGCGCGCGGGGAAGGCCTCAAAGAAGTACTGTAGCTGGCGCTCCCTGCGGCCATAGATCGGGTCGGCACAGCTGCCCTGTCGCCGCTGATGCACCAGGACCATGCAGCCGGTGCGGCGACTCTTTACGGCAGCGGACATTTGGCCTTCCGGTCTCCCTGCCAGTGCACGGGGACTCCCAGCGAGGGCTTGCAGGCTGGGGCCGTCACACGCCCCGGAGCGCTTCCCTCCAGCGTGCGCATAAGCCGGTGACCGGTGCCGGGCATCTGGCATGTTGGTGGCTGGCACCTCAAGTTGCTGATACACCCTCCAGTGGGATAGGCGCGCTGTAAGTGGTGTGAGCACCCCAACTCTCGCGCCAGGGCACGGCAGCACAGCAGCGTGAAGTCCTGGAGCAGGCCGGCCGTGCGGCGCACGGCAGGCCACAGCTGCAAGCCGGCTCAGCCCAGTGGCGGGGTGCGCCGGCACAGCGGCGTGAAGTACAGCAGGTCGGCGGCGGCCACGGGCGGCAGGCCACAGCTGCAAGCCAGCATGGCCTGACAGTATGGGGTTAGCGTAGGGCGCACCGGCACAGCGGCGTGAAGGCGTAGAGCAAGTCGGCGGCGGCCGCGGGCGGCAGGCCGCGCGCACAGCTGCCGACCATGAGCACGACCGAGTCGGGCTTGGCGCCGCGGCGCGCCTGGCGCGCGATGGGGCTGAAGCTGCCCATTGCGTCCACGAGCACCGCTGCGCCCAGCACCACCTGTTGCGCGGGGACCCCGCTCGCCACGCGGCAGGCGCCACGCTCGGGGCATGCGTCAGGGTGTACAGCGCAGGGCGCGGGCAGGGCTGCTCACTCGCGGCTTGCGGGCATGCCATGCCCCCGCACACGGGGCACTCTCAACAGCTGTGTCTCTGACAGCTGCTCTGCATATGCATTCCGCGTATGCACACACCAATCAGCTGCTCAGCACATACAATGCAATTGCACATGCACATACCAGCGATGCTTTGCGCCCGCGCATCCCATGGTCTGGCAAATGTCAAAGGAAATCCGCTGGGTCATTGCGCCGCTCGCAGACACGGTGCGCAGCTCAGCGGCGTTGCCGAGGCATTTGCCACCCGAGCTGACACGCAGCTCTGGCTGACCCCCAATTGAACACGCCCATGCCGCAAGGCTGTGCGCTGAGCGCCGTGCTGCAAGCCTCGGATGCGCGCGCACCGCGTCGTCCGCGCCGCGCGCGGGCACGGTGCGCAGCTCGGCCGCCTCGCCGCCGGCGCCGCCGGCGCCGGCCGGGGCGCCGCGCCGGCGCGCCGGCGCCAGCTGCACGGCGACGCCGCCGGGGTGCACTGTCGCCTCCCGGAACGCCATCTCCTCCAGCAGCGTCCTGCGCTGCCCAAAGGTGTTTGAGTTATTGGTCAAGACCGAGGGAGAACACCGTGCAGCCTGTCAGTCAGGGCTGCGGCACCCGGTGGCGGCAGAGAGGCGCTAAAAGAAACCTGCAACCCGTGCCCTTGGCCGCGGGTTGCATGCGCAGGTGTGCGGGGGTTTGAGATTTAGGCAGGGCAGCAGCGCCCGCCCAGCAGCCTGGAAGTGCTGCTCAGCAACCTCTATGAGGGCGGCCAGCAGCGAGCCCAGGGCTCACATGGAGGTTCTGGAGGCCCGTCCGAAGGGGGGGGAAGGGGGTGGAGCACCCGCCGGCGGCCAGGAAGCGCTGCTTGACGGCCTCAACGAGCGCGGCCGGCAGCACGCCCAGGTTGAGCACGTCGGTCGTGGTCACCTCCACGCGGCCCTCAAAGCCCATGCGCACCGGGTTGAACTCCGACACGATGGCCGCCTCCAGCTGCGCCTCGGCCAGCAGGCCCATGTCCAGGAAGACCTGCGGGGCCGCCCGCGGCGCGCCATGGGCAGACTCGCCTGGGCGTGCGCCCGCCTGAGGCGCCGCGCAGGCTGGCGCGCTGCGCGGCGCCGCGCGCCGCACTACACCGTGTACTGCCACACAGGGCATGGGCGCAGGCTGTTGGATACCGCTGGACACTTGGATACCGCTGGACACGCACACACGGACGCGCAAGCGCTCCCCCGAAAGGAGGGGCCGCCTTGATCACACGGTGCGCGCAGCTGGTGTCGGCAGCCAGGTGTCGTGGCTGTGGAACGGCAAGACAGCGCCGGGGCCTTTTTCGCCTGGGCCAGACCAGCGCAACAGCGCGTGGGCCGCGCCTTCATGTCCGCTCGACTGATGTTCCACTCCTGCTCGCGGCCTTGCAGCCGCCCGCGCTCGACCACAGCAACGCTGCGACCCCGGATCGCGAGCGCGGCCCCGTGGAAGATGCCCAGCGTCCCTGCGCGGCACGCTCACACAGCGTGCTTCCCCGCCCCTGTCGACCTGAACACTGGCTGACTGCCTCTCAGGCGGCAGCAAAGACTCTCAGTGCTTGCCCTTGTAACGCATCTGACCAGTGGTGTGCAGGCCACAGCTGGTGCACTGACGCTGTGAGCTCTTCGGCGACACAGAACACGTGCAGGGCTCAGCAGGCGGTGTGTGCGGGCTGGCGTCAAAGCAAGCGCACCGCCCAGGATGACCACATCGTACGAGCTCGCGCAGGGCGGCACTGGCGCAGGGGACTCCCGGATGACGGTCGGCGGCGCCTCCACCTCCGAATCACACAGCTCCCGCCAGGCTCGGTCCGCGCGCCGCAGCGCCTCGGGCGCCTGGCCCCCTGGCACGCTCTGCGACACGCGCGTGGAGCTGAGCACAGGCTGTTGTGGTGCGGAGTTGAAGCCAGGCAGATGACTCAAGCGTCAAGGCCATTTGCCGCGTTGCATGCCTGCAGCAGGGCTTCCATGGCGCTGGCCGGCGCTGCCTGCGTCTCTGCAGCACGCACGCATGTCTGCGGTCCTCTGCTCTTTATTTCCTGCCTGCAGCTCACGCTTGCCTGCCAGCCCGTCCGCCTGTGTGCCCAGCCCTTGACATGCTCCGGGCAAATGCAGCGGGTTGCGACCACAACAGCACCTGCTGCTGCTCCGACCTGACCGGGTAGCAGGGGCACCACAGACAGTAGCGCCGGCATGGTGAACGTGATGTGTTGCACCAGGCCCTGCGCTTAAGTTAAGCTAAGAGCTACATTTTGCTGCTTCTGCTAGCAAGCCAAGTAGGACCAAGAGGCCAGCAACAGAAGTGTCAAGTGTTTCTAACTCTCTTGGTCGATTTAGCAGAGTAGTGGTGCGAATACTAGCAAAATTAATAGTACTAAAATTTGACGGAGGAAGCAACTGCACCGGTCTGTGTGCATTACAGCCGAGCTTGGGCGCTGCATGCTTTGTCTTTGTTGAAAAAGTTGATGGCACGGCCACAGTGCAAACACCTACGCCAGGCAATGGCCCAGAAAACAGGGATCAGGAGCGCGCATGCGCCCCCCTGTCATGTCGCGGCGCAAGCGCTTGGCGGCGGCCACGCGCTCGCGCGCTGCAGGGAAACCACAAACGCCCAGAGTCATTTGTGTTAAAGCATCAGCAACTTTGGGGGGACGGTCCTCCCAACCAGGCGCGCCCAGGGCACGCAGGGGCCCTGCGCCCCGAGGCCGTGCAACAAGGGTGCTGCAGCACGGCCCCGACCGCCGCGAGCTGCCAAAAGGGGCCCGCAGCCAGAGCGGCACAGTGTGACGCACCGCACCCCATACAACGCACCCTGGCCACGCTGGGGCGCCGCTCAGGGAGCGACGCCTGCGCAGCCGGGTAAGAATACACCAAAATGCTGGCAGCCCCAGGCGTTCCCCGCCGTCCCAACGCCAGCCTTTACACACGTCACACACTTCTACATCGCCTACAGCGGGGCGCTCCGCTAGGGGGCGGGTCCAGCGCACGCAGCGCCTGCGAATCCTGCAGACCGCGCGCCCGCAGCGCGCCCAGGCTCAATCAAACCCAAGGGGCCAGGGAAACAATACAGAAGCGAAGGTCTTCTAGCCCTGGGGAACCAGCTACTTGACAGCCTGCCCCGGCACGCCCTGCATGCCAAGAGGGAGGAGGGCCATGCCCACGCCGCTCTGACGCAAGCCGGGTCGTCTTGATACTCCCGGAGGAATGCTCGGGGCTGCCACAAGGCGCCCAGGAGCAACAGGGGCAGGCCCAGCATCAAGCAATGCAGTCACATGCGCCTGCTAAGGGGTACACTGCACGCAGCCTGCCTGACCAAGCTCGAACAGCAAGGAGGTGCACAAGGGCGCTGATACAGGCAAATTACTGTGGTGCAGTGACAGGCACGACCGTTCACCACGAAAGACGGCGCCAGTTGGCGCCCCGCGCGTAACACAGAGCGGCATCTGCCCGCCAGTGGCAGCGCAGGCGTGGCCGCGCGGCCGTGCCTCTAGAGCAGCAAGCCACTGCAAATTTAGCGGCCCCGTTATTGCATTCGCACAGCCAACCTGGGCACCCAGCCTTGAAGGGTGGCAGGACGGCGGCGGTGTCGGAGCTACGCCTGTGCGCACGGGCGCTGCGGGACCGCGCCGGCGGCGGGGAACCGGCGCGGTCAGAAGCGCGGGCAGGACTGCGCGGTGACGCCGCGGCCGCGCCCCGGGACGGGTGCCTGCTTCCAGCGCCCCGAGCCGGCCGCGGCGGCCAGGATCTCGCCCAGCACCTCCATGAACACGCCCCAAGCCTCGCCGTCCAGGCCGGCAAACACGCCGCTGACCGCGCCCGGCGCGCCGCCCGCCACCGGCGGCGGGTACGCCGCGCCGCGCGGCGCTGAGGGCGCGGGCAGCGCGCCGGCCGCCCCGCGCGCGGTCGCCGCCGGCTGCAGGCCCTGCGCGCGGCGGCGCAGGCGCGCGCGACGCGCGGCCGCGCGCTGCCACGGCGCCGGCGGCGCGGCCGCGACGGAGCGCGCAAGGGGCGCCGGCGGCGCAGCAAAGCCCGTGTCAGTGCTCTCCAGGCTGCCGTGCGCGCCCAGCCCGGCGCCCTGCGCAAAGCCCAGCTTGCCGAGCGGGCCGACCAGCGGCGACAGCGGCGGCGGGCTCAGCGGCTTGGCGGACGCCGCGAGAGAGGCCATCCGGCCGCCGCGCGCGCCGGCCTCGTCGTCCAGGTCAAACAGCAGCTCGTCGCCCGAGCGCAGCAGCGGACTGTGCGCGCCCGCGGCCGCGTCCGCCGCCATAGGCGCGTCCGCGCCGCCGCCGCCGCTGAAGCTGCGCGCGCTGCCGCTGCTGACCTCCATGGGCGAGCCGGCGTCAGTGCCGGGCCCCGAGCCGGGCGCCGAGCCGCTGCCGCTGCGCAGCGCCACGCCCAGCCCGGCCAGCCAGCTGCTATCGTGCGTGCCTGCGCTGCTACCGGCGCTGCCGCCGCCGTCCCCGTCCTCTTCCGCGCCTTCCTCCAGGGTCAGGCTGAGCGCGCGCTCCAGGCCGCCGCAGGCGTCGTCGTCGCCAGAGAGCACATCCACCTCGGCGCGTGCGGCCGCGCAGGCGCGCTCCAGCTCGGACGGCTCCTCCTCCAGGCCGACCAGCGGGCGCGTGGCAGCCGCCGCGATCTCGGCCAGCGACAGGCCGCCCGCCGCGCCGGCCTGCAGCAGCGCGGTCGCGACGGCCAGCGTGCGCAGGCTGGCCTCGCGGATGCCGGGCAGCTCGGCGCGCAAGTGCGCCGCATCCGCATCGGCATCCAGGCGCGCAATGTACGCGAGCTCCTCGTCGTCGAACGGGATCATGGCCTGCAGCCCGCGACCGCCCCTCAACATGCTGCAGAATACAGCACTCGCGCCTCATACCGGCCACACAGCACTTGAACACAGCAGCACTCGAGCGCACGCTGCACAAAGAACCTTGCCATGCAGCGCAGGCATACTGACCCACCCAATAGGGGTGCAGCACGCTTTATAAAATGTACTCATGAAGTGACCAGCAGGGGCAGCAGCGCGTGGGGGCGCGCGCCTGCGGCCAGTGCTGCCACTCAAAGTAGGGCGGCTCGAGCGCCTCGGGCAGGCAGAAGCCGTGGTCGATGGGGATGAGCGCCAGCTGGGCGTCGTCCAGCCGCGCGAGCGCCGACAGGTTGGCGCCCGACGCGCGCGGCCGGCGCACCAGGATGTTGCCCGCGTGGCGGTCGGTGTTGAACAGGCGCAGGTCCAGGATGCCAATGCGGTGCACGTCGGCCACCGCAAAGCGCGAGGAGCCCATCTCAGACGTGTCGCAGTCGTGCTGCACAAACTCCTGCGCGGGCACGCCGGGGTTTGGGCAGGCCCCTGCTCCATTCTAACTAAAGGCACACAGGCCCTCCTAGGCGACCACCCACTCCACTGATGCAGGTCACAGCCCATGGTGCGCAGTGGGAGACCATGGCATGGATGACGGTATTGCTTGGAAGTGTTGGGAGTCAAGCCATGGTCTCAAACTGCGCACAATGGGCTTTGACCTGCATCACTTGACTGGGTGGTCAGCCAAGCAGGTGGTCAGCCAAGCAGGTGGACCAACACGCACCATGAAAGCCCGCATGCACTGCCCATGCAAGCAGCAGGGGCAGCGCCGAGGCAGCGGCCAAGCGCGCCTGCAGGCTGCCCAGCTTTGCGCGCGGGGCGGTGGGCGACGCCAGGTACCCGGTCGTCGACATGTCCGAGCCCAGCGACCCGGACGGGGCGGTCTCGGGCGCGGCCGCCGCCGGCGCCGCCACATGGAACACAGGGTGCACCATCTGCCGAAGCGCGCGCAAGTCAGTCGCAGGTGCACGTGACACCATCTGCCGAAGCGCGCGCAAGTCAGTCGCAAGTGCACGTGACACCATCTGCCGAAGCGCGCGCAAGTCAGTCGCAAGTGCACGTGACACCATCTGCCGAAGCGCGCGCAAGTCAGTCACAAGTGCATTTGACACCATCTGCCGAAGCGCGCGCAAGTCACTTTAAGTGCACGGGACACGACTTGCGACACAGCATACCCTGCTTGCCAGCCGGGGTCCTGGACGCGTCCTGCCGGCCACGCGCAGCTGCAGCCACGGGCAGACGCCCCGACCCTCAGCGACCCCGACCCCTTGGCGAGCCGGCAGCGCTCACCTTCACCATGACGGTGGCGGGCACGCGCGCGAAGTGCTCATGGTCGAGCAGGTACGCGGCCACCTCGCGCAGCGCGGCCTCCCCAACGCGCACCGTCGGCTTCAAGCCCGGGTCCCCGAGCGCGCGCCCCACAAACCCCTGCACAGCAGGCACCAAGTCTTAAACTGCGCCTGTGTCAAACAAAAAGCCGGCGCCACTTCGTGAGCTCGTCAGAGCTGCAAACAACGACCCGCTGCAGCGACTGCGAGCGTACTAGTGTTTGACACCATGAAGCACCAACCAGCACCAGCAGCTGCCACACCCGCGACAGCAGCGTGCCAGCAGTTTTGTGCACAACAGGCACTGCAGCTCTGCCATGGCGCCGTAGGGCGCGCCTTGGGGTTGTTGGGCGCGAGCGGCTCCTCGTCCACGGGCTTCATGATGCCCACGCGCCCGCCCGCCTCGCTGCTGAAAAAGTACGTGCCGCCCAGACCCTCGCTGCTCGCCACTGGCTCCTGCGCGTGCATGCCCGCCACGGTTGTGCGCTGCACCGGCAGCAGACAGCAACATCTTTCACCTACGCACAACGTTGCGAGCGCCGCTCGGAAGAATTTTACTGAGTGCCATTGGACCACTGTAACCGCGGCGCGCTGGGACCTAGTGTGACAGCCAGCGCTGCGCACACGACAGCCAGCGCTATGCGCCGCCTCTGCACGCGCGGCCACCCGGCAGCCAGGCAGCGCGCCAGCCCGGGAGCGCGGCCGCACCTGGCAGGCGAGCAGGCCGCGCGACACGCCCTTGACCAGGCGGCGCACTTCCGGGCGGCTGCGCGCGCAGCCGACCACCTTGATCTGGCTGCGCGCGCCCAGGCTGGCCGCCCAGCCGGACGCCAGCGCGCGCGCCGCCACCGACGCCGGCGCCGCCGGCGCCGGGCACTCCAGCAGCGTGCGCGCTGGGGCTGGCCGCGGCGCGTCGCGCCAGGCGTCGCCCGCCGCCTCGGGCGCCTCGCGCGGCGGCGCAGCCCCGGCGCGCGCCTTGGGCAGGGCGAAGCCGTGCTGCTTCACGGTGGCCACGACGCGCGCATCGCCCTGCGTTGCCGCGCCTCTTGTGTGCTCGCTGACCTCGCGCCAACGGTGGACAGGGCGCACAGAGCCTGGTGCAGGCAAGCACGGTGGCAGCTGTTGGGACAGGGCCTCCGGCACGCCGCGCACCTGCCAGTCGCAGGGTGACCGCATATTGTCGCTGAGTCGCCGCACAGCTGTGGAGGCCACAGCTGCAGCACCGCTTTCACAAGCGACCACCCATCCGGCCTTCCCGTGTGCCGCCCAGGCCACAGAGAGGCGCTCGCCCGTCTGCCGGCCAGAAAGCATGCATCAGTGCACAAGGCGCAACACCGCCACCACAGTAAGAGCATGCACACTGTCACCCACTCGGCCACTAAGGGAAAGAAAACCCGTGCTTTGCTTGCGCTTCGGGCGCGCGCGTGTGGACGGCGCGTGCCGCATGAAACTGACAGGCATGCCATCCCTGCAGCAGCTGCTAGTCCAGCAAATCAACAGGAACAGTGCACCTATGCTCACCACACCGAGAACAACCAAGCAAGACCAGAAAATGCGAGGAGACAGGTGCATGCAAGTTGGCCTCGGCCGTGTACAAAGCAGCCAGGTCACGCCAACCGTGCGTTGCCCATAGACGCAGGACAGGGACAGCCTGATGAGCTCGACAAGGCGGACGCTAGCAGCTCGCGACCCGGCGTGGCACGTGAGGTGCCTGGCACCGCTGACGCACCAGTAGGCAGCCGTGTGGCTGTCAAACCGGCTCGCAGCGGCCAAACCCGCCAACGGATGCTGCGGCAGGAGCTGCAGGCAGTGACCAGGGTTGTTCTCTCCTGACAGTGGCTCTGCAATGAGGCTTTTGTGGTGCTGGGACACGCCCACGGCTCTTCCAAGCTTCACCAGCAGTCTGGAAGCTCAACACAGCTTACGCTGTGCGGCAGGTCCTTGATGGCGCTGGTTCAGCAAACGTACTGGCCTCCAACCTCGGCAGCGCCGCGAGCCCAGCAAAGTCGTGCACCCCTCACACTCCCACCCCGGAGCGCTATAACTGCCTGAGCAATGCAGGTCAGGCTCATTCAGACGCTTTGTAGACCCCTCAGCAACCCTTAAGGGAGCTTTCTTCCAAGAGCCTCAGCTCGTGCTCAGCAGTACCGCGTACACAGTGTTTTACATGAGCTAGAGGCCAGAGGACACTCGCATCTAGAAAGAACAAGCAGACGGGCCAGCGGGGGTACTGTTACACCAAGCAAAGCAAACATCCCATGGTCCAAACACAGACAGGGCACGCACTGCGCACACACCCCCTGGCTAGCTCAGGTCGAAGCCAGACGCGTTGCGGATGGCGAAGAGCAGCTTGTCGCTGATCAGGCCGGCCGAGCGGTAGGGCGGCAGCTTGAGCAGGTTCATGCAGGTCGCCGCCGTGGGCAGGCGCTGCTGCGCGGCCGCGTCCAGCACGCTGCCGGCCATCTGTACGCACAGCGACGGCTCCAGGTAGGCAAAGCCCAGCAGCGGCGGCCGGCTGCACGCCGTCACGAAGCGCAGGAAGCCCGCCTGCTGCTCGGGCGTGAAGCGCTCCAGCGCCTGCCGGCCCGCCGTCAGGCAGCCTCACACCAGCCCAGAGCGCTTTGAGTGTGAGGGCGGGAAGCAACGAGGCTGCCAGTACAGGCGGAGGGTCGCGCCCTATTTTCTCCCCCGCACTTGGCAGTTCCTGCCCGGAAGCACAGGGCGGGCTGTGGTGGACACAAGGGGAACACCGGTATGGAGACAGGCAGCACCGCAGGCAATGCGCCGAGGAGTGGCGGGCTCCCCGGCCAGGCGCAGCTCGGGCGCGTCCCTGTGCTGCACTTGCACCAGACCCCCATGGCGCCGTCCCAGAGCGGGCTGCGCCCTGTGCTGCACCGGCACCAGACCCCCCTGGCGCCGTCCCAGAGCCGTGGAGCCCTGTGAAGGCCTGGTGCTTGGCCCGCCCCTGCACCTTGTTGTTGCCGGTGCGCCAGGCCGCGCGCAGAGCGTGACAGAGCTGGGAGCCGAGAGCCGGGCACGGCAGCCGCGGCTAGCCGTGGCAGCGGCGCACCCGCCACAGCTCCTGGATCACCGGGTGCTCCTCGTGGTAGCCGCCGGCGTAGTTGACGTGCGCGCGCATGTCCGCCAGGTTCAGCCCGGCGCCGCCGCCGCCGCCGATCAGCACCTGGCCGCGCTCCCGTGTCAGCAGGGTGTGTGCGCGCTTGGTGCGCCAGGCTGCAGCAAGACGACATGCTGTTGCAAGGGCGCCCATGATAGAAGCGCCTGTCGCTAACCAGCATGCACCTGCCAGGTTCGCTCCCTCGCATGCATGGCCGCTAGATGGCCGCTGGGCGCGCGCGCCCGCACACAGGAGAATCCGACCGCCCCCGCGGCATCGAGCCACTGCTGCCTCACGCGGCACCGAGCGCCCACGCAGCCGGCCGCCGGCGGGCGCGCCGGGCGCGCCTGCAGCTCGCTCTCGTGGAACATGCGCAGCCAGGCGCGCTCGACGACCGCCTCCAGGCCCGCCCGGAAGGCGTTGCTGGCCGCCCGGATCTGCACGTTGAGCCGGAAGTTGGCCATGCGCATGATGTACTCGGCGCGGTTGCCGGCGGCCACCGCGCGGTGCTGGCCGCCCGGCACCAGCTCCACCTGCGCCGCGCGCGGCCCGCTTCTCAGTGCTGGCCCCCCGGCGCCTGTGCCACCGGCCGCATGCACCACACGCTCCGGTGCTGAGCCCCCGGCGCCAGCTCCACCTGCGCCCGCGCGCGGCGCAGCTGTCACTGCTGGGCCCCGGGCGCCAGCGCCACCAGCCGCGCATGCATGCAGGACACCTCTGAGTGCTGGCGCCCCCGCTGCCAGCGCCGCCAGCCGCATGCGGTATGCCTCTCGGTGCCCGCCCCTGGGCGCCAGCACCGCCAGCCGCATGCAGCGACAGCGCTCGGACCCGACCTGCCTGCGCTGGCATGCCGCAGCACGTCCGCCGCTCGAGCCGGCGGCCGCAGGGGCGCTGGGCGCAGGGGCACTGGGCGCATCAGGCTGCGCATGCGGCCGCCAAGGACAGGGCCCCAGCGCGGCCGGCGGCATGCAGCGCGGGTGCAGGCAGCGCGCGCGCACGCGGGGCGCGGGGCGCGCGCCTCGACATGGCGGTCACAGATGTCATTGGAGGCGGTGAACGTGAGCGCCAGGTCCTCGACGTCGCCGGCGTAGTTGCGCAGCAGCAGGAGCGAGCGGTACAGCTCCGCGTCCAGCGTGGGCAGGTCGTTCAGGTCGCAGCCGCGCAGCAGCAGCTTCTTCAGGAAGAAGTCCGCGAGCGGCAGCTCCAGCAGGATGCCCTGCCGCGCCCGCGCGCTCGCGTGGGCCGCGCGCGCGCGCCAGCTGGCCCCTGGCCGGCAAGCGGGCGGCCAGCGCATGGGGCCAGCGGCGCGGCTGCCAGCCCTTGAGATGCATGCTGCGGGAGGCTGTGCTTGCCCGAGTTGCACAGGAGGCATGTCCATTCCAGACCTGCCGGCTTAGCCTGCAAGCAACAGCGCAGCAGCAGCGCGCGGGCGGGGGCGGCCGCCGCGGGTGCGCGCCTCGTAGACGGCCTTGCCAATCATGCGGCCCAGGAACTCATAGTACTTGAGCGCGCCCGGCACGGTGGCCGGCGCGGCCGGCGCCGGGTACAGGCGCTGGTCGGCCGTGGTGGCGAACAGGCCCAGGCGCGGGTCGAAGCCCTCGCGCACCTGCGCAGCCCCGCCAGGGTCGGCGGGCCCTGCGCTTTACCCCTGCCCCGGGGCGCGCCGGTTGCCCCCCGCATGCAAGCAGCGCCACACGCTGCTACGTGTTTGTGGGCGCAGGCGCGGCGCAGGCGAGCGCAGGCCATACAGAACGCCCAAGAGTGGACGTGGCCTCCGGCGGCGCAGGCGCTGGCTGGCATTGGGGCCACACCGGGTATAGGGTATGTGGTATAGGGTCGCACCAGGCGCTCCAGGAAGTCCTTGAACAGGCCGCCGCCGTCCACGCCGGCCTCCTCCGCGCCATACTCGTCTACGAACTGGATGCGCACGCGCCCGCGCAGCTCCTCGCCCGGCACATGGCCCAGCTGCGCAAAGCCGTCCTGCGCACGGCCGGCGACGCGCCTCACGCCCTCGGCAAGGACAGCGGGCTCCGGTGGCCATGTGGGTTGCATGTCCTCCTGCGGGCCGCCACAGCTCCCCACAGCGGCATGCGCTGCACACTGCGCTCGGCGTCGGGAAGCAAGCAGGCCTCTGTCCAGAGCAGTTGTCCTTGGAGCCAGCGCCGGCTGCCGCAGCAAGGCCCTGTGACAAACAGGCGGGGGCCCCCTGCAGGCCGCCGCACGCGCCTCCAGCAGGCTGGTGCGCCGGATGGTGACGAACTGGTGCCCGGCCAGGCTGCCGGACAGGGCGTCCGCGTGGCGCGCGGCCGCGCGGTCGGCCGCCACCACGGCCTGGAACACGCGCGCGCGGTCCTGGAAGGGCACCATCATGGGCGCGTGCCTGCGCGCCCGCGGCGACGTGCTCAGCGCTCCTGCGCACGCGGAAACGCACTCAGCGCTCCCGTGCGCGCAAAAACCGCGCTCGGCGCTCCCGCGCGCGCGGAAAACGCGCTCAGCGCTGCCGCGCAGCTGCTCAGCAGGAGGCGGCGCCTCGCAGCGGCGCGCTGGGGCGCCCTGCCAGGGTCACGCCGGCAGCCCTGGCCGAGGTGGCCTGTGATGGGATGTGGTGCCCGTTGCCCCGCAATCCTGGACCGCATTCGCTCCGTTTCCTTGCAAGAGCGCACACCGAGCCGGCTCGTCCGCTGCTGCGCAGCACGGCAGCGCATTCGCCCGCTCGCCAGGCAGGCCCGTCCGGGCGCGCGGCGGCGCCGGCGGCCGCGGGCGCACCGCATCAGCGCCCACACGCGCGTGTGCGTGGCCTCCATCAGCCCGCCGCGGCCCGCCGCGGCCGCGCCGGCCTCCGCGCAGAAGCGCTCCGGCGGCAGCCCGGCCGCGTAGAACGCGCGCACCGGCGCGAACGCGCGCCGGCAGTTGCGGTCGTACAGGCGGCCCAGCAGCGCGCCCGCGGCCGCGCGCACGCACGCGCGCAGGCCGCCCGCGCCCGCCGGCCAGCCGCCCGCCGGCGCCGCCTCCACCCACAGCAGCTGCCACAGCGCGTGCTTCAGCAGGCCGAGCAGGCCGCTGCTGCCGGGCAGGCCGGCGCCCGGCGCGGCGCCGGCGCCGGCCGCTGCCGCCGGCCCCGCGGCGGCCGCCGGGTGCAGCTCGGCCAGCGGCAGCGGGCGCTGGCGCTCGTACATCTCCTCGAACGTGGTGACCGCCATGTGGTTGGCGAACACCGGCGCAAACACGGCCAGCGGCAGCAGCCAGCCGGGGTCCGCCAGGCCGTCCGCGTAGTCCGGCGCCCAGGCGCCGCTCGCCCACGCCGCCTGCGCCGCGCCGCGCCCGCTTGGGACGCCGCGGGGAGCGCGCGGGCGGCGGGCGCCGCGTCGGGACTGACGCGCGCTCGGCCGCGGCCGGGGTGAGCGAGCGCGCCGGGGCTGGCCCGGGGGCCGCGAGTGTGGCGGAATGAGGGCGCGCGCG
>JAABUJ010000336.1_pt1 | contig 98941 bp, 103 predicted proteins | sample 5559131 | NCBI WGS metagenome assembly JAABUJ01 (sample SAMN10711875, study PRJNA513366) | rock metagenome | isolation source: Antarctica rocks | place: Antarctica: Victoria Land, Mt New Zealand nord | collected 2016-01-07
CTGCTTTCGACTTGGGCCCATTGCGACTGGACGGCTTGATCGAGCGTGACCAAGCGGTTATAGGCGCCACCCAAACTCGCCACGGCAATGAGCACGACGGCGATGAGTCCGCCGAGAACGAGTAGCCCTCGATTCATGATCCGTTATCCTTTACTTTGGACGGGCGGCCTAGTCAGGTCGGCTTTGCGCGCTGTCGGAGCTTCGTTTCGTGATACGCGCGGCAGTCGTTGTGGGATACACGAGCGTGTGGAGTCGTTCATTGACCGTCGAAACGTGGGAATGCACCGTTATGGCGCCGGCTCGCGTGAAAGCGTGTCCATGAGTTCTGCACACAACGCCGAAAGTATCTTTATCGCGCACGTCGGCACGGGACCACAGCACATTACGTGCCGCTCGATTTCGGCACGGTGACGCTACGTGATTGGTGCGGCGTGGATTCCAACGTCACGTCCGAACTACCCGAGCCTCCTCGGGAGCATTGGAATGAGCTATTTCGGTCGTCTATATCCGGCAAATTGCGTACTTGCGCGACGACGGTGTGGCTTTGGATCGACATGCTTCGGCAGTTCAACACGTCAGTAAGCCCACTCACCCGGCTCGGTCCCGATAACCGGTTTCGAGACTCACGGCGACGACCGTCGTGGTAAGAACTGGGTGCGCATTGTGGCAACGTCAGATGGTGCTTGGACCCGGGCTTGAATTCTGCCTTACCGGCCCAGGGCCGGCAAGGTCTCCCGACTCGATAAACGCGATAGCGGTCAAACGCGCCAACATTCAACCTTCAACCCAAACCCCGTAAACCCGATCGCTGCGGCCCCATTCCGATTCCGCTGATGCCTAAAAAGCGGACGGCGGAGTCAGATTCGACAAGTGAGGCCTCTGATGAAAAGCATAGGCATTTTTGCGGCGTTGACGCTGGCACTGCTCTTGCAGAACGTAGCCGCCGTTGCAGATACGACAGCTGCTGACGAACAAGAACCCGTGAGTCTGAGCGGCGGCGCCTGGCATGCCGGTAAACTCGTTCCGTGCGCCGACGGCGTGGTGACTTCCGTGCACGGTCGACTCGAGGAATCGGGGCCGAACGGGCCCCAGCGCTTCGACAGCGGCGTCGCCGTCGAGATCAAATTGCCGGCTATTCCCAGATTTCTCAACGGCCAGCCGTTTTCGACTGCGGCGGTTGTGCACTACGACGGGGACCGCGGCAACAAGGTTATGGAATCAGAGAAACGCGGAGACAAAGTTCGGTCTGCTTGGTCTCGTTTCCGACACCGACCCGCGATCCGCAAACCGGAAGAGTCATCTGCGATCCCAACGTAGACTCACGCGGAATAGTGTACCGAATATACGATTACAGACGTCACGCCGCATACATGGGGCCGAACTCGCAGCATGGCTGCGGCGGCGCTTAACGCCATTATGCTTGGTCAGGCATCCTGCCTTCATGGAATGACTTCCGAAGAAAGACGGCGCGTGGAGGGAAAAGCGATCGCCTAAGCGTCAGTCAGCGGTAAAACGTGTACACGGCAGTGTATCGCGCGCCGACCGTGGCGTTCTCGTGCTCGGCATCGCAGCCCGCGGGGGGCGCTATTCCGCCGTCCGTTTCGGTGCGTGTGACTTCCTTGATGTCGGCGAGCACGCCGGTGCCGGTCGCGCCGACGACGCGCAGTAAGAGGCCGGGGACGCTGCCGTTGTGCACGTGCACAACCTGGAAGAACATCGATAAGGCTATTGCTTTAGTCAGTAGCCACCTTAACGGCTCGGGGTGCCTCGGGGCAAGGCTCGCTCGATCAACGCCCGAAGCAACGGGCATGGGGAGTCTGGCCGACCGGCGATGCATTCCTTGCCGAGGTGACGTGCCGCCGCTAACACGGGAACAACTTGCTCCCTTGGTTGCAGAAATCGACGGCGCTTGGGATGTGCGCGACGTTGCCGATCAACGCCGCGGCACCATCATGATACTGACGCGCGAGTACCGTTTCAACAACTTCAAAGATGCCATGGCCTTCGCCGTGCGTATCGGCGACGTTGCCGAAGAGCAGCGGCATCATCCGGACTTGCACGTCGCATGGGGCAAAGTTCGCGTGGGTATCTGGACGCACAAGATCGGCGGGCTTACCGAGAGCGACGTCGTCTTCGCTGCGAAATGCGACGCGCTCTATCCGGCGGATTAGGCTCTGCGTGCCTGATCTTCCGGGCATGTCGCCTCCCGCAGCGCCGCCTTTCTACGATACCGTAAACGGCGGCATCCGCGCGGTGCGCCGAAATTTCCGTCCAGCCTTCCGGTGCGATTGCTGTTACGGCAGCATCACCGCACCGGTGACCCAGCCTCGCTGCAGATGGCCGAACACACGCTCGATATGATGACCGCGGGCGGGATGCACGATCAGCTGAGCGGCGGTTTCCATCGTTACTCGACTGATGAACGTTGGCTCGTCCCGCATTTCGAAAAGATGCTCTTACGACAACGCGCTGCTCGCGCTCGCCTACGCCGAAGCGTGGCAAGTCACGAAGCGGCGCGATTTCGCGCGCGTGCTCCGCACGACGCTCGACTACGTCTTGCGCGAGATGACGTCGCCCGAGGGTGGATTCTTTTCTGCGACGGACGCGGATTCGCAAGGTGAGGAGGGAACGTTTTCCCTTTGGAGCGCAGACGAGATCCGGCAGCTTCTCGGAGACGAAGCGGAGCGGTTCATCGCGTTCTACGGCGTGACCGCGCACGGAAACGTTCAGCGCGCGCCGAGCCGAGCGGCGCATCGGTCACACTGCTCAACGCGGCAAGGTCGCGCAAGCGGGCCGGCCGACTGCATACATCTGCGAACACGCAGTATGCGGTCTTCCGACGACCGACCCCGCCACGATGGAAGCGCAACTGCTGAAGTGACCCGGATCATCTAAGAACCGGTGTCGAAACGGGTAGCGAGGAAGGCGGCGGAGCGGCACACCTGCGGCGAGAAGGCACCGGCCGTGAATGATCGGACGCGCAGCACTGCCGCCGAAGCTTTGCGCGCGGAACTCGCGGGGACCGCGCGCCTTACGGTCTACCTTGCGAGCACGCCCGGTGCCGGGAAGACGCGCAGGCTTCTGGACGAGGCGCTGCGGCTGCAGCAGAGCGGAATCCGGGTCGTTATCGGTTGCATCGAAGCCAAGGGACGCCGCGATCTCGAGGACTTGGCAGCGCAGCTTCCCCGGATTCCGCTGCGCACCGTTTCCGCCGCCGCAGGGACGAACGAGGATTTCGATTTCAAAGCCGCGCTTGTCGCGAAACCGCAGCTCGTCGTGCTCGACGATCTGGTGCATGCGAACGTTCCCGGCGGCGTGCACCGTAAGCGCTGGCAGGATGCACTCGCGTTACGGTCGGCGGGAATCGGCGTGTTGGGAGCGCTCGACATCGCAAACGTGGAAACCGTCGCGGCGACGGCCGAAGGGCTCCTCGGTCATCCCGTAACCGACATCGTTCCCATTTCGTTCTTGCGCGAAGCCGACCAAGTGATCGCACTCGACGTGTCGGTCGAACAGCTCGAGCGGCGGCTCGTTTCGCACGACGTCGCTAAACACGATGATCTCATGCGTCGTCCCGTCAGCGTGTACCCAGCGCAGACTTTGCGAACGTTGCGCGAGATGATGCTGCGCACCGTAGACGATCTCGAAACGCCCGATGTCACGCCGAAACGCGCTTCGACCGCACTTGCCCTTGCCACGGGCGATGGTGATACCGCCGTCTTCCTGCGCAAATCCGCGAGCCTGGCGCGAGCGCTTGACCTTGCCGTCGACATCGCGCTCGTCGGCGAGCGTGACATCGATGCGATCGCGACGCTCTCCGCGCATCTGAATGCGCACGTCGTTCCACTCGAACGTTTCGATGCGATCAAACCCCATCTCTCCGAGCTAAAAGCCACGCTCGTGAGCGTACCCTGCGGCGAGCTCGCGCACCGTATCGCCGCGCGTCCCGCCGAACGAGACACGTTCATCGTCGATGCGGCGGCATATGCGGGGCCCGCCGAGCGCGAGATTGCCTTTCCACGCTACGCGCAGACCGTCGGCGACCGCTTGCGCATCGGCTATGGGCGGTTGACGATCTACTTGGGTGCAGCGACGGGCAGCGGCAAGACATATGCGATGCTCGATCGTGCGCACCAACTGCAGGAGGGCGGCGTCGACGTCGTCGGAGCGTTGATCGAAACGCACGGACGCGCCGACACCGCGCTCAAGGCCGAAGGACTGCCGATCCTTCCTCGGCTCGAATTCGAGCGTAACGGCAGCCGGTACAGCGAACTCGACATGCCGGGATTGCTTGCACGCCGGCCGGCAATTGCGCTCGTTGACGAGTTGGCGCACCGGAACGCTCCCGAGACTCATGCCACGCGATATGATGACGTACTGCAACTCCTTCGCGCCGGCATCTCCGTCATCACGACCTTGGACGTGCAGTACCTCGAGGGTTTGAGCGATGCGGTCTACCGCCTTACCGGGCAACGGATGCGGGACACGGTTCCCGACGATATCCTCAAACTCGCCGACGACGTTATTCTGATCGACACGACCGCCGAGCACTTACGCCAACGCTTGCGCGCCGGCAACATTTATGGGCCCGAACAGATCGGGGATGCCCTTTCGCACTTCTTCCGCACCGAAAATCTGACTGCACTGCGTGAACTTGCCCTCCGTGAAATTGTACACGCGCGCGGCGCAAAGAGCGCGTCGCCTTTTTCGCGGCTAATACTCGGGGTGAAGGCCCGCGAGCGCGACACCGAGCTGATCGAACGCTGCGCACGTATCGCGCTGCGGCTCGAGATCGATCTGTCGGTCGTGCACGTCGTGCATCGGGGTGACCCTCCGCAAACCCGCATCATCGACAAACTCGCTGCAACGGCGGGGCGCATGCGGGCGCGCTGGAGCGTAACGACCGGAAGCGATGTTGCAGTCGAACTAATGGACGCCGCGCAGCGCGAAGGTGCCGCGACGATTGCAATCGAGGGCGCGCGGAAACGCGCCGTTTGGCCGCGCGGCGTGCCCTTCGCCCGGCGGCTGCTCAATGTGGGCGCAAAGCAATTGCTCATCCTGGCGCCCCCGACCTGAGATCGCGACGCTTTCTGCATTCACGAACCGATCAGATACGCCGCTCCGAAGCCGACTGAATGCTGACGCTGACCGTTTTGCACGCCGAGATAGTTGAAGTAATTGAAGTCGAGCTGTAAGCGGGAGCCGATGTCTTTTTGAAATCCCGTGTCATAGCCATAGCGTCCGCCCAGTCCCGGGCCGGTCGACGACACGCCGAAGCCTTCGAGAAACACGTAGAAGTTTGCGGGCAGCGCGACCGAGGCTCCGAGCGACGGCTGATAATCATGATAGCGCGCCGGCGCGCCGATCGTTCCGGCGTTTTGCGCATTGTAACCGAAGGTCGCAAATAGTCCGACGTTCGGCGAAAGCGTGAACGCGCCATTGAGGTTCGCAAGAACTCCGTCGCCGTTTGCAGAGAAAACGTTCGCGCTGCCGACCGGTAGGGTGTAGAGTGCGTTCACGCCATACAGCAAGCGGCTCGAGTAACCGATCTCGTATTTTAGTCCGATCGAACCATCCGTAATGCCGACTTGGCGGGGCGCGCCTGAAAGATAAGCGACCGACTGCGGATTAAGATCGAATTCCACATTGCGGCCCAGGCCCATGCGCAGGTTTCCTTGCGGAAAGGTGATCAAGCTCGATCCGCCGGCGCCACTGGATGTCAGGTTCGTGTAACCGCTCTCCAGGAGCAGGTCGCCCTTTTTGACCGCGCACGCCGCGGTGCTGAAGGTCGGTCGCGAGACGAGCGACGAGAGCGAAGTACAGGGATCGGAGGGTGCGGCCGGGGCTACGCTAGCAGAGGCGGCCGGGGCTACGCTAGCAGAGGCGGTCGGGGCTACGCTAGGAGAGGCGGTCGGCGCCGGGTGGAGCAGCGATTGGGCTGCCGACCCCAACGGACATAGAGCAAGTACGGAGGCTGTGATCGTTGCATTGATACGCGCGCGCATCCTCATAGCGTACCATGTATTTCATCAAAGCTTCCGGGGTCCATTAAGCGCGCAAGAGGTTGTTCCGCTCCCGCGAAGGGCGCGCCATGGAACCATCGCTTGAAGACGCCGCGAAGCGTGCCGTCGGGTACACGGCGGTCGATCGCTTCGTGCGCGACGAGACCGACATTGGGCTGGGCACGGGCACGACCGCGTACTGGGCGGTACAACGCGTCGGCGAACTGATCGCTGGTGGTTGGAAATTGCGGGCGGTTCCAACGTCGGTTGCGACCGAACGCCAGTGTCGAGAGCTCGGTATACCGCTTGCCGCGCTGGGTGACGAGCCGCTCGACGTTGCGATCGACGGGGCCGACGAAGCCGCCCCCGACCGGTCGCTCGTCAAAGGCGGGGGTGGGGCCCTCTTCCGCGAGAAAGCCGTCGCGCTCGCGGCCCGGACGTTCATCGCGATCGTAACCGAACCCAAACTCGTAAAGCAGCTCGGCGCGTTTCCTTTACCCGTTGAAGTCGTACCGTTTTCAGCTCGTTACGTCGGGCGTGAGATCGAAGCAATGGGTGCCGCCGTTACGCCGCGCGTCCAAGGGGCAGCGGCGTTCGCCTCGGACAACGGCAACACGATCCTCGACTGCGCCTTCGGTTCGATTCCGCAGCCGGCTGAACTCGACGTGCGTTTGCGGGCTCTGCACGGCGTCGTAGCGACGGGACTGTTCGTCGGCATTGCCTCCCACGTCTTAGTGGGGAACACCGACGGCTCCATCTCGGGCTTTTAGCGTCGCTGCCGCAAGGCGGCGCGCTCTGCGGCGCGCGAAACGCCCTGGTGATGTGCAAGTCGTTCAGTGCGCGTGCGTGAAGTTACCGATGCGGACGCCCGCGGCTTGGATGCGGCGTAAGGCTTCACGCATGCCGAGCGGGGGTTTCAGTGGGCGGCCGACGGCTGCGAAGTACCGCTCCGGGTCGATGTTCAAGGTGCGCGTTTGCACCATCGCAACACGCACCGATGCCAGGAAGGCGTCGCTTGCCGTGATTTCTTCGGCGTCGTCGGTGACGCCGGGATGCGTGAGGAGGTTCAGCGAGACGCGCAAACCGGCGCGGGCGGCACAGCGTACGCTCTCGAAAACGTCGTCGAGGCTGTAGCCGAGGGGACGATAGTACGCGGCATAGACCTCCGGTCGAAACGAATTCAAGCTGATGCGGACGGCGTCGAGTCCGGCGTCGATCAAGGTCGCAAGCGACTTCGGCAAGCTGCCGTTGGTATTGAGATTGATCGCGCCGGTGCTCGTCCGTGCGCGAATAAACTCGATGGCGCGCGCGATGGTCGTAACCCGCAAGAGTGGTTCGCCCTCGCAACCTTGGCCGAACGAGACGATACCGTCGGGCGCGCGTTCGAGGTGCGCGAGCGCGATGCGTGCGAGCGCGGCTGCGTCGGCCTCGTCGCGGACGCGAGTTTGCGGCGAGGGGAAGCCGGCGTCGGGGTCCTGTTCGGAGATGCAGCCGATGCAGCGGGCGTTGCAGCGCGGCGACACCGGCAGTGCTGCCTCACCGCGTTGCAAGAAGACGTTCTGAGCGGTGAAGCAGCCGTAGTCGACCGCGCATATCGCGAGTTGTGCGAGCACGGCGTTGTCAGGGTCACGCGCGCGCCGTGCGGCAACGAGCGCATCAAGTTCGTTCGGCGCGAAGGTACGCGGCGTCCACTCGTCCGAGGCATCAGTGCGCATGGCAGCGACGTGCAGCTCATCATCGACGACGCAGGCAAACGTGTAGCCGAAGAGCGGCAACGTAGGAGCATCAGATTGACTGCGATACGCGGGGAGCAGCAGCCGCGTGTAACCGGCCGGCAGTAACGCCCCGAGCGCGACGCGGCGGCGCACTGCGCCCCCGTCCGCAAGCAGCGGCGCACGCCCCGGAAGCACCGTAGGAATCGTGCCTGGCGGCGCAGGGATCAGTTCGTCCGCTCGCGGTACGCGGAGGCGCCCGCCGTCGGCGAGCGGTGTCGCGCGCTCATCAAAGTAAATGCGCTCGCGTGCGTCGGCATAGGCGAGACCGATCAGACGGCGACCTCGCGTTCGAACAACAGCTCGGCTCCGCCGGTCAGCTTGGCGTGGCCACCACGTTGCCATGTGATCTGCAGAATGCCGCCGGGCACGCGTACGTCGAGCGGCGAGCCGAAGCCGCGGGCGGCGATCGCGGCGGCCGCCGCAGCGACCGCTCCGGTACCGCAGGCTTGCGTGAGACCGACGCCGCGCTCATAGTGCCGTACGCGCAAGGTGCGTGCATCGAGCGGGGCCGCGAGATGAAGGTTCGTGCCGCTCGGAAAACGCCGATGCGTTTGCAGCGCAAGCCCGAGAGTCGGCAAATCCACCGCGTCGAGATCGTCGACGAATGCGAGCGCGTGCGGGTTCCCGACGGACACCTCGTACATTCGCCACGTTGCTCCGAGAACGTCGAGCGCTTCTTCTTGGGTGCCGTTCGGAAAGTGCACTGCCCCCATGTCGACCGTTGCGGCAAAGGGTGATCGAGTCGTCACCGCTGCCTCAATTCGGCCGGCTCCCGTCACGATTGCGAACATTTCGCCCTCGCCGCGCTCGAACAGGTAGCGCACGATACAACGGATGCCGTTGCCGCACATCTCGGCTTCGCTGCCGTCGGCGTTGAAGATGCGCATCGCGACGCTTGCATCGGGCGCATCATGCAAAACGAGGATGCCGTCGGCTCCGTCCATCGGCCCATCGGCCGCACACAGCACGCGGGCGAGGCCGGCGAAGTCCGCAAAACGCGGCGCGCGTTCGTCGACGAGCACGAACGTGTTGTGCGTGCCGTGCATCTTCAGCAGTGATACCAGTCGCGCCGCCCGGGGAGACCGGGACCTAGCGGGGCTCATCGTAATGCCCGGACTCATCGCCGCCGTTGACATCCGTCATTCGGGAAGCGCGAGCGGCGCCTGCGGTGAAATCGTCGAGACGGCGTGCTTGTAGATCAGGTGCAGACGGTGCTCGTATTCGAGCACGATCGTGAAGGCATCGTAGCCCTTCACCGTTCCGCGTAATTGGAAGCCGTTGACGAGATACACGGTGACCGCGATCTCTTGACGTTTGGCCTCGGCTAGATATGTGTCTTGCAGCGCGACGCGGTTCGTCGTTCCGGAGCCACCATTGCTCGGCATCGAGCGGCCTTCAGGTCGCGCCGGAAGCCATCCTGCGGCGTTCGCCCCAGCCCAGAACGTCGATCACGATGTTTGCAGCATCCTGGGGTTTCGCCCAGCACACGCCCCGTTCGCTGCGGAGCCACGTCATCTGCCGTTTTGCATACCGGCGCGTCGCGCGCATCAGCGCTGCGCGAAGCTCCTGCTGAGACAACCAGCCCGCCGCATATGCCGACGCTTGCGGATAACCGACGGCGTCGGCGGCCACAGCATCCGCCCCGATGCGTTCCGCCTCGGCGACGAATCCTGCCGCAAGCATCGCGTCGACGCGGGCGGCAATCCGCGCCTCGAGCAACGCCGCATCGACGTCCAGTGCAATTTTCAGAAACGGCAGAGCGGCGCTGCGCAGTGAGTTCCCGGTTACGATGTCGTCTCGCCGCTTCTCCGGCCCGGCGAGCGCGATCTCGAGCGCGCGCGCGAGACGATAGCGGTCCGTCGGCGCGAGCGCAGCGGCCCGAGCCGGAGCTCGCGAGGCAAGCCATTCGTGCAAGACCTCGGGCGGATGAATGCGGCCTTCGCGCGCCAGCCGCGCTCGCAGCGTCTCATCGTACGCAGGCGACAGCGCCACGTCGCCAGCGAGGGCGCGCAGGTAAAAGCCGGTGCCCCCCACGACGATCGCACGCTTTCCGCGCGTATGGATCGCTTCGATCGCGGTCAGAGCGTCGGTAACGAAACGCGCGGCGCTGTACCGCTCCCGCGGCTCCAGTATCGCGATGAGATGGTGCGGTACGCGAGCACGCTGCTGCGCCGTCGGCGCCGCGGTGCCGATCGGCATGCCGCGGTATATTTGTCGCGAATCGGCACCGATGATTTCGGCATCGAAGCGTTCGGCGAGTTCGATCGCACGTTCGGTTTTGCCCGAACACGTGGGGCCTGCCAGCAGGACGACGCCGCTCACACGACCTTCCGCAGCGACACCGTTACGCACGCTTGAACATGCGTGCGATCGCGTCGGCTTCGATGCGCACGATTGTCGGGCGGCCGTGGGGACAGTGCATCGGGTTCTCGCAGCGCACGAGACGCGCGAGCAACGCCGTCATCTCGGCATGTTCGAGCCGGTCGCCGGCGCGCACCACGGAATGGCATGCAAGCGATGCCCACACGCGCTCGCGCGCGTCGAGACCGCCCACGTCTTCGGCGAGATCCGCAACGTACGCGCGTAGGTCAAAGATGCGCGCGCCGTAGCCGGCGGGCGTGGTCAGAATGCGGTACGCACGCTCGCCGAACGGTTCGGCTTCGAGGCCCGCCGCGGCCAGCGCCGGACGAGCGCGTTCGAAACGTTCGGCGTCTTCGGCAGCAAGTTCTATTGCGTAGGGCACGAGCAGCGGCTCGTGAACCGCCGTCCCCGAACGCGCGCGCTCGGCAATCGCCTCGAACGCGACCCGCTCGTGCGCGGCGTGCTGATCGACGAGCACGAGCGCGCGTCCGTCGGTCGCGAGTACGAAGGTGTCGTCGAGCTGCGCGAGTATGCGCAGTTCACCGGGCGGCACGTCGTCGGCGTCGCGCGAGGCCGTCGCCGCGCGCAGTTCCAGTCGTACCTCGGGCGAAATGAGCTCGGCGCTTGGAGTAAATGCACGTGCGGGATCGTGTGCCGCCGTGCCCGTCGCGTCCAAGGGCGGTGCAAAAGAAAGCGCGTCGCGCAAACGCGACGTAGCATCGCGCGCAAGCGTACGCCCGATCGCGCGGCGAACCGCATCGTGTGCCGCGTCGGGAAAGCGCAAACGCACGTCGCTCTTGGTCGGGTGGACGTTGGGATCGACGTGATCGGATGGGACGTCGAGAAAGAGTAAGCCGAACGGGTGACGGCCGCGTAGTGCGAAGGCTGCATACGCGGCGCTCCATGCACCGGCGAGCAACGTCGAACGCAACAGCCGTCCGTTGACGAAGAGCAATTGCATACGGCGGTCTCCCCGATCAATGCCCGGCGGGCTGACGAAACCACGCACGCGCGTGGCGCCATCGGCCGGTTCGAGCGTGATGAGCGCGCGTGCGGCCGCACTGCCGAAGACGTGCGCCAGGCGCTGTTCGAGCCCGCCCGCTGCTGAAAACGTAAACGCCGGCCGCCCGTCGTGCGTGAGGCTGAACGCGACACCTGGATAGCCGAGCGCGAGCATCGACAGAAACGTCGAGATGCGCGCGAATTCGGCTGCCGGCGAACGCACATAGTCACGGCGCACCGGGACGTTCGCGAACAACGCTTCGACGCGCACGCGCGTGCCGGGCGCAGCGGCGACGGGCTCGGGTTCCGAGACCTGGAGCGCGTGAGCCCGGACCGAATTTCCGATGTCGCTATCCTGCGTGCGCGACTCCAGTCGCACGCGTGCGACCGCTGCGATCGCGGCGAGCCCTTCACCGCGAAAGCCTAAGGTCGCGATGCGTTCGAGGTCGGTCGCCTGTGCAAGTTTGCTCGTCGCGTGACGCGCGAACGCGAGCCGCAGATCGGCCGGCGCGATGCCGGCGCCGTCATCGATGACCTCGATTGCGTCGAGTCCGCCGCGCGTCACGGCGACGGCAATGCGCGTCGCGCCGGCGTCGAGCGCGTTCTCGACGAGTTCCTTGGCAACCGACAGCGGACGCTCGACAACTTCGCCCGCCGCAATCGCTCCGACGGTCATCTCGTCGAGGAGACGGATCATGATGCTGCGGAAACGCCTATCACGAAACGCGCGCCGTTACCCGGCGCGCTCGCGACTTGCCGCCCGCCGTCAGTCGCGTCACGAGGCTTCGAAACATCAGCTAACCTGAGGTTTTAGCTTTCGCGCAGCGCGTACCCTACGCCGCGGTGCGTATGCAGCAGTCGTGTCGGGAAACCGTGGTCGATTTTGGCGCGCAGATACGAGACGTACGTTTCGACCGCGCCCGGGCCGACGTAGCGGTCGGTGCCCCACACGGCATCGAGCAGTTGATCGCGACTGAAGATGCGATTGGGATTGCGCAGAAACGTGACCAGCAGATCGTACTCGCGCGCCGAAAGGGCGATCCGCTTGTTGCCGCGCGTCGCCGCGCGCGTTTCAAGATTCACTTCGAGATCGGCGAAGCGTAACACGGTCGGTTGCGCGAGGCGCGGGCGGCGCAAAGCCGTCTCGAGCCGAGCGACGAGTTCGCCCATCTCGAATGGCTTGGCGACATAGTCGTCGGCGCCGCCGTGGAGGCCCGCGATCTTGTCGCTCATCTCAGTCCTGGCGGAAAGCATCACGATCGGCGCTTCGGTCAATTCGCGGAACATCGGCAACAGAGCGATGCCGTCGATTTTCCGCAGCATGATGTCGAGCACGATCGCGTCGGGCGACCAGTCGTGGGCAATCTGCAAAGCGACTTCGCCGTCGGGGGCGGAGCCCACATCGTAGCCGTCGTCCGACAGACCGATTTCAAGTAATTCGCGGATGTGGCGTTCATCGTCCACGACGAGGATTCGCGCCGGAGCCTGCGTCATGGACCAATGGTAGTCAGCGCGGCTGAGAGGCACCTGAGAACGCTCAATGAGCGCCGGAGCCGGAACGCCGTTGCCCCGAGCGCCGGCCACAACACCAATAGGCAGGATTGCTCGGTGCGGTGTCTGCACGAAGACAACGCCGTAGGCACCGAGCGTGAGCGGGCTTCCATCGAGGAGGATTTGTTGGCCGCTGCTATGTCCGTTGACCAGCAGCGTCGTCGTGCGCGATGCGAGAACGGCGATCTCGGGATCGGAGGAAACCGCGCGCACGAGCGGCGTCCCCGGCGGGAAAGTTTGCGCGAACGCGCGCGACGTGGCGGCGAACGGAAATGCGTAGCCGCCTCCCGCAACTTGCGTGTCGCTCCACAGACTTTCCTGATCGCCCCCGAACGGATAGCCGCGGACGCCTTGCGGTTGCCAACGCAAGGCGACGCTCGCACCGCTTCGCGCCATCGCGGTCAACGTGGCTGCCGCTTGCGCGTTTTGCCGGGCATGGTCGAAGACGACGTTTCCGTTGCTATCGTACTGGGACGAGTACCACTCCGCCCACTCGATCGGTAAATTGGTTCGAGTCCGAATCCAACGATCGATATCGGCGTAATACTGCGCCGCTGCGAACCAGTCAGTCAGGTTGCCGTCCTTCGCGCTCAGACCGCCGTCGATCGCGATAAAATCGGCACCACGTTTGTGCGCGAGCCAATAGTTTATTCCGTCGAACGCGCGTTGATCGATGGTACCGTACGCGCCGCGCACTTTTGAGGGGTTACTGCCGCCGCCCAGCCATGTATCCATCGGCATGTATGGACCGCCGACTTGGACGTTCGGCGAGACGGATTTGAGTGCAGCGTAGACGTCGTTGTAAAACGTCGTGTAGTCCTCGTAGTCCCAGCGGTTGAGGCGGGTATTGTAAAAGCCTTTGAATTCGTTCCAAACTTGAAAGCGTTTGACGTCGGGATAACGCTGCGCGACTCTTTTTGCGAGCGCTGCGAAATCGCCGTAATGACTCGGGTATGGAGCGCCCGCAAGATTATTCCAGTTGGTCGTGCCGGGCTTGCCGCCTTTCATCCAGTCCGGCGCACAGCACAACGTGATGACCTTTTGCGCACCGGTATTGCGCATCAGCGCGACGCGCCGATCGAGATCGCTCCAATCATACACGCCCGGCGACGGCTCGGGATTGGTCGTGCCCCAACCCATGATGTGTTGGTTCTGATAGGTCGACGTAGCCTCGAGCACGGCGGTGCCGCGTGCGATGGACGCCGGATCGCCCCAGCTATCGAGGCTGTACTGGGTGTGCGTTACGCCGAGCGTTAGCGTATTTACGCCGATGACCGTTTGGGTATCGACCGTTACGCTCGCGGGCGCAGTCGCGTTAGGAAAGGCGGCCGTTTCGAGCCCCTAGCTATGCCGACCGGCCCCGCCCCCGCAAGCGCAACACTTATCAAGAGGAGGGCTGCTTTAAGTGGCATCATGATCCGTCTCCCGGCGCATGGCGCTGTGGATTTCCGATACGCTCAACACTATACCCGTCATACCCGTCACCCCGGGGCGCAGGTTTAGGCCGCCAGCCGACAAAGCGCTTCGAAAACGACGTTTTTCGGGGGCATTGGCCCAAGGTATTCTCGAAACGGTCGACCGCGCCGTACGACGCTTGAGGTCCCGAACGACGTCACATGGGCGTGGGGTTCGCACTTACAAGCGGATGCCGAAATGCTGTTCGATTGCAGTGTGTCCCTCAGGACTGATGCGAAGTGCTCGGCTCGTTTTCGTGCACGCGATCCAGCCGCCTTCGAAGAGGTATTCACGCAGCGCCGCGCCCAGCGCGCCGGCCAGGTGCGGCCGTCGTTCGGTCCAATCGATGCATTGCCGTGCGAAAGAACGCTTTTTGGAAAACAGCGCCTCAACGTCGATTCCAAGACGCAGAAAATAGGCGCTTCCATCAGCCGTCACGCGGTAGCTCCGTCGCCCGACGGGAACGAGCTGCTTGCGTGAGACGAGCGCTTCCGTGATGCCGACGCCCAACTTTCCCGCAAGGTGATCGTAACATGAGCGCGCGATGCGCATCTGCTGTGCAGCGCGGCTTTGACTGAGGGCAACGATCTTTGCGGGCTTCGCGATGGCAGCCAGCGCCTCGATTGCGCGTCCGACGTCACTCGTCGCCATGCGGTACAATCGTTGACGACCGGCAGCTTCTACGACGAGCAATCCTCCGTCGACTAGCTTGGCGAGATGCCCGCTTGCAGAGTTCGGCGAGACGCCCGCTCGCCGCGCAAGTTCGGTCGCCGGCAGCGTTCGCCCATCCAACAATGCAAACAGCATAGCCGTGCGCGCGCGATCACCGATGAGGGCACCGATCTGCGAAACGTTAGGATCCGGCGAAGATCGCATGACCGCATTGTTCGACATTATCGCGCAACATCGTATCACGCAAATAGTTCACGCGCGCATGAAATAAATCCCGGTGTACGATGTTACCATTGGACCTGGCGACCGCAAGCAGAGGAGACCACCCTATAATTACGCTCTATCTTCGTTACACGATCGATCCCAATAGGCTGTCCGATTTCGCCGCATACGCGGCGGCGGAGCAGATTCCTATTCGAGAAAGCGGCGGTTCGATTCTCGGCTACTTCGCACCGACCGACTTTGCCGGACCGACGAGCGAAGGCTTCGGTCTGATCGACTTCCCATCTCTAGCCGAGTACGAGGTGTACAGGGCCAAGCTTGCCACGCATCCGCGCGCGCCGGCGCTCTGTCGCGCCGACGATGCCGCACGGCAGGTCGCGACCGCCGTAGAGTTCATCGCCGGTAGTCATGCGATCGAGCACGTGCACATCATCGCGCACTCATGGGGCACGATGGCGACCGGCTTGTTTGCGACGCGAGAACCGGGCCTCGTGAACCGGTTGGTGTTCTTTGCGCCGATCGCGCAACGCCATGGGCGCGGACCGCCTCCCTCCTTGCCGGCATGGCGGCTGATCAGCGAGCAAGAGCAGTGGGATCGCTTCGTCGAGGACGTCCCAGCCGGCGCAGCGCCCGTTCTGTCGTCGATTCACTTCAACGACTGGTCCGAGCGGTATCTCGCCACCGACGCGCAGAGCGGAACGCGCGAACCGCACAGCGTGAAGGTTCCGTCGGGGCCGCTTGCCGATATCATGGCGGCTTGGCATGGCCGCTTGGCCTACGATCCACGGGAAGTTCAAGCGCCGGTTGAAATCATTCGCGGCGAGTGGGATAACCTCGTCACCGATCGCGATGCCCGTTGGCTCTTCGATGCATTCTCTCGTTCGCCGATCCGGCGCGACATCAAGATCGGGCGCGCCACGCACCTCATGCACCTCGAAGTGAACCGTCACGCGCTTCATCGCGAATCCATCACGTTTCTACGTGGCGACCACTAGCTGCATACACTCAACATTCACGCAAAGGAGCACCCGTGTTTTCCGTGATTTTCGAGGTACACCCGAAAGACGCGCAGCACCGCGAAGAATACCTCGGCCATGCCAAAGAACTCAAACCCGAGCTCGAGCAGATCGACGGCTTCATCGACAACGAGCGGTTCGAGAGCCGGAATAATGAAGGGCGGGTGTTATCGCTTTCGACTTGGCGAGATGAGAAGGCGGTGGTTCGTTGGCGTACGCTCCCGCATCATCACGAAATTCAGGAAAAGGGCCGCTTCGAGATATTCTTCGACTACTATCTGCGCGTCGGTGAAATCACGGCCGATACGCATATCCCCGAAGGGCAGGTTCTGCGCGAGCAGCGCTTCGATGAAACCGAAATCGGGAGCGCTCACGCGGTTACGATCGTCGAGATTCCGCCAAGCGCGGACGGCAAATCTGCAGAGGATGCCGTCGCCGCCAACCAACCCGTTACAGGGACCGCGGGTCTCACCGATGTGGAAGTGTTCGACAGTATCTACAATCCGGGCAAGGTACTCATCTTAGCAGGATGGCGCGATGAACCCGCGATCGCCGGCGCGCCTCAATCGACAGATGGTAAACCCGACGTCCGCCGAAGAACGGTGCGCGTCGTTCGCGAGTACGGCATGTACGAACGTCGTGAAGCGCCGCAGTACTATCGCCCGGTGGAGCGCACGGCCTGAATGTCTCGGCTCACGTTATACTACCCGCGGCGCGATCCTACTGCGGTGTGCGGTTGACGAGCGCTTTGAAGCCGCAACGGAGCGGAGCCCGGCGGTCGCGTCCCGTAGACGATGCTCATGCGCCGCTTTCGTTACGTAGTCGTCGACGTCTTTACCGAAGTGCCGTTCGCCGGTAATCCGCTTGCCGTCTTTTTGGAACCCCAAGGGCTCTCGCCCGACGAGATGCAGGTCTTGGCACGCGAACTGAACCTTTCGGAAACGGCGTTCGTGTTTGCTTCCGAACGTGATGCGAGTGCGGCGCGCGTGCGCATCTTCACACCGCGCGCGGAGATTCCGTTCGCCGGACACCCGACGATCGGAAGCGCGTTCGCGCTCATCGACGCCGGTCGCATCCCGGCGGCTGACTTCGTGCTCGATGAGAAGATCGGCCCAATCGCCATCCGGCTCGAACGCGCGCGCGATCCGTTCATCGCGTGGCTGCGCACGCCGCCGCTATCGTTCGGACGCCGATTCGATCGCGCCGCATGCGTCCGCGCGCTGGGATTGGCGGAAGACGATCTCTTAGGTGATTATCCGGTCGAGGCCGTATCGGCCGGCAATCCATTTCTGTACGTGCCGCTGCGCGATCCGGCGACCGTCGATCGCGCCGCTCTAGAACCGGCTGCGATGCGGCGTGCCGTGGACGACCCCGCGGGCGATGAAGTGTTCGTCTTCGCCCCGACGTCCGAGGGTGTCTACGCGCGCATGTTTGCACCCGCGCTCGGGGTATCCGAAGATCCGGCGACCGGCAGCGCGACCGGGCCGCTCGGGGCGTATCTCGCGAAGCACGGGCTCATCCCGAACGTCGACGGCACACGTTTCCGCAACGAGCAAGGCGTGAAGATGCAGCGCCGCAGCCTCATTCACGGCATCCTACGGCTGCGCAACGGCGCGCTTGAGACCGTCGAAGTCGGCGGCAGCGCCGTGAGCGTAATCGAAGCGACGGTGACGGTCCCGGATCGCAACGGGTGACCGATACTACGGTAACGACACGATTCCCAGCTTTGCTTACCACAGCATAGGACCCTTAGTTGGGAGCTTTGTTGCATAAGCCGCTTCGCCTCCGAGGCGTCGTTGCTGCCGCGGTTACTCCGCTTCTTGGCGGCCAGGGGCCAGACGTTCCGGCGTTGCTGAGCCATTGCCTGTGGTTGCTCGGCAACGGCTGTGACGGCATAAACTTGCTCGGAACGACGGGTGAGGCGATGTCGCTTTCCGTTGCGCAGCGCCTGGCCGTTATGGAAGCCGTTGCGGACAGTGACGTTCCGGTGGCGCGCGTCATGGTCGGCACGGGAGCGAGCGCGCTCGACGACGCCACGGTTCTCACGCATCGCGCTAGGCAACTCGGCTTTGCAGGGGCGCTCGTTCTGCCGCCGTTCTATTACAAGAATGTCGCCGATGATGAAGTTTTTCGGTTCTATGTGACCCTTATCGAACGCATCGGCGAACCGGAGCTCGCGTTGTACCTTTACCATTTTCCAGCGCTTAGCGGCGTGCCGATCAGCGCCGCGCTGATCGAACGGCTGGTGGAAACGTGCGGAGCGACGATCGTGGGCATCAAGGACAGTTCAGGGGACCGCGGACATGCCGCGTCGCTCGCGCGCAGTTTTCCGGATCTCGACGTGTTCCCGAGCGCCGAGACGGAATTGGCCGGTGCGCGTCTGCAAGGATTTGCGGGCTGCATTTCGGCAACGGTCAACGTGACCGCACCGTTGGCCCGCATCGCGTGGAACGCTTCCCGAAGCGATGCCGCTGCTGCTGCCGAGGTTGACGTCGCGCTGTCCCGCTTACGCTCGGCGTTCGCAGCTTATCCGCTCATTGCCGCCGTCCGCTTCGCTCTAGGCGCGTTATGGGAAGACGACCGGTGGCTGCGAACAGTGCCGCCCCTTGGGTCGCTTTCCGTAAGTGACGGCGCGGCACTCATGGCGGCGCTTGGGGGCGAGCCGCTGTTTCGCGTCATCTTCGAAGCCGTTCGGCACAAGGACCGAACGGCGTAGGGCCGTTCCACTGTGGTACGTAATCTGTTCGCCGGAGGCACTGTACGGACGGAGGAACACGTGCGCACGACATTACGCAGACATCCCGAACGCGCATTGGCGGAACGCGAGGATGTCGACGCGATTCTCGACGAGGCGCTCGTTGCACACGTCGGCTTTATCGATGACGGCGCTCCCGTCGTTATCCCGACGACGTACGCGCGCGACGGCGATATCCTGTACCTTCATGGTTCCGTCGGCGGCCGTTTGGCAGAGACGCTTTCCTCCGCCGAGCAGATTTGTGTTACGGTGACCTTACTTGACGGGCTCGTCCTTGCGCGCTCCGCTTTCAATCACTCGATGAATTATCGCAGCGTCGTAATCTTCGGGAAACCGCGTCTCGTTACCGATCATGCCGAAAAGGAACGCGCCTTTGCAGCGCTCGTCGAGCATGTCGTTCCAGGTCGCGGAGCGGATACGCGAGGCGCCTCCGCCGGTGAGTTGAGTGCGACCGGCGTGGTAGCCGTGGATTTGCGAGAGTGTTCGGCCAAGAGCCGGAGGGGACCGCCGAAGGACGCAAGTGCCGACGCATCTTCACCGTACTGGGCGGGAGTCATACCTGCCCGGCTTACCTTTGAAGAGCCGCATCCCGACGATCGGTCCGAGGGCATGCCGCTGCCGGACTATTTGCGCACCTATCGGCGGCAAATACCGCCGCGGGCCAACGCGGCTACCGACGAGCCGCCGCGCGAAACCTGAAGAAACTCTCGATCCGGCCGCAAGGATAAAAGCTCGTTTGATTCGCGTCGGGACCAGTGGCTGGGTGTACGGAGATTGGCGCGAGCGCTTTTACCCCAAGGGGCTCGCACAGTCGCGGTGGTTGGTATTATGCGAGCCGCTTCGATACCGTCGAACTGAACGCGACGGCGGACCGGCTGCCGAAGGAATCGCAGATTCAACAGTGGTGCGCGATCGTTCCGAGCGACTTCATCTATACGCTCAAACTGAGCCGGTTGATCACGCACCGCAAGACGCTGCCCGAGCGGGTGGACCGCTTCATCGACCACTACATGCAACGCGTCGCCTGCTTCACAGCGGGCAAAGTCGGGCAATTGCTCATCCAGTTCCCGCCGTACCTCAAGCGCAACGACGACCACCTGCGGGCGTTTCTCGGGAAGCTCCCACCGCAACTCCGCTATGTCGTCGAATTTCGAGAACGATCGTGGCTCGTTCCCCCGGTTTATGAGATATTGCGGGAGCGCAATATCGCGCTGTGCCTGCATGACTATCCCGGCTTTCGCATGCGCGACATCGTAACGGCGTCCGATCTTGCCTACGTTCGCCTGCACGGCTACCATGGAATGTACGCCGGCTCGTATCCCCGCCGTACGCTGCGACGATGGGCGACGCGCCTGCGGCGGATCGAAAAGCTAACCGGAAACGTCTTCGTTTATTTGAACAACGACACCGCCGCCGCCGCGCCGCACGACGCCGCTGTACTCCGCGAACTGTTGCAGGACCGCACGCCTTTAAAGCGCACGGGCGATGTCCGCCGACTGACGGCGTCGGCCGGTTGAAAAGGAGCTTTGCACGTGGAGGATCGGATTCGATGGGGGATTCTCAGCACAGCCAACATCGCGCTCAAGCGTTTCATTCCGGGGGTGTTCGGCTCGCGCAACGGCGTTGTCGCCGCTATCGCGAGTCGCGACCTCTCGCGCGCGCGTGAGAGTGCCGGACGGCTTGGTATCGCGAAGGCATATGGTTCGTATGAGGCGCTGCTCGCAGATCCCGATATCGACGCCGTTTACAATCCGCTGCCCAATAGCTTGCACGCCGAATGGACGCTGAAAGCGGCCGCTGCGGGCAAGCCCGTTCTGTGCGAAAAACCGCTCGCGTTAAGCAGCTCCGAGGCGAGGGGCATGATCGATGGCTGTCGCGAGCATCGCGTCGCACTGATGGAGGCGTTCATGTATCGCTTTCATCCGCAGCACGCTCGCGTGCGAACGTTGCTTGCCGAAGGAGCGATCGGCGAACTGCGCACCGTTCGTGCCGCGTTCACGTTCCTGCTCGAGCCGTTTCCACGCCGCAACGTTCGTTTACAGCACGACCTCGGCGGCGGAGCGTTGATGGACGTCGGGTGCTATGCAATCAACGCGATGCGCATGCTGTTCGGCGAAGAACCACGTTGGGCGTCGGCACAATGGGACTTTCGCGACGAGTTTGATGTCGAGGTGAGCGCGACAGGCGTGCTGGGTTTTTCCGACCAGCGGATGGGGACGTTCGATTGCGGTTTCCGCGCTGCCGGGCAAGGGTCGTACTCCGTCGTCGGCACCAAAGGGCAGATCGACGTGCTCAATGCGTTCGTTCCAGGCGACGCCGATGTTTCGGTGCTGATCACGACGGGCTCCGAGCGACGCGAAGAGCGCATCGGTGGCGTCGATCAGTATCGACTGGAAGCAGAGGAGTTCGCGGACGCGCTTTTGCAGCGACGGCCACCCGTCATACCGGTCAACGATGCCCTCGGGACCTTGAAGACAATCGAGGCGTTGCGCGCTTCAGCATGCGCCGGCGGCGTGCGCCGTGATGTTGAGAGCTCCAATCGCTGACCCGCACGGGCCGGATGTGATATCGACTGTCGTGCGGAGCCCATTCGGACGCGGATTGTATGTCGCGTGCGATACGCGCGGCATTGTTGCAAGCCGTTGGACGGGCGTCCCCACGCGGCCGCCGGCGAAGAAGATCGGTTACGCGCTCCTGCATGAAGCGGTGCTTCAACTCCGGGCATATTTCGCGGGGCGACTCCGTCGCTTCGATGTGCCGCTCTCCGTTGATGGTACGCCGTTCGAGGTCTCGGCCTGGAACGCAGTCGCGCAACTTGAAACGGGCGTACTGGTCTCGTATACGGACGTCGCACGCGCCCTCGGCCGACCGAACGCATACCGCGGCGTCGCGCGCGCGATGGGGCGCACTCCGCTCGCGCTCTTCATTCCGGCGCATCGCGTCTTGGGAGCCGATGGCCGCCTCAAAGGCGCTGGCGCCACGTCGATGCGGCGACGACTTTTCGCCTTCGAGCGCGGACTTACTCAATCGAAATAACGGCACCAAACATTCTTCCCGAAGGAAGTCCTCGCGCGCATGCACGTCGACGCCGGCGATATCGTGTACCTCACCGAAGCGCCCGACGGCGTTCGCGTTACCCCGTACAACCCGGATTTCGCGCGTCAGATCGAAGCCGCAGAGAGCATCTGATGAAAGAGTCGCAGCGTGGGTTTGGGAGCACGCGCATCCGCTCGATTAGTACGCTTCGCCGCTCGTCACGGCGGACGCCGGGCCGTATTTTCCTATTCGTTACCATGGTAGTGTATTGCGATGGGACGTAGTCCCGATAATCTGGTCACGGGAGCGCTGGTGGCCGCCGAACTCGGACTGTTGCTGGTTGCGGAGGATCGATCGCCACTTCGCCGGACTAGGGAATCACGCTCGACGCGACTCTTTCGCAACGGAGTGCTTGGCGGAATCGCGGTGGCGGCGACGGGGCTGCTCGAAGTGCCGCTAGCCATGCGTGTCGCCGCTGCAGTCGACCGCCGGGGCTGGGGGCTACTGCCGCGCTTGGGGTTTTCTCGCCCGGTGCGCACCGTCGCGGCGCTCGCGTTGCTCGATTACGGAATGTATGGGTGGCATGCGGCGATGCACCGCGTCCCCGCACTCTGGCGCTTGCACCTCGTTCACCACGTCGATCGCGACCTCGACGTAACGACGGCGCTACGAATCCACGCCGTCGAGATTGCGCTCTCCGTTGCGGTGCGCGTTGCGCAGGTGGTGACACTTGGCGTGACACCGCGGGAATTCGCGCTTTGGCAGCGGCTCTTCGCGTGCTCGGTGCTCTTTCACCATGCGAACCTGCAGCTTCCGGCCACTGTCGAACGCGTTGTCGGCGTGGTCGTCGTGACGCCCCGGCGCCACGGGATCCATCATCTCGCGCGGCGCGACGCGCAACACGGGAACTGGTCGAGCGGGCTCGTGTTGTGGGACTGGCTCCACGGGACGCTCCGCCAAGGCGATCCCGCGGGCGACGTCGGCGTTCCCGCGTATTGGGACGAGGCCGACGTTGCGCTTGGAAGAATGCTCGCGCTGCCCTTCGTTGCGCAGCCCGATCCATGGCGCTCGTGGTGAGCCGTCCGACGTACGGCCGCCGCACGTGCGGGCGCGTCGGGGAGCGGCCGTGCCGACCGAGCGAGGCTAAGAAGCTGACGGAACGGGGAAAACTTCGTCGACGGCGAGTGATTCGCCCGGGAAGGCGGCGAACTCGATGCGTTCTCCGGAGCGTGCCAGCAGCGTAATTCGATAACCGTCGGGCATCGGTTCACGGTGTATACGAATGAGCCGGTCGACCAGATCGACGACCCAGTACTCGGCGATTCCGGCCTCGGCGTAGAGTGACAGTTTGACGCGAAGGTCCACGGCGCGCGAAGTCTCGGCGACCTCAATTAGGGCGATGACGTCCGCAGGATAAGCGTGGCGTTCGCCCCAGGCCGCCTCGTTCATCGCCAACAGCGCGACGTCAGGTTCGGGCTCGGAATCGACGCCCACGACCACCGGGTTCTGTACTTGAACGTACACGCGATCGGCAAACTTCGCGGACAACACGCGAGTGAGCCGGTTAACGGATCCACGGTGATGATCCCCGATCGGCGGCATCTTTACAATGTCGCCTCGGAGCAGTTCAACGCGCTCACCAGGCTGGAATATTCCGGCCTCAGCCATCTGGTGGTACTCCGTGACGCTGATCGGGCGCCGTTGCAGCTCTGTTGCCATCGCACTCACCTCATGTTAGAGGTTCGAGATTACCAAACGGTTTCCGCCGCAAAACCATGGATATCGGTCACGCGCGGCGAGCCGTTCCGCGCGTCGCACGCCGCGTTCTTCCCGTAGACCGAGCGCACGCGCAATCGTCACCGGCACGAGTGCCGCATCGGTGAGCGGTGCGAGTGCCACGAACTCGCGCCGTCGGGGAAGTCGGGAGCGTGAAGTGCCGCGAGCGCAAGTGCGAGGCTCGTCTTTCGACGCCGGCGGACGTCCTGGCGCTGACGCCGGCGCGTTCGGCCAGCGCCTCCTGCGAGAAACCGGCAATCGTGGGATTAGTGCTTGAGCGATTCGGCGAGATTTGGGGTTCGTTCCATGGCCTCGACTCCGACTTGTCCGATCCGGCGGCTCGCTCCCGCGCGGAACGTAAGCTTTTCGGGGCTCTTCAAGCTGACCGCTCGCGTCATGGGAGGCATGGTCCGGCGCGAACGCCCAGGCGGAAGCCCAGACGTATCGGCAGGATACGGCGCGCGATGGTCGCGTTGTCGCCCGGAGTAATGCCGGATTCTCTCGTTGAAAAGAACGAGTGATGAGGGAGCCCTTCACGCCCCAGATGACCGCCGAAGAATTCTTGCGCTGGGCGGAACGGCAGGAAGACAAGTTCGAACTACACCACGGCTTCGCGATCGCCTTTGCGGGCGGAACGCTTGATCACGATGGAATCAGCTATAACCTGCGGCGAATCTTCGATCGACTCTACCGGTCACCGTGCAAAACGTTTGGTTCCGATGTGCGGGTTCGCGTCGCCGAAGCAGTTTATTACTATTGCGATGCCGGCGTCGTTTGCGAGCCCGTGGAGGGCGGAGCGAGCGTAATCGAGCGCCCGCGCGTCGTAGCGGAGGTCCTCTCGCGAGCCACACGCGCGTACGACCTCGTCGAGAAGCGCGCCGCGTATCGCGCGCTACCGCAACTCGAAGCGTACGCGATCGTCCACTCGGCGATGCGGCGCGCCGAGGTCGATAGCCGTTCGCCCGCGGGAGCCTGGAAGACCGTCACCTACGATGACGACGAAACCTTCATCGCAGGCTTCTCCTTCACGCTCGACAAGCTCTACGCGCGAACGTCGCTAGCAAATCAGTAGGCTACGGCGATATCTCGACCCACGCTCGCGACTTTGTGGGCGACGGCGCTCAAGAAAGCAGAGCTCGTGCGCGAGGTTGGAGTGTCGACGGCGACTTCGACGTTGGCGGCATCGAGCATCTCAGCCCTTCAAGGCATGCCGTAAGCATTCGCGCCGCGTCGGCGTTGGGGCAGTTCTCAAACGTCAGAATCTCGACATGTATCCGAGGCGTTGCCATTCGCGCCAGTTCAAGGAGCAGTCTCTCGCGATGTGATCCAGCTCAAGATGGAGGTGGGAAAGCGAGAATTCGCTGAGGCAACGTCAGCTGCGCCGCGCCCGCGAGGGACGGCTCCGGCGGCCGACATGCCGTCAGTCTGAGCGCGATCGGAACGACCAAAGCCTCTGATTACATTCTTTCCCGTACGCGCCCGATCGAATAGTAGATGGACGAGAAATTGATCGCGGCCGACTTCCACAACGGCAACCGGAGTTTCTCAGAGGTCGATCGTACTACGAGTCGGGTACAGACTATCCGAAGATGGTGGCTCCATGGGACTCCGGGAGGGCGACCCCTCGGACGACGTCGGCGTTCCCGCCTATCGGAACGGCGCCGATGTCGTCCTTGGAAGAGTGCTCGCGCTGCCGTTTGTTCCGCAGGTCGATCACTGGTCGCGGTGAGCCGTCCCGCCGTACGATCGTTAATGGAACCCGGCGGGTAGAACGCGAAACCGGACGCGGCGGGGGCCCGAGCTTGTAGAGCAAGAGAATTAGCTCGAAAGAGGAGCATAAGCGCACGTCATGAGACACCGAGGCGATCGGTCTCACGGTCGCGACGCGGGTGACGAGGTTTGACGCGCTGCTCAAAGAGCGTGACAATGGCCACGGTGCGGCTGCGCGCGCTCGCGATGTTCGCGAAAGTTCCGAGAGCCGGTGCGGTAAAGACGCGACTGGTCCCGCCGCTCACTTACGATGAGGCGGCCTCGCTCGCGGGCGCCTTCATTGAAGATACGAGCACGGCCCTCGTAGCGGCTGCGCGGGCCGTCGGGGCGCAACCGGTTGCGTTCTATGCCCCGCATGACGGCGCAGCCGAGATGCGGGCGTTGCTTGCCGACGGCATCCGGCAGTATGCGCAGAGCGGCGGCGATCTCGGCGAGCGGCTCACGGCGGCGTACCGGCAACTCGCCGAAGCGGGACTCGGAACCGTGTGCTTCGTGGGCGCGGACAGTCCGACACTACCGCGTGACTGCATCGTAGATGCCTTCGCCGCGCTGCATAGCGGGAGCGAGGTCGTCATCGGGCCGGCTGCGGACGGCGGATGCTACCTCATCGGTCTGCGCGAAGCGCACGTCGGCGTCTTCATGGGGATCGATTGGAGCACCGAGCGTGTTTTCGCTCAGATGTGCGGGCGCGCAGCAGCGCTAGGACTTGCGATCACCGTGCTGCGGCCCTGGTACGACGTCGACGATGCGCCGTCGCTGTGGCGTCTGCGCGAAGAGTTACTCGAAGCGAATTCCGGCGTCGAGCGTGGGGACGATGCGCCGCGAACGCGCGCGTTCTTCGTGTCGCTTGTGCACGAGGGAACATGACTGGACGTACCAGGCACGAGCGAACATGACGGGACGTGCGAGGCGCGTCCGACCGGACGCGAGCTCATCACGCTCAAGTGACCGTCAGTGCGGGTTCACGAAACGGTTTCGCGTTCGCATAGCGCGCCATCGCGTCGACGGGAATCGCGAGCGGATAGATCGTTCGCGTCAACAAGTAATCGATGTCCAGCCGATCCGCGGTTACCGTCGGGCCCGCTGGACTCCAAAAAGCGCCCTCCGCGGTCAAGGTCAGTTCCGCTGGCAGGTCCTCAATCGCGACGCCGACTCCCAAACCGTTGGTTTGCGCGCGGCCGCGGCGCACGATCGGTCGCACGATGTGATCGTCGTCCGCAATGCCGAGCGAACGGTGCAACTCACACAGGGACTCCAGTGCGCCGGGATTTACGTTGTTAACCGTGGTCCCGATGCGAATCTTCAAACCGAGCGCGCGGCACCGCGGGATCGCGGCGACGACCTTTGCGAAATTGCCCTGTGCGCGCTGCGCATCGTTGATGTTGGGCTCGGCGCTATCGAGCGATATCTGCAGCGCCACCGGTAAGGACGCGAGCGGCCGCAGCTCGTCGAGCAGCCGATCGGTGAACAGCGTACCGTTGGTCAACACGACGGTCGGCAGCAACGAACCGAGATGTGCCAAAAGCGACGGCATGTCGGGACGCAGGAACGGTTCGCCGCCGGTGACGCCGAAGGCGGTGAAGCCGAGTGTGACGGCTTCGCCCGCCGCCGCGACGATGGCATCGGCATCGAGCACGCGGCGCGGCGCATCCGGGCGCGATTGCGTCAAGCAGTAGCGGCAGGCGAGATTGCAGTGATAGTTCGTGTAAAACCACAACCGGCCGCCGCTCACGACAACCCCAGTGCGGTGCAGAAGCGGTTCAAAGAAATCGTGGTTGCGCCGAGCAGTGCAAGTTCGACGATCTGATCGTCGCGAAAGTGCGGCCGCAGAAACGCGACGCTGTCGGCTGGACGGCGACAGAGCGCCTCGGCGAATGCGATCGCGGCGCGTTCTTCTTCTGCAAACGTCGGCGCGAACTCCGTGTCGCTGCCGAGTGCCGCAATTTCGGCGGGCAGCAAGCCGGCGGCGGCGGCGAGCGTGCCGTGCACTCGCGTGCAATAACGGCAGCCGTTCAGGGCTGACACCCGTACGACGACGATCTCTTTGAGCCGGTCGGGGAGCGCGGTCGGACCGTAGAGCGTTCCGAAGAAGGGCATTGCAGCTTCGAGCAATTCGGGGACGTGCGCGAGCGCCGCTGCGAGCGGGCTGCAGCCCTCCGGCGAGAGGTACGGGCGTGCGAGTAGCGGCGAGTGCGCGGGATCGACGAGCGGGATCGCGGTCATTGCAGTGTGCATACCTTTCGTTGATGCGGGTCTCGATCGTGACGCCGACTTTGAACGAGGAACGGAACGTGGCGGCACGCGCGGTGGAGCTGCGACGTCAAAGGGGCCCGTGGGAGTGGATCGTGGCCGATGGCGGAAGCAACGATCGTACGGTGGTTGTCGCCGCGGAGTGTGGTGCTTTGGTCGTCGCAGCGAAGCGCGGACGCGGAGCGCAATTGAGCGCCGGCGCCGCGGCCGCGAGCGGCGACATCTTCCTCTTCTTGCACGCCGACACGTCTCTTCCCGATGGAGCGCTCGATGCCGTGCGCTCGGCGCTTGGCAGGAGCGAACTCGTCGGCGGGAACTTCGCCCTGCGGTTCGACGAACGTGGAGTCGCGGCAACCTTGTTCGCGTTCATATACCGTCTGCAGCAACGGATGATGCGGACGTACTTCGGGGACAGCGCCATCTTCGTGCGGCGCGGCGTGTACGAGCGTCTCGGCGGTTTTCCCGATGTCGCGATCCTGGAAGATGATGCCTTCGTTCAACGGCTGGAACGCGCGGGGAAAACCATCCGCATTCCGCTGACCGTCACCACGTCCGGGCGGCGCTATCGGGGGCGCCCCCTGCGCGCGCTGCTGCGTTGGACGGCGATCCTGCTGCTTCACCGCTCGGGGATTCCCGCGCAGCGTTTGGCGCGGCTGTACGCGCCGCACCCCGACGAGCCGTAGCGCGGACGGGCGACGTATCGCATCTCACGCTTCACTGCGGCAACACGTTCTGGATCGGGACGATTCAAAGCCTTTGCGCCGGAAGGTCGGCGCGCGTTGCGTCCGTATGAATCAGTCCGCTCGAAACTTGGGAGGATCCCGCCGATGCGCCGATTTCTCGCCGTTGTGCTCTTTCGCATTTCCGTGCTTGGGCGCGGCTCCCCTTACGGAGACGGTCGCGCAAAAGCCGCTGACTTTCGAAGCGTTGCGGCAGCTGGTCAGCGTCAGAGATCCGCAGATCGCCCCGGACGGCTCGCGTGTCGTCTACGTACGGTCCGTCGGCGATTATAAGGCCGATCGCAACCGGACGGAACTCGTTCTCGTCGACGTCGCCGACGGCACGCAGCGAATCCTTACGCACGAGCGCGACGGTGTCCACGAGCCGCGCTGGTCGCCGTCCGGCGATCGCATCGCGTACCTGGCTTCACCCGAACACGACAAACCCGCCCAACTGTACGTGATGCCCATGAATGGCGGCGACTCCGAGCGCGTCACCGACGCGAAGACCGGCATCGCTACCTTTGCGTGGCGGCCTGATGGAACGAGCTTCGCATATGCGAGCGAAGATGAGGCGCCCAAGCTCAAGCCGGACGGTTACGTCGATGCGTTCCGCGTGACGGACGAGCATTACTTGACCCGTGAAGCAACGCAGTCAACGCATCTGTGGACCATCGGAGCCGACGGCAAGGGGGGCGCCCAGCTCACGCACGGACCTGCGTCTCCGAGCGCAAACGATGCCGAGCTGCATTGGATGCCCGACGGCAAGCGACTCGTGCTCGCCATGCAGCCGGACGGCGTGTTCGCGCATTTTACGCGGGCGCGAGCGATCTTCGTCGACGCTCGTAGCGGCGATGAAACTCCCCTGAACCTTGATGCTCCGAATTCAGCGCCGCTGCCGTCGCACGATGGACGCTTCGTCGCAATCGCATTACCGCGACATAGAACCGTTTACTTGCAGAGCGATCTCAGCATCCGCGATGCGAGCGACGGCCATGAAGTGCGCTCGGGAATTGCGCTCGATCGTAACGTGCATTGGGCAGGGTGGACACCACGGGACGATGCGCTCTACGTCGCGACGGCCGACGGCGTACGCGATGTCGTCTGGCGCCTCCCGCTTGCGGGAGGCGCGCCACAACAGCTCGATCTCGGCGATGTCGACTTCGCGCCCGGCGCTTCGATCGCGCACGACGGCACGCTCGCATTCGTAGGACTGCGCCGCGATGATCCAAGCGAAGTTTACATCCTCGCTCCCAAAGCGACGCGGCCGCGGCGACTGACGAACGAGAACGCGTTTCTCGGCGGATACGCGCTCGCGAAGCGCGAGCGGTTCGACTGGACGAGCGACGACGGGATGAAAATCGACGGCGTGTTGACCTATCCCGTCGACTATCAGCCCGGCAAGCAGTATCCGCTCGTGCTCGACGTGCACGGTGGTCCGGTCTCGACCTCGACGTGGGACCTCGCGGGCGTCGAAGCGATGCTCGACGAGATATTGGCGACGCGGGGCTATTTCGTGCTGCAGCCGAACTATCGCGGCAGCGACAACACGAGCGACGCGTTCCTGTCGGCGATCGTGCCGCATGTGACAAGCGCACCGGGACGCGACAACTTGGCGGGTGTCGCGGCGCTTCAGAAGACGGGCATGATCGATCCCGCCCGCATCGGCGTAAGCGGCTGGTCGGGCGGTGGCCTGCAGACCTCGTGGCTCGTCGGGCATGCAGCGTATTGGCGCGCGGCGGTCGCGGGAGCGGGCGTTTACGATTGGTTCCAACAGGCAGTGCTTGCCGACATCAATGAGGACTTTACGCGCACGTTTTTCGGCGGCGCGACGCCGTGGACCAGCGCCGGACGAGCGCTCTATCGCGAAGAATCGCCGCTGACCTATGCCGACGCGATTCGCACGCCGCTGCTGATTCTCAGCGACATGGGCGATCAACGCGTGCCCGTCTCGCAGTCCTTTGCGCTCTACCGGGCGCTGCACGATCGCGGGAAAGCGGTGAGCTTCGTCGCGTTTCCGCGCAAGGGCCACTTTCCGACCGATCCGGTCGGTCGGGAAAGCGTGCTCAAACGCTGGGCCGGTTGGTTCGAACGGTGGATGAAGTGATGCGTCGGCCGCTGCTCGCGTTCACGTTGCTCGCGCCCTTTGCGCTTGCGCTTACCGGCGCCGCACCGCGCCCGCTCGACTTCGCCGACCTGCGCCGCGTCGCAACGTTTGCAAACGTCGCCATCGCACCCGATGGACGGCGCGTCGCGGCCGTGCTGCGCCGCGGCAACTACGACAAGAACCGTTTCGAGGCGACGCTCGTCGTCGTCGACGCCCGTAGCGGTGCCATGCGCGAGCTCACGCCGGAACGCCAAAAAGTTTCGGACCCCGTGTGGTCGCCGAGCGGCGACCGGCTGGCGTTTCTTGCACCCCGTCGCTGTCCTCGATGTCGCGAGCCGCATGGTGCACGCGGTCGGTCCGTTCGGAAGCAGCGGTGCCGTCTTTTCGCGCGATGGCCGCACGCTTGCATACCGCGAGCCCAACTCGCTTGCACCGGTCATCGACGATGCCGTCGTCGCATCCGCCGACGGGCGCTGGTCGAGCGCTCTCATGCACTTCGACCGCGCGGTGCACGATATCGCCTTCATCGGCGACAATCTTCTCCTAAGTGCTGCCGATGGAACGCTGACGCGCGCGTACCGCATGCGGCGTGACGGCCGCTCGGTCACGGCGCTGCCCCTCGGTCCACTCGAACCGTACGCGTTCAGCGTTGCGCGCGACGGAGCGATCGCGTTCGGAGCAGCCAGTCCCAGCGATCCGTCGGAACTCTACCTGCTCGCGCGGAGCGCGCGCACCGCACAACGCTTGACCGGCACGAACGCGTGGCTCGCATCGCGCACGCTCGGGAAAACGGCACGCTCACATGGCACAGTTCCGACGGCGTACCGCTCGACGAGGTCGTCACGCTTCCACCGGGTTATCGCAGCGAGCGCGCCTATCCGCTCGTGCTCGAGATTCATGGCGGACCGACGAGTTCGAGCGCGGCGAGCTTCTCGCAACTGCCGCAGTTGATGGCCCAGCGCGGTTGGATCGTTTTGCAACCGAACTACCGCGGCAGCGACAACCACGGTCCCCGCGCGATCGCAACGTCGCTCGGCCGGCCGGCGTCGCTTGCCGGAAGCGATATCCTCGCCGGAATCGCGCTTGCGCAACGACGCTACCGAATCGATCGCGCGCGCATCGGAGTCTCGGGTTGGTCGGCGGGTGGCTGGATGACATCGTGGTTGATCACGCACGATACACGCTGGCGTGCGGCCGTCGACGGCGCGGCCGTGGACGATGATTTGGCGCTGGCCTCGCTGAGCGACATCGACAGCTACATGCCGCAGTTGCTGCGTGGTGATCCGTGGCGCGATCCCGCGGCCATGGATCGCGCCGTCGCCGAATCGCCGTTGACGTACGCCGATAAAGTCAAAACGCCCACCTTGATCGTCACCGGCGCCGGCGATCAGCGCGTTCCGACGCCGGTATCGTACGAGTTCTACCATGCGATCCGTGCGACGGGGACGCCGGTCGAATTGCTGGTCTATCCGGTCAACGGACACTTTCCAAGCGATCCGCTTCACGCGGAGGACGTGTATCGCCGCTGGATCGCTTGGTTCGCGACGCACTTCTGAAGGTTGAGATCGGTCGCGAGCGGCGGTACAGGGAGATGCGGCAATATTGGAACCGGCGCACATCGGGCTTCGTTGAGGTTACAGTCGCAACGTACCACCGGCTTCATCCATATTTCTCACAGTTGAAAGCAGGGCCATATGAACAAACGGACCATTACCGCCATCGCAGCAGGCGCGTTTCTCGCCGGCGCCGCCGTGCCGACGATCGCCTTCGAACGCCATCCCGAGCTTCGTGCAGGGCTGAACAATCTGATACAGGCCCGCGCTGAACTCAACAAGGGTTCACACGACTTTTACGGCCATCGCATCAAAGCGATCTCCGAGATCAACGAGGCCATCAACGACGTCAATATGGCCATGCGCTCGGATCGGGACCGCGGCGGCCAAGAGCAATAATCACCCTATAAGCTGCTGAAACGGCCCGCAACGTGCGGGTCGTTTCTTATGCGGTCCCTCTTTTTGACTTTTTGCGTCCGTTGTCGCCGGACGCCCGGACACGCGGCTTACCCGTCGTCGTGAGATGGGTTCGGAACGGCGCGGCCGAAGGCGTTCGCCGTGAAGCTGTTCGCGAACTGTCGGGTCTACGCGTTCGAACCCGCCAGCCGCACATATGCCGTGCGGGATGCCGTCCTCGTCGACGGGACGCGGTTCGCCGGATTCGATGAATCATTGGCCGGCGCCGGAGTCGACCGCATCGATCTCGGCGGTGCGTGCGTGCTGCCGGCGTTCGCCGACTGTCACGTGCATCTGACCGATACCGGTTACATGCTGGGCGGGCGCGACCTTGGAGGCGTTCGCAGCGCTGCGGAATTCGAAGCTGGCATTGCTGCGCTGCCCGTGGAACGGTTCGTGCTCGCCGGCAACTATGATGAGTCGCGCTGGCTGGACAACGCGAGCGCTACCGCTCAACCGCTCAACTCACATCTCCCCGAGGCGCTCGCGATGTGCGTGCGCGTCGATGGCCACTCGTGCCTCGTCAATCGTAAAACGCTCGCGCACCTGAACCTCGAAGCGCATCTGCCGGGACTGGAATGCGATGCCGACGGAATACCAACCGGCCGGCTTTTCCTCGACGCGAACTGGCTTGCGCAGTCGCGCTTCTTCGGGCAGCTTCCGGTCGCCGAGCGCCGGGCGGCGGAACGACGCGCGGGCGAGCTGGCACTGCGCGAAGGCGCCGTGCATCTGCACGTACAGCTCGTCGGCTTCGGGGATCGGGATGCGTATGCGGCCGAGATCGACGCGCTGCGCTCTCTGCCTGGATTGGAAATCTATCCGAAGATTTGCGAATGTAATCCTGCGCTTGCGAACTCCCTCGGCCTGCCCTTCGTCGGTGGCGACGTGTTTCTGGACGGCTCCATTGGAAGCGGGACCGCGGCGCTAAGCGCACCTTACTGCATGGGCGCATTCACCGACGGCGCTGCGTCATGCGGGCGGCTCGCGCACAGCGACGCCGAGCTGGAGGCGTACTTCAGCGCCGCCGAGCGTCTGGGCATTTCCGCGGGCGTGCATGCGATCGGCGACCGCGCAATCGAGCAGTGCGTGATGACGTGGGACCGGGTACTCGGCGGCAAGGCGAGCCCGCGCAATCGTCACTTCATCGAACACTTTGAGATGGCCACCCCGGCGCACATCGCGCGCTGCGCGCAGCTCGGAATCTACCTCTCGATGCAGCCCCAATTCGACGCGGACTGGGGCGGTGAGGGCGGTATGTATGAGGCGCGTCTCGGTACGCAGCGAATGCGCTCGATGAACGCTCTCGGTAGCGCTTTGCGGGCCGGCGCAATCTTGTGCGGCGGCGACGACAGCCCGGTATGCCGGCTCTCGCCGCTCGCCGGAATGGCCGCCGCCTGCGCCCATCATACGGAAAGCGAACGGCTTACCCCACTCGAGGCGCTCACGATGTACACGCACGATGCCGCACGCCTGGGCCACGCGGAGTCACATGCGGGAGCGCTTGCGCCGGGCTACGACGCCGACTTCGTCGTCCTCGATCGCGATGCGCCGGGCGACGGATCGTTTGCAGCGGCACGCGTGCTGCAAACGTGGGTAGATGGTGCGTGCGTGTACTCGTCGTGAGTTGCGGTACCTGCCCGGTTTGGCGCGACGTTCGCGCCCGTTACAATTGCGGACGGCTACCGCGAAGGCGGGCAATCATATCGGCTAACGCGCTCGGCCGAAGCGGTGACGCCGGTTGCGCCGCCAGCCAGTCCTCAACCGTCTGGGGCGGTAGTTCGCACAGCATCGCGATGTAATTTCCGCTGCGGCCGACGACGATGTACCGCTCGCCGACCTTGACGGCATGCAACGAAGACGCATTGGGCAGAGACGTCGTTTCTACGACCGTCATCAGCCGGCTGCCGCCGCGGGTCGAAAGTCGCTGACGCAATCCGGCACGCGCAACGAACTGCACGGCGAACAGCACAACGGCGATTACGGCGAGAGCTGCGAGCATCCGACCCGCGAACTCGAACTCCATAGCTCGACTTTCGCAACCGTAGGGGTACAGACCCGTCGAGTGCCTCCACACGATGATGGAAGGAGCCGCTGCCCGGGGCGGTAACACGACATGCCGGAAACCGGCCGACTATTATGTCCGGCGAGTTCACCGACGATGGAGGTACACGATGCCGATTCCGACCGAGCCCGTGGGTTCGCTGCCGCGTCCCGCGAAACTGCAAGCGGCGATCAAGGACTACGACGACGGCAAGATCACCTTCGAGCAGCTGTCGCGCGAACAAGACGCGGCCGCCGAGGATTCCATAAAACGGGGCGAGGCAACCGGCGAGCCGATCATCTCCGATGGTGAGCAACGGATTTCGAGTTTTGCGACCTATCCGCTCGCCGATACGCTGGCAGGAGCGGGCCTAGGGGAAAACCTGGCGGGCGACGGCCAATTCTTTGCGATCTTCGACGACGGTCATCACCGTCAATTGCCGCGGCTGACCAAGGGCCCGTTCCGTTACAAACAGTACGCGGTCGAGTTTCTCGAAAAGGCGCGTAAGATGACCTCGCTTCCGCTCAAGCAGGCCGTCATCGCCCCCTCGATGCTGATGCTGCTCTATCCGCTCGACGGCGAACTTCCGGGATACTCGCGCGAACAATTTCACAGCGATCTCATCGACGAGGCGGAGAAAGACATCCGCAAGTGCTTTGCCGCAGGCGCGCAGCGCGTTTCGGTCGACTTCACCGAGGGACGGCTGGCACTCAAGAACGATCCGCGCAATCCGTGGACCGGCCGCAACATGTTGCAGACCTTCGTCGATCTCAACAACCGGCTCTTCGCACGTTTCACGCCGGCCGAACGCGTGAACATCGGGATGCACACCTGCCCGGGCGGCGATTGCGACTCTGTGCATAGCGCGGAGGTCGACTACGCCGACATGCTTCCGAGCTTGTTCAACATGAATGCGGGTTACTTCTTGATCCAGCTTGCGAGCGAGAAGGACAAAGAGCGCATCTACAAGATCATCGGCGAGAACATCCGGCGCGATGCAAAGGGCGTCAAGCAAGTCGCCTTTATCGGCGTCATCAACCCGCTTACTCCGCGCGTCGAAACGCCGCAGGAAGTTGCCGATGACCTGATCCTGGCGGCAAAGTACATCCCGAAAGATCAGCTCGGATCGACGGACGACTGCGGGTTCTCACCCTTCAGCATCGACGTGAAACCGAAGCACGGTTCGCCCGATGTCGCGCGCGACGTCGCCTTCGAGAAAATCAAATCGCGGGTCGACGGCACGAAAATGGCGTCCCAAACGCTCGGGATCTCCTAAAACCCCTTTAGCCCTCTGCTCCGCCGTCTCGGCAACCGGCGCGAGCCGTTTGTCGGACGGCAGGCCGCAGAGGACGGGGACCAGCGCGGAGCGCTCGGCGCGTACGGCTCAATGAAGCCGTAAAACGTCAACTTGCCGGTCGGACGATGCGCGGGAGCGTTTCCAGGTCGACGTCGGCGTACAGATCGTCGAGTGCTAGTGATATGCCGCTGGGCGAAGTGTTGCGCTTCCCATGCGAGGAACTCGGCTGCGCTCATCGGCCGCAGCTCCGGTTGATTCATCGACTGCCGCCTTCCGCTTGCAAACCGTTAGCTTCGGCGCACACCGATATGCCGCCTCGACCTTCAGCCTTGCGCGGCACTTCACTCACCCATCACCTTGACGACGATGCGCTTGGGACGGCGGCCGTCGAATTCACCGTAGTGCACGCGTTCCCACGGCCCGAGATCGAGCGCGCCGTTCGTTACCGGTAGAACCACTTGCTGGCCGAGCAGCATGCGCTTGAGGTGGGCGTCGGCGTTGTCCTCTCCCGTGCGATGATGGGCGTAGTCCGCCTTTGCGGGCGCCAGTTCTTCCAGCCACGTCATGATATCGGACCACAGTCCGGGTTCGTGATCGTTTACGAAGATGCTCGCCGTGATGTGCATCGAACTGACGAGCACCATCCCGTCGGTGACCTTTGCCTTGGCCACGATGCGAGCGACATCGTCCGTGATGTCGCGGATTTCGTACCGCTCAGGCGTATTTATCGTGAGGTAGTCGGTGTAAAAGCGCATTCTCATCCGTCCTTCAGATCGCGTCGCAACATCGGTCCTGGCGGTCTCGTTCCGTAAGAGTCAAAAGGAGAACAACCCGTGCCCAACCGGCCCTACCTTGCTTTTCCCGTTCTTATCGGCGCTCTACTCGGCACCGGCGTCGGCGCCTACGCGCAAACGGCGCCTACCGCCGCACCGCCCGCGATTTCCACCCCGGTCCCCGGTTCCAACCCTGCGATGCGTACGCACAAACGCCGCGGCAGCCGCATGATGCGGAACCTGCGAGCACTCGGGCTCTCGGATACGCAGAAAGCGCAGATCAAAGCGGCTCGTCAATCGTACCGCACGTCGCGCAACAGCGCCACACCGGAAACGAGAGCGCATCTGCGCACGCAGATCGAGAACATCTTAACACCCGCGCAGAGGACGCAATTCGAAGCCACGATGCAACGCAAGCGCGGCTCCCGGTCCTCGCGAATGGTCCCGATGGCGTCCCCGACGCCGTAAGGTTCTTCCCTAGAGCCTGTCGGGGTATGGCCATTTCCAGATTCGGCGCCAAATTTTGTTCGAAGACGAGGCGCGATGAGGGAGCGAAGCCGTAGCTTCGTGACCGAAGAGCAACGAAGTATTCGGACAAAAGGCGGCCCGAAGATGGGAATGTGCCATACCCGACAGGCTCCTAGCGCCGTCGCACTCTGAAACCACGTGAGCCGAGCCACGTGTTCAGCGTCCGATGGCGCACCTCTTCGAACCGATGACCCTCCGCGGCGTGACGTTAAAGAACCGCATCGTCGTTTCACCGATGTGCGAGTATTCGAGCGAAGACGGTTTGGCAGCGGACTGGCATCTCGTGCATCTCGGTAGTCGCGCCATCGGCGGCGCGGCGCTGATTTTCACCGAGGCTGCGGCCGTTACGGCAGTCGGCCGCATTAGTCCGCAGGACCTCGGCATCTATAGCAACGACCACGTCGCGATGCTTCGGCGCATCACGAACTTCATCGCGGCGCACGGAGGCATCGCCGGCATCCAGCTCGCACACGCCGGCCGCAAGGCGAGCACCGCGCGGCCATGGGACGGAGGCGGACCGGTTGCGAAAGCAGACGGGGGGTGGGAAGCCGTCGCGCCAAGCCCACTAGCCTTCGACAACTATGCCGTGCCGCGCGCGCTCACGCGCGAAGAGATTGCAGCGGTTGCCGACGATTTTGCTGCCGGCGCGCGCCGTGGGCTCGAGGCCGGCTTTCGCGTTATCGAAGTGCACGCGGCGCACGGTTATCTGCTGCACGAGTTCTTCTCGCCGCTTGCGAACGTACGCACTGACGAATACGGCGGTTCTTTCCAAAATCGGACGCGCATCGCCCACGATGTGGTACGCGCGATCCGCGCCGTGATTCCGGTCGAAGTACCGCTGTTCGTGCGCATTTCCGCCTCGGACTGGGCCGACGGCGGTTGGACGATCGACCAATCGGTGCGTCTCGCTCGCGATCTGCGTGAATTGGGCGTCGATCTGATCGATGCATCGTCGGGCGGTCTCACTCCGCAGCAGCGCATCGAAGTGGGACCGGGGTATCAGGTGCCGTTCGCGGCGCAAATTCGCAGCGATGCCGGCATCGCGACGGGGGCCGTCGGTATGATCACGGAGCCTAGTCAAGCCGACGACATCATCCGTAGCGGCCAAGCCGATCTCGTGCTCCTGGCGCGCGAGATGCTGCGCGACCCGTACTGGCCGCTGCACGCCGCATCGATCCTCGGCGCCGACGCCGCGTGGCCCCCGCAATACGAGCGCGCGAAACCGCGGCCGGCTCTCACGATGGGCCGGACGACGGCATAAAAAGGCGAGCGGCGGCGCTACATGCGTGAGGTGCGAATGAACAAAGCCATGGCAATGGACCTACGAGCCCCAACCCGGGCCTTGCGCGCGCGGCCATCGTCGTTCGAAGCGCTTGTGTCGCGTGAACGGCCGAAACTGGTCTCGATTGCTGACCGAATCCTTCGGGATCGTAGTGCCGCCGAAGACGTTGCTCAGGACGCCTTGACCTCGTTTGCACGTCGCTATGAAGCCGATGTGCCCTTTGCGTCCGCGTGGTTACGAGCGGCTGCTGCTCACGGTGCCTTCGATGCTCTGCGCCGAGAACGGCGCAGAGTTGCACGAGAAGCGCGCGAGCATCTTTTGAAAGGCGCGGGTGCGCGCTGATGCAGCGGAAAGCGCGGACCCAGCCGTTCACCTGGAAAGGCGCGAAGAAACGGGCGGCGGTTCGTGAAGCGCTCCGTCGAATCGGAAAACAGCACGCGATGATCCTCGCCTTGCGCTACGGCGGACTGGCGTATGCGGAGATCGCGGCGTCGCTCGGCATCGGAATCGGCTCGGTCGGCACACGCCTCGTCCGCGCGGAAGCCGCGCTCGGAAAGGAACTACGTAAATGAAACATCTCGAAACTGGTACCCTGCGTCGCGCGCTCGACGAACCGGTCGCGCTCTTGGGTTCGCAGCGCCGCCATCTCGCAGACTGCGCGATATGCCAGCGCCGTTCGACAGCGCTCGCCGCACAAGCCGAAGCCGCGGGACTCGCGCTCGGCGGAGCCTCTTCGCTAAAGTTCAGCACGAATGAAGCGCCCGAGATGGGCGGGAGAGCCGCCGGCGTTGCGGTTCCGCGGAAAGCGGTGCATCGGCTTCCGATCATGTTCTGGACCGCGTCGGCGGCCGCGATACTCGTCGTGCTTTTTTTCGTGACGCCGCTGCGCTCGTTCGCAGCAGGTTTTCTTGCGATCTTCGAGCCGCAGCGGTTCGTCGCGCTTCCGATTTCGCGCAGCGATGCCGAGCATATGCGCGCGTTACCGAATCTCTCAAACTACGGCACGATGCACGAGATTTCGCGTCAGCGCCAGGCAACGGCCGTCGACGCGGCGCACGCCGCGACCCTGGCGCAGTTTCCGGTACGCGTCCCGGCCTTCGTGCCGCTCGGCCTACCCGCACCGCAGTATCAGGTGATCTCGCGCAGCGCGGCCGCCTTCACGTTCAACGCCGCTAAAGCCGCCGCGGCAGCGAAGACGGCCGGCAGTTCCTTGCCGCCGATGCCCCCCGGCCTCGACGGAAGCACCTTAGAAGCGACCGTCGGCCCGGCCGTCCTCGCGCTCTATGTGACGCCGCAGCAACGGGCCTCCGAACAGCGCGCTCGCCGTAGCGGCCAACACAGAGGCGGTTGGCCGAAGCTGCTCGTCGCGCAGATGCCCGTTCCGACGATCGCTTCGAGCGGCGTCTCGGCCACGACGCTCGTCGGGTATCTTGCCGCGCAACCGGGCTTATCACCGCAGATCGCAGCCGAACTGCGGGCGGTCGCCGACCCCGCCGCGACCTTGCCGATTCCGATCCCGATCGATCGCATGCACGCGGAACCGGTGATGGTGCAGGGCGCGCGAGGGCTGTTCGTCGGCGACAACACGGGCGTCGGCGCCGGCGTGTTTGGCAGAGCCGCGGCTACGTGTACGGCATCGCCGGAACGCTGCCGGTGCGCACGATCCTCGACGTGGCGAACTCACTGCACTGATGGACGGCGCAGGCCGTGACGCAAGCGGCCGCGGCCCCGACGCAACCCACGGCGGCCGCGCGTTCGCGATCGAGACGCGCGAACTCGCAAAGCGTTACGGAACGGCAGCCGCGCTGACGGACCTCACGATCGCCGTGGGCTGCGGCGAAACCTTCGGCTTCCTCGGACCCAACGGCGCGGGAAAAACGACGGCTCTTAAGTTACTGCTGGGCCTAACCAGGCCAACCTCGGGCGCAGGCGACGTGCTCGGCGCCCCGCTCGGCGATCTCGAAACGCGGCGACGCATCGGATACTTACCGGAACTCTTTCGCTATCAGGAGTGGCTAAGCGCGCGTGAAGTGCTCGCATTTCACGCTCGTCTGCTCGCGCTGCCGCATACGACGCGCCGCGCAGAAACGGAACGCGTGTTGCAAATCGCCGGTCTCTCGGCGCGAGCGGACGACCGCGTCAGAACGTATTCGAAGGGTATGCAACAACGTCTTGGATTGGCGGTCGCGCTGCTCGGTTCGCCGCAGCTCGTGTTTCTTGACGAGCCGACGTCGGCGCTGGATCCACTCGGACGCCACGATGTGCGCGAGCTGATCGACGATCTACGCCGCCAAGGCACGACCGTGTTTCTGAATTCACATCTGCTGACCGAAGTCGAACGCGTCTGCGATCGCATCGCGATCGTCGACCGCGGACGGGTCGTCGCAAGCGGCTCGCTTGGGGAGTTGCTCGGAACCTCCAGCGCCGTGCGCGTGCGGCTCGCCGCCGTGGGTCCGACGGTGCGCGAACTTCTCGCTCGCGTCGGCGCGCGGCCGGAAAGCGGCGCCCCGAGTAACGGCACCCCTGCCTGGTATCTCTTGGCCGTTCAAAATTTCGACGCGATTCCCGATATCGTGCGCGATCTCGTCGCCGCCGGCGCGGCCGTCCATGCGATCGAGCCGCAGCACGCGACGCTCGAAGACCGCTTCCTAGAACTCTTGTCGCCGAGAACATCCGATGCTTGCGATCGCGGCGCTGACCCTGCGTGAAGCATCGCGACGCCGCGTCCTTGCGGCGGCGCTCGCGATCGCGGTCGTCCTGGTCGCGCTGACCGGTTGGGGGTTCTGGAAGATGCACGCGTCGCTTGCGACGCAGGCACGAGACCCCGCACTCGCCGCGGGAATATTCAGCGGACTGGTCATCATGCTTGCGTACATGTTCAGCTTCGCGCTCGCAATTGGCTCAGCGTTTCTTGCGGCGCCGGCCCTGGCGAGCGACGTCGACTCGGGCTTGCTGCTCGCCATCTTACCGCGGCCGGTGCGGCGCGCCGACGTCGTGCTCGGCAAATGGCTCGGCCTCGCGTTGCTCGTCGTCGCGTTCACGTTCGCCGTCGGCGGCGCCGAACTCGCGGTGATCCGCGCGATTGCCGGGTACGTTCCACCCCATCCGCTCACGGCGCTCGCGTTCTTGGCGGCGGAGAGCCTCATGATGCTGACCCTCGCGCTCTTTTTCAGCACGCGCCTGCCGCCGATCGCCGGCGGCATCGTCGCAATCGCCTTGTTCGGACTCGCCTGGATTGCGGGCATCGCCGTCACCATCGCTTCGACACTCGGCAACATCGCGCTCATCCACGCGGGCACGATCGTCACGCTCATTCTGCCGAGCGATGGCCTCTGGCGCGGCGCGCTCGCCGCTCTCGAACCCGCCGTATTCGTCGCGAGCGCCGCAACGAGCGAAGGGGCACGCCAGCTCGGTCCGTTCGCCGTCGCCGGGCCGCCCGTCCCGGCTTTTCTAGCGTGGAGCGCGCTGTGGGGAATCGCCGTTCTCACCGCTGCGGTGGCGAGCTTCGGGCGACGGGACATGTAGCGTTATCGTGCCTATGCGCACGCGATCGTTGAAGCGACAGTGATGCCGGTAAGCGCTTTGCGCTCGTCGACGATCAATGCGGCATCTCGTCGTCGTTGAGGCCGAAGTAGTGGCCGAACTCGTGGATCACCGTCTTACGGATTTGCGCAACCGCCTCATCCCGCGTGCCGGAGATGCGGTTGATCGGTCCGCGAAATATGACGATCTGGTCAGGCAACGATGGCACAGCGCTGCCCCGCTGAGTGAGTGCGACGCCGCGATAGATTCCAAGTAGCTCGACGTTGCCACCGCGACCGCTTCGGATACTCTCGAGATCGTCGACGCCCGGCTCGTCCTCGACCGCGACGGCCACGTTTTCGACCAAATCGGCGAAGCGCTTGGGCAACGAGTCCAGAGCGTCGGCGACCGCCCCTTCGAATTCGACACTCGATAATCCGATGCTATGCATACACTCTCGTCCGAAGCGCCTGGCGATGTAATTACCCGAAGGCGGCGAGACCCGTGATCGCTTGTCCTAAGATCAGCGTATGAATTTCGCTCGTTCCTTCGTAGGTCAGGACGGATTCGAGGTTGTTCATGTGGCGGATCACGGGGTATTCGAGCGTGATGCCGCTGGCGCCCAAAATCGTGCGGGCTTCGCGGCAGATTGCAAGTGCTTCTCGGACGTTGTTGAGTTTGCCGAGACTGACGTGTTGCGGCGTGAGCGTTCCGGCCTCTTTGAGGCGAGCGATTTGCGAGGCGAGAAGTTGGGCTTTTTGCAATTCGAGCAACATGTTGACGAGTTTCTCTTGCGTCAGTTGAAAGCCCGCGATCGGCTTGCCGAATTGCTCGCGTGTTCGCGCATACGAGAGCGCGGCGCCGTAACAGGCGCGGGCTGCTCCGATGACCCCCCATATAATGCCGAAGCGCGCTTCGCTCAGACACGACAGCGGGCCCCGTAGGCCGCTCGCGCCTGGAAGCATGTAACGAGCCGGTATCCGGCAGGAGTCGAACGACAACTCCGACGTCACGGACGCACGCAGGGAGAGCTTTCGCTCGATGTTGCGGGTCGAGAAACCGCGCGTGCCGGCCGGGACGATGAACCCACGGACGGTTTCGCTCGCGTTCGCACTGTTGGATTCGGCACGCGTCGTGCCGCCATCGGACGCAGCGCGCGCCGGGCCGCCATCGGATGCAGCGCGCGCCGGGCCGCCATCGGATGCGGTGCGCGCCGTGCCGTTTTCGGACGCGGTACGTGCCCAGACGATCGCGATGTCGGCGATGCCGCCACTCGTGATCCAGGCCTTGGAACCGTCGAGCACGTAGTCGCCGCCGTCACGGCGCGCAACCGTGCGCATTCCGGCGGGGTCGCTGCCGAAATCGTATTCGGTTAGCCCGAAACACCCGACGACCTCGCCGCGTGCCATCCGCGGCAGCCACTCTTCGCGCTGTTCCTCCGAACCGTATCGGCGGATCGGAAACATTGCAAGCGAACCCTGCACCGAGACGAAACTGCGCAATCCACTGTCGCCCGCTTCGAGTTCACGGCACGCGACGCCGTACGCCGTCGCGCTTGCGCCCGCGCAACCGTAACCTTCTAGGTGCATGCCCAGCACGCCCAACTCGCCGACCTCGCGCGCAAGTTCCTTCGGAAACTCGCCGCGTTCGAACCACGTCGCGATGTCGGGAAGGATACGTCGATCGACGAAGCTGCGCACTGTATCGCGCACGAGGCGTTCGTCCGCGTCCAGTTCACGATCGAGCCCGAGCGGATCGACGGGATCGAATGGTTCGGCTCGCGCGGCGCTACGATTCATGGATTTGCTTTCAAGGCTTCGAGGACGAATCCGTTTGGCAACACCAAGGTTCACGCCCTTGCTTTCATGGCGTAAGCCTCGACGACGATATCGATTTCCGTTTTGCCGGTATTAAGGTGAGTGACCGAAACGGTCTGGCGAAGGGTCGTCCAGCGGTCTTCGACCAAGCGAATCGCTCGCGCTTGCGATTCACTCATGGACCGTCCCGTTTGACGGCAAGCGGTCCAAAGGCCTGAGAGACCGGCATCATCTGCAATGCGTTGACGTTGACGTGCTCGGGACGCGTCGCGACCCAATGGATCGCGTCGGCGACATCATCGGCCGAAAGCGGCCTCGTTCCCGCGTAAACCGCTTCCGCTTTCTGTACATCGCCCTTGAAGCGCACTTGCGAGAACTCCGTGCCGCCGGCAAGACCGGGTTCGATGTCGGTGACGCGTATGCGCGTGCCGAGCAGATCGGCGCGCAGGTTCAACGAAAACTGATGTACGAACGCCTTCGTCGCCCCGTAAACATTGCCGCCGGGATAAGGAAACTCACCGGCAATCGAACCCAAACTAACGACATGGCCGCGATTGCGTGCAACCATGCCCGGCAGCACCGCGCGCGTCACGTACATCACCCCTTTGATGTTCGTGTCCACCATCGCATCCCAATCATCGAGCTGCGCCTCCGGCGCGGGCTCTAGGCCGACGGCGAGACCCGCGTTGTTGATCAGCACGTCGATCTCCGCGAATGCCGGAGGCAGCGACACGACCGCTTCCATGACCGCAGCACGATCGCGAACGTCGAGTTCGAGCGGCAGAATCGCGTCACCGAACTCATTGCGCAGCGCATCAAGGCGTTCCCGGCGGCGCGCGGCTGCAATGACGCGCGCGCCATCGCGCGCGAAGCGACGAACGGTCGCCGCACCGAAACCGGCGCTAGCGCCGGTCACCAAAACGATCATTGCACCGCCCTGACGCGTCGGATCAGCGTTTGAGAACGCGTTCCATCTTATCGAAAAGCGCTTCCATCGTGCGCTCGTTCACGTCCTCGAGCCGCCGCCAGAAAAGCCGTCCGTCGGTATCGGAGAGCGTCGCTTGCACCCGGTGAACGAGCCGCGTCTTTTTCGCGTCGGCCTCGAGATAGAAGCCGTGCGTGCCGTCGAAGCCCTCGTTCTGAAAGCGCCAGACGATCCGCTCTTCCGGGACCACCTCGTCGAGAACGGCATGGACGCCGCTGTGCCACTCTTCGGTTTTCCCAGGTGTCAGCGGCCCCGCCGAGCGCATGAACGGTTGCGACGCAAACGGCCAAATTGCGTCGGCCGACGTGCCCATTTCCGCGAGAAGCTGATAGATGCGGCGCCGCGTGCCGCCGAAACTTCGCTGGTGAACGACCGCTAATGGGATAGGCATTCCCACGGTTTCTCGGACGGGGCGCTATTTACTTTTCAGCGAAGCTCTTCGCGTCCGCTTAGGCCTTGAGTTCGATGTCCACGCCGGCCGGAAGATCGAGGTGCATGAGCGCGTCCATCGTTTTCGGGGACGCTTGCAGGATGTCGATGAGACGCTTATGCGTGCGCATCTCGAAGTGCTCGCGCGATTTTTTATCGACGTGCGGCGAACGATTCACGCAGAAGCGGTTGATCTCGGTCGGAAGCGGAACGGGGCCGCTGACGAAAGCGCCCGTCCGCTTCGCGGTGTCCACGATTCGCTCCGCCGATTGATCGAGGATCTTGTGATCGTAGGCCTTGAGCCGGATGCGAATTTTTTGCTTTGCCACGCGGCTACTTCTTGGCTCCCGCCGGCACGGCGTCGGCCAGGATCGCCGTCACGACGCCCGCACCGACCGTGCGGCCGCCCTCGCGGATTGCGAAGCGCAAACCCTCTTCGCAGGCGATCGGCGTGATCAGTTCGACATCCATCGTGATATTATCACCGGGCATGACCATCTCGACCCCTTCGGGAAGTTTGATCGTGCCCGTCACATCGGTCGTGCGGAAGTAAAACTGCGGACGATAGTTCGCAAAGAACGGCGTGTGGCGGCCGCCCTCTTCTTTCGATAGCACGTACACTTCCGCTTTGAAGTTGGTGTGCGGCTTGATCGAGCCCGGCTTTGCAAGCACCTGACCGCGCTCGATGTCGTTACGCTCGATGCCGCGCAGCAGTACGCCGATGTTGTCGCCGGCGATGCCCATGTCGAGCAGCTTGCGGAACATCTCGATGCCCGTGACCACCGACTTACGCGCCTTCTCCTGCAGCCCGACGATCTCGATTTCTTCGCCGACTTTGACTTGGCCGCGTTCGACGCGACCGGTACCGACCGTGCCGCGCCCGGTGATCGTGAAGACGTCTTCGACCGGCATCAAGAACGGTTTATCGACGGCGCGTTCGGGCGTCGGAATGTACGAATCGACCGCGTCCATCAGCTGGAAGATCGGCTCCGCATCCGCTTCACCACGTTTGCCCGACGAGTTGAGCGCCTTGGTTGCCGAGCCACGGATGATCGGGCAGTCGTCACCGTCGAAGCCTTGCTTCGTGAGCAGCTCGCGCACTTCCAGCTCGACGAGTTCGAGGAGCTCCGGATCGTCGACGAGGTCGACCTTGTTGAGGAACACGACGATGTACGGCACGCCGACCTGCTTCATCAACAGGATGTGCTCGCGCGTCTGCGGCATCGGGCCGTCGGTCGCCGAGACCACCAGGATCGCGCCGTCCATCTGCGCAGCACCCGTGATCATATTTTTGATGTAGTCGGCGTGACCGGGACAGTCGACGTGCGCGTAATGACGCTTCGCCGTCTCGTACTCTTGGTGCGAGATGGCGATCGTAATGCCGCGCTCCTTCTCCTCGGGCGCATTATCGATGTCGTCGACGTTACGCTTTTGAATGTTCGCGTTCTCGGTGGCAAGGCAATTGATGATCGCCGCGGTGAGCGTCGTCTTGCCGTGATCGACGTGACCCGTCGTACCGATGTTGACGTGCGGTTTGCTCCGGTCGAATTTTGCCTTCGCCATGATTTTTGTATTGTTTCCTTTAAGATCGGGGCGGTGACACCCCCCGATAGCCCCCTTCGCCGCACTCGCGGCTCATCTCCATGAGGACGGACCATCGGGAATGTCTCCGGTTGGAGTGGTTAATCGTTTCTCGTCTTGTAACTAGGTGGCCGTTTAGGGGCTTTCGTTGAAATCGGGGCGGTGACACCGCCCGATGGCCCCGTTCGCCGCATTCGCGGCTCATCTCCATGAGGACGGACCATCGGGAGTGTCTCCGGTTGGAGTGGTTGAATCGTTTCTCGCTGTTGTAACTAGGTGGCCGCTTGCGGCTTCCATGCTTAGACCGGGTTAGCGGCGTTTCTTGCGGACTCCGACTCGGGCAGGGCCGTCGTCGTCGTCGTCATCAAGGTCTAAGCCGCGGATTTTTTTCCTTGAGACTTGGCGACGATCTCTTCCTCGACGGACCTCGGCGCCTTTTCGTAGTGCCCGAACTCCATCGTGTAGGTTGCGCGGCCTTGCGTCGCCGAGCGCATGTCGGTCGCGTACCCGAACATCTCCGAGAGCGGGACTTCGGCCGTGATCGTGATCGCGTTGCCCGTAACGTCTTCTGAAGCCTGAATCATGCCGCGCCGTTTCATCAGGTCACCGTTGATGGCGCCGAGATAATCCTTGGGCGTAGTGACTTCGACCTTCATGATCGGCTCGAGCAGAATCGGGCCGGCGGTCCGGTTCGCTTCCTTGAACGCCATCGAACCGGCGATCTTGAACGCCATTTCCGACGAGTCGACATCGTGGTAGCTGCCGTCGAACGCAGTCGCTTTGAAGTCGAGCACCGGATAGCCGGCAAGTACGCCGTTTTCAGCCGACTCGCGGATTCCCTCGGAGATCGCCTTCTGGTACTCCTTGGGAACCACGCCGCCGACGACGGCCCACACGAAGATGTAACCCGTGTTGGGCTCGCCGGGTTCGAGGCGCACCCAAACGTCGCCGTACTGGCCTTTGCCGCCGGTCTGCCGGATGAACTTTCCCTGTTTTTCGACCGTGCGCGTGATCGCTTCTTTGTAGGCAACTTGCGGTTTGCCGACGTTCGCTTCGACTTTGAACTCGCGCCGTAGGCGGTCGAGGATGATTTCGAGGTGCAGCTCGCCCATGCCGCCGATGATCGTCTGCTGTGTTTCATCGTCAGTGCGCATCCGAAAGGTCGGGTCTTCTTGAGCGAGGCGCGAGAGCGCCGTGCCCATCTTGTCCTGGTCGACCTTCGTTTTGGGCTCGATCGCCTGAAAGATGACGGGCTCGGGAAAGGTGATATTCTCGAGCAGAATCTGCTGCTTCTCATCGCACAAAGTGTCGCCCGTGCGCGTGTCGGTCAGTCCCACCGCCGCCGCGATGTCGCCCGCGCCGATCGCGTCGATGTCTTCGCGGTGGTTGGCGTGCATCCGGAGGATGCGCCCGATGCGCTCCTTGCGGCCGCTGCGCGCGTTGTAGACGTAGCTGCCCTTTTCGAGTGTGCCGGAATAGACTCGGAAGTACGTCAGGTTGCCGTACGGGTCGGTCGCGATCTTGAAGGCGAGCGCCGCGAACGGCTCTTTGTCGTCGGGCTTGCGCACGATCACCGCGGAATCATCTTTCGGATTGACGCCCGCGATCGGCTTGGCATCGAGCGGCGAAGGCAGATAGTCGACGACCGCGTCGAGCAGCGGCTGAATGCCTTTATTCTTGAAAGCCGAGCCGCACAGCACCGGCAGCACGTCTCCGGCAATCGTGGCCTTACGCAGCGCCGTCTTGAGGCGCTCGACCGGAATCTCTTCGCCGCCGAAAAACAGCTCCAGCAGTTCGTCGTCCTGTTCGGCGATCGCTTCGATGAGCTCTTGGCGCCACTGCAACGCCGTCGTTTGCAACTCGCCGTCGGCATCGGTGATCGGCGTCTCGTCCGTGGTCGAACCGAGGTCGTCGGTGTAGACGGTCTTGCTCATCGTGAAGAGATCGACGACGCCGAGGAACTTGTCTTCCGCGCCGATCGGCACTTGGATCGGGACGGCGCGCGCGCCCAGGCGTTCGCGAATTTTTGCGACGCAATTGAAGAAGTCGGCGCCCATGCGGTCCATCTTATTGACGAAGATGATCCGCGGTACGCGATACTTGTTGGCCTGGCGCCAGACCGTCTCGGACTGCGGCTGAACAGCCGCGACCGAATCGAACAGCGCGACCAGACCGTCGAGCACCCGCAGCGAGCGCTCGACCTCGACGGTGAAGTCCACGTGGCCTGGCGTATCGATAATGTTAATGCGCGTCTCGCGCCACGTCGTCGCCGTGGCGGCCGAGGTAATCGTGATGCCGCGTTCCTGCTCTTGCACCATCCAGTCCATGGTGGCTGCGCCGTCGTGGACTTCGCCGATCTTATGCGTGCGGCCGGTGTAAAACAGAATTCGCTCGGTCGCCGTCGTTTTGCCGGCGTCGATGTGCGCGGCGATGCCGATGTTGCGCGTGCGCTCGAGGGGATACTGGCGAACCAGGGTTGCTGTTGCCATAACCTGCTACCAGCGGTAATGCGCGAAGGCTTTATTCGCCTCGGCCATCTTGTGGGTATCTTCGCGCTTCTTGACCGATGCGCCGACGTTGTTGGCTGCGTCCATGATCTCGCTTGCGAGCTTCTCTTCCATCGAGTGGCCGGGGCGCTTACGCGCGTACTGGATCAGCCAGCGCATCGCCATCGCTTGGCGACGGTCGGGCCGAACTTCCATCGGGACCTGGTAGGTCGCGCCGCCGACGCGCCGCGGACGCACCTCGACGAGCGGCATCGCGTTGCCGAGCGCCTGCGTGAAAACGTCCATCGGATCGCGGCCGAGCTTCTCGCCCACGACGCTCAGCGCCCCGTAGGTGATGCGCTCCGCGGTCGATTTTTTACCCGCGAGCATCACCTTGTTGATGAAGCGCGAGAGCACTTTGGAATTGAAGCGTGGGTCGGGGAGAATCTGCCGTTTGGGAACGGCTCCCTTGCGAGGCATGCGGTGTCCCTACCTATTTCTTGGCGGAGCGCTTGGCGCCGTATTTCGAGCGGGCTTGCTTGCGGTTGGCGACGCCCGACGTGTCGAGCGTGCCGCGGATGATGTGGTAACGGATGCCCGGCAAATCCTTGACGCGTCCGCCGCGGATCAACACGACGGAGTGCTCCTGCAAGTTGTGTCCGACGCCTGGAATGTAGGCGGTCACCTCTTCACCGTTGGTCAGGCGGACACGCGCCACCTTACGCAGCGCCGAATTGGGCTTCTTCGGGGTGATCGTCTTCACTTGGGTGCACACGCCGCGACGAAACGGGTTGCCGCTGACCTCGAAAGTACGCAGCGGCAGATCGGGATGCCCGGGCTTGGGCCCCGTCTGCGCAACGCGCAGAGCCGGCGCCTTTACCTTCTTCTCGAGCTTCTCACGTCCGGTTCGGACGAGTTGACTGATGGTCGGCACGCACTCTCCAAGCGACGGCGTCCCGCATGCGGCACGCACACAAATTCCGCCCCACCGCGGTGGGCCGGAACCATCGGAGTATATCAGGTCACGGAAGGAGCGTCAAACCGAATCGGCTCGCTCGACGCTCAACGCGCGGCCTGCCATGCCGGTGCCGAACACGGACCGAAGCCCCGGAACGGCCTACCGCGCCGTTCTTCGAGTTGCGCTTCCCCAAGCGCCGTCAGGCTGTACCGGATCTGTGCCGAATCCTCGTCAGCGTCGCGCGCCTCTTCGTTGCAGTGGCCGTCGTTCACGTCTCTCATGCTCTTCTCTTTCCGCGGCGCATCCGCCGCTCAAAGAGACGATAGGGACCCACTGTGCCACCCCTCTGACACATCACAGCGCAAGCTTCGGACCGTCCTCCGGCAACCGGCCGATGCCCGAGACAGCGCAAGAGAGGAGTGGTCGTCCATACATAGGCAACGCAGCGCCTGATGAACGTTCGGCTTTTTCTTTTGGCGGCGGCGAGCGTGTTGCTCGCCGCCTGCACGCGCGTCGGAACGACGCCCGCGAATTCGGGCGCCCTGCACTCCTGGACGCACCCGGACGAGATGCGCATCGCGATGACGCTCTCGCCGAACACGCTCGATCCGCTGCTCACGACGCAGGAGCTGGAAGTCGAAGCCGAAGCCTTGGCGTTTGATCCACTGATTGCGACCGACGCGCAGGGGCACGACGTTCCCATGCTCGCCGCTCGGGTACCTAGCCTCGAGAACGGCGACATCTCGCGGGACGGGCTCTCGATCACATACCATCTGCGCCACGGCGTCGTCTGGCAAGACGGCGCACCGTTCTCGAGCCACGACGTCGCCTTCACGTGGAGCGCCGTGATGAACCCGCGGTCCAACATCATCACCCGGCACGGCTACGATGACGTTTTGCGAGTCGACACGCCCGACAAATACACCGCGATCTTCCGCTTGCGGCGTCCGTTCTCGCCCGCCGTGCATACGTTCTTCGCGACCAGCGACTCGCCGTACTTCATCTTGCCGGCACATTTGCTCGAGCGCTATCCCAGCCTCAACGGGTTGCCTTACAACGCCAAGCCCATTGGAACGGGCCCGTTTCGGGTCGCTCGTTGGCTACGCGGCGACCGGATCGAGTACGTCGCAAATAACCGTTACTATCTCGGAAAGCCCAAGCTGCGGCGCGTCGTGCTGCACTTCGTGCCCGATGAGAATACGATCGTCGAACAGATGCGTTCGCACGAGCTCGACTGGTTCATCCAAGCGACGCCGCGCGTCTATCCGCAATTGCGCGGCATTGCCGGCGTCAACGTGCATCTGGTGCCCTTCAACGGCAACGATGCCATCGAGTTCAACACCACGCGGCCACCTTGGAGCGATCCGCAACTACGTCGGGCGGTGGGCCTTGCCATCGACAAACGATCGATCGTCGAAAAGGTGACCTACGGCACGACGGTGGCAGCGACGGAAGATATTCCCTCGTTCATGTGGGCTTTCAACCCGCGCGCCGGAACGGCGATGCAAGACGTCGCGGCGGCGAAGCGGCTGCTCGATGCGGCAGGCTGGCACGTCGGCACCGCCGGTACCCGCACAAACGGAAGCCGCCGCCTTTCGCTCGAGCTTGCATACCGCAACGACAGCCTCACCGACCGTAATCTGGCCGTTGTGCTGCAGTCGATGCTACGCGCCGTCGGCATCGACGTCACGCTCAAGAGTTACGCGCTCGCGCTATATTACGGTCCCCCGAGTTTGGGCGGTATCTTGGCGAGCGGCAAGTACGAGGCCGGGCTCTTGGTCTGGTACGCCGGTACCGATCCTGATGATTCGACGCAACTGATCTGTTCGCAGCGACCCCCGAACGGTTACGATTGGGCGCGCTACTGCAACGCGCAGATGGACGCCGCGCAACGCATCGCGCTCACGAAGTACGACCGGCCGACGCGCACGCGCGCCTACGCGACGATTCAAGAACTACTCGCGCGCGATAATCCCCTCGTCTACCTGTGGTGGCCGCGCCAGATCGAAGCCGTCAACAGCGATCTCAAGAACTTCGAGCCCAACGGCATCATCGAGGATTGGAACTCCTACCAATGGTCGTTCTAAAGCCGGCTACTGTGAGGTGGGCGACGCGGACGGGGCGGCACGCAGATAATCAAGTGTTTGGCGGTCGACGCGGCCGTCGTCGCGGACGCGGTTCTCCAGATTTTCGACATGCATGTAGGCGACGAGTTTCTCGCGCGCCGTTGCATCGAAGTTGTGGTGTTCTGGATCGAGCGCTCCGACGCGCCGGAGTTCGTGCACGAGTTCCTTGCCGAGGGCGGCGTCGATGTCGATGACGTCACGCGGCTCGGCTGCAAAAAAGTACAGTTTGTGCAGTTCGAGCAGGCGCGCGAGTTCATCGATCGGCGTCGCATGATCGTCGACGCGCAGGTCGACGTAGCGGTCGTTAAAGGCGGCGTAACCGCCGTGCGGCTTCTCGACGATCAATGCCGCACTTTGCTGCCCGCGCTTATCACCGCCGGCGCCTTGCGCGGCGCGCAGCGCAGCGACCAAACGATCCGAAAGCGAACCTTCGGTCACCTCGAACGTCCTCGCGAGTGCTTCTACGACCGCTTCACCAGCCAAGCAGTTGCCCTGTGCCGCGAAGCCTCTGCGGGCTATGCCGCCTGCGTACGGGATACAGCGCGACCCCGTGAAGGTCAGCGCTCGTCCGTCGGCTGCGACGATGCCGAACTGACGATCGTCGCGACCGTCATCGTCCGCGAGCAACGCCTGCGCGACGTCGTCGGGCGGAACGCCGCGCTCGAGCAATTCGAGCGTGCGCAGTCCGTATGCCGTGTTCGCGAAGGCTTGGGTCGCAATCGCACCGACACGTGCCCGGACCCACGGTACGACCGCGCCGACGCTCAAGAACTTTGACTGCACCGCGATCCCGATCTCGCCGGTCGCAACGTCGGAGGCAACAATAGAAAACGTGCTCGGTCTCGGGTCCATTTCATCGGCTCGCTGGTCGCATGAGACATGTTATCACGAGAAGGCTCGTCGACACCGACGGTTCAGCCGCGCGGCTGGGATTCGGTTACGATAGATCGCGTTTTGTGAGACGGACATCTGCTGGTCAATCGCCACTCGAGCAGTTCGATAATGACGTGGGCGTCCCATGAATACGATTTGTGTTTTCCGGCCTGATTCGCTATACTTACCAGGTAAGGACCGTGTGATGGCTGCCTGGACCCTTCCGATACTACAGATCGATCCTCCCAAGAACCCGAGTGCCCTAGCCGACGTTGTCCCACTTCTCGAACGGCTCGTCAAGGCATTCGGCACTCGCCCTCTCGCGCGTCTCCTCGATGTTGAGGCCGGAACCGTCACAAACTGGACCAGCCGTCGCCGAAACATCAGTCACGATCTCGCAAAGAGAATTATGGACCTTCATGACGTCCTTACGCGCGCACTACAAATCTACCAGCCCCGCACGGCGATGGACTGGCTGGTCGGAAATGAGCCATACCTCAATTTCGCTAGACCTATAGACGTGCTGGTTACTCGCGGATCGGGTCCGCTGATCGAAGCTCTCGAGGGAATCGACTCCGGAGGCTACGCGTGACGGTTTACCGTTTGTTCCCGTACGATGAGAGCGCCGCACCCAACGAACGGGGCGGCGCTCTTTTCGTACCGCCCGGCGGCCGCAATCGAATCGACAATCCGCGGTCGTACAGCGTGCTCTACGTCGCCGCCAACCCTGAGGCGGCGATCGCCGAGACGTTCGGTCGACTTGCCGTTTGGACGCCCGAGACGTTTTTGCACAGTAGCGGCCGCTCTTACGCCCTTGCGGCGTACGAAATACCGGACGACCTCGCCATCTTTAACCTCGACGATGTCGACGCGCTAAAAACTATTGGCATCATGCGCCCCACCAACGTCATCACGCGCGACCGCGCTAAGACACAGGCGTGGGCGCAAACGATCTTTGATATCGGTACATATGAAGGCGCGAGTTGGTGGAGCTACTACAGGCCCGACTGGACTATCATCGGCCTTTGGAATTACGGCTCAGTGCGTCTCATGGGAACAGCGCATACGGTCACGTCGTCGAGCGCAGTCGTCCAAGCGACGGCGGCGCCGATCGTGCGCCAAATAGCGCCGTAGCCGCCGCTACCGTTCACGTCCTGCGCGTCGACGTTGCGCTTCTGGCGCGGCACGTAGTTGCGCGATGTGACCTCGCGACCTTAGAAAAGACGCCATGGAAGTCGTTCGAACGCCACTTACCCGGCGCACGGGTAAAGGGAGCGGCACGAATCGTACGGTCTCATTCGAGTGCGATCTGAGGTTCGGGAGCATTGGGAAGGATCGAAGGCGTCGGCCACGTTTCGGAGCTGTAGGGATCGAAGACGGGCGACATGGGCAGCGGCATCACGGGCGTCGGCCACGGCGCGCCGTCAGTACGATTGACGAGATAGCCGCCCAGATCGACGTTCTGCGCGCTCGCCGTCACGTCGACACCGCCGTGACCGTTGGCCGTCAGTCCCGTCGAAAGCGTTCCGCCGGAGGCTGCCGTATCGCTGATCGTCAATGCATCGTCGGCGCCGAGCGACACCCTTGCGCCATCGCCGAGTTGCACGCTCTGTCCCCTTTGCATCTGCATGTTATGTCCGTACGATGACACGGAGAACGAACCGTTCGCATTCATCGTGATGTCGGTCGCTCCGCCGTCCAGGGCCACGTTCGCACTCGCGTTCATCGTAACGCCCTTTGCATTCGGCGTGGTGGTCGTGGTGGAGACCGTGTAACCGCCCGCAAACGAATCGGAATCAAGCAGGTCGGCATGCGACTGCATGTTATCCCACTTGCCTCCGGCAATCGTTCCACCCGATCCGTTCGTGCCGTTGAAGGCGTCGTGCGGGTCGCCGACCGAGCTTGCGTCGGCGTTGCGCACGTACGTTTCCGGCGTGCCCGACGGCGTGCCTGTCCCGCCGAATCCGAATTCATTACCGAGATTCGCGAGCAGTGTTTGCAAGGCATTGATGAAGCCGTTTATGAGACTCATGAAGCCCGGCATGCCGGTCGCGCCGTTGCCGGGATTCGAGAACGGCGACGGGGGATCGATCGGTCGCGGTTGCGGTTGCGGAAAGCCGATTGGTTGCGGCTGCGGAAAGCGAAAGATCGGAACGATTCCGTCATTGCGCCGTCCGCCCGAAGCCTGCGGCCCCACGCCGAACGGCATCGCACCCGGTTCAGCTTCCGGCATGGCCGCCGCGGGGAAGGCAGTTGGATACGCGTTATTGTTGATGTAGGACATCGGCTTCTCACCTCTCGGGTTCCGGCGCTGCGCTCGGGAACGGACGCAACACCGTAGCAAGTGTCTTGCTATCGCGACGCGGCGCTCTTTGCGAAAGAGGCATCGAGCGCGATCGGCGCGGCCAGCAACGCAAGCAGTGCCGCGAGCAGCATGGCGGTGCGGAAGCCATCGGCATACGCATGCCGGATCGCTGCGGTCAAGAGCGCTCGCTGGGGCGCAGAAGGCACGTCCGATGGAATGCTGCCGGCAACGATCTGCGAACGATCGCGGTGCAGCAGCGCGACCGACGCAGGGCTTAGGCGCCGCTCGGCTCCGATGCGCCGGTCGAGCGACGCTCCGAACGTGCCGGCAAGCGCAATACCGAGCGCGGCGATCGCGATGAGACCCGCCGTACGTGAGACAGCGTTGTTGATGCCCGAAGCGATGCCGGCGTGCGAGACGTCGACCGCATCGAGCACCGTCGTCGTGAGCGGCGCGACGAACGCTGCGCCGCCGAAGCCGAGCACGACGGCGCCCGGAAAAAACGTCGTCCAGTAGCTGCCGCCAATGCCTGCGAACGCGAAAACGGCAAAGCCGGCGGAGGCCAATAGCGCTCCGATGCCGAGCGGCAGGCGCGGCCCGATCCGTCCGACGAGACCGCCTGAAAAACGGGAGAATGCGAACATGATTCCGATCATCGGCAGCAGCGCAGCCCCGGCGTAGGCGGGCGGATAGCGCTGGACGTTGATCAAATCGAAGGGCACGAAGAACAGGCTTCCGCCGAGGGCCGCATACAAGAGCAGCGTGTAGAGATTCGCCGCCGAAAAGCGCCGCGATGCGAACAACTCGAGCCGCATCATCGGATTCCGTTCGCGCGCTTCGGCAAATACGAAACCGGCGAGTGCTGCGCAGCCGGCGCCGATCGCGACGAAAGCTAGCACATCGAACGTTGCGCCCTGCAAGCGGATGAGGCCGTAGACGAGCGCGCCGAGACCAACGGTTGCCAGCGTCGCTCCAAGGACGTCGACGCGGCGCGGCGCCGATTCGTCGCACGACTCGCCGACGCGCAACCAGAGGATCGCGATCACGAGCACCGCGAGCGGCAGGTTAATCACGAAGACCATGCGCCAGGAGCTGTACTGCACGAGCCAGCCGCCGACCACGGGACCGATCACCGACGTAATCGCTGAAAAGCCCGACCACGTTTCGATGGCGCGACCACGCGCTTCACCCCTAAAGTTTGCGCTGATCAGCGCCAGACTGCCGGGCGTTGCGAACGCCGCACCGACGCCTTGCACGCAGCGCGCGACGATCAGCCATTCGATGCTGGGCGCGAGCGCGCAAGCGAGCGATGCCAGCGCGAAGAGCGCGATCCCGGCGCCGTAGACCAAACGGCGGCCGAAGCGATCGCCGAACGAGCCGCCGAGCAAAATAAGGGCCGAGAGGAACAGCGAGTACCCTTCGATCACCCATTGACCGCTCGCCGATGACGCGCCGAAGTCGCGCTGCAGCACAGGCAACGCCACGTTGACCGCCGTGCCGTCGATGAAGCTCATGCTCGAGCCGACGATCGCCGCGACCAGCAGCCACGTCTCGCTACGCGGCGTAGCCCGGGCTGCGCCTCGCTCGACGCCGGACGCTGCCAGGCCCGCTCTTCGCATGGCCTTTTTACCGAAACCGACACGGGTCGCCCCTAAGCACGCGCGGCGAAACGCTGTACCTCAAATCTGCCAGTCGTACGAATTCCAGAAACTCGTGACCGCATGCGCGGGGCGGTAGTTCTTCAAGTCGCTGTTGTAGGCGGAAATCCGCCGCACGTACCACGTTATGATCGCCGGTGCTCGATCGGCAAGGATGTTTTGGATCGCGTCGTAGGCTTTCTTGCGCTGCGCGCGATCGTTACTCGTAAGGGCGATGCGCTCTTGACGGTCGAGTGCGGGATCGCAGAACTTGTAGACGTTTTGTCCGTTCGGCGGGAACTGATCGCACATCCAGTTGACGGAGTCGTCCGGGTCGGTGCCGTTGCTCCAAGAGAAGAACGCGAGATCGAACTTGCTGTTTTGCACGATGCCGCCGGCACCGTAACTCGCAAACATAAGTGATGAAACATACGTCTTGATCTGTAGGTCGACGCCGATGTTGCGAAAGTCGCGCTGCACGATCACGTTCACTGCGTTGTTCGTCGCCACGCCGGAGACGCCAGCCAGCAGGAGCGAAAGCCGCTGTCCATCCTTCGTACGAATGCCGCCGGGACCGACCTTCCAGCCCGCTGCGTCGAGCAACGCGCGCGCTTTCGCCGGGTCGTAATCGTAATGAACGGTGTGCGGGTTGTAGGCCCAGAGGAACGCCGGTTGATCGGTATATCCCGGCGTGTCGGCGTCGTGCGTGACGTCGCGAATCAACCCAGCGACGTCGATCGCGTGCCACAGCGCCCGCCGGACCCGCACGTCGGAGAGCGTGGGCGCGCTGACGTTGAGGGCAAGCTGGCCGTATTGCGTGAACGGCGTCAACGCGACGTTCGTGCCTCGGATGTGCGAAAGCTGTTGGTAGTTCTGAGCGGAGCCGTAGAACTCGAGATCCGCTTCGTGAGACTGCAAAAGGGTGACGATCGTGTTCTCGTCGGGAACGGGGGTGTACCGTATCTGAGCGAGCTTCGGATGCCCCCGCCAGTAGTGCGGATTCGCACGAAACACGATCTTGCTGCCGCGCTGCCAGCGCTCGACCTCAAAAGGCCCCGTGCCGACCGGTTGGCTGTTAAACGGGATTTGATTGATGTTGGGATACTTGGCGAGCAGGTGGGCAGGGAGAACGGGATACGGATTCGCGGACGGCGCGAAGAAGGTAGCGACGAAAGGCGCGTACGCGTGGCCCAGGTGGACGGCGACCGTATAGTCGTCGCGCTTGTCGATCGCCGTAATGAGATCGTAGCCGACGGTGCTCGAGACGTTATTGTTCTTGTTCATGATCGCGTGCCACGTAAAGGTCACATCGTCGGCGCTGAAGGGCGCCCCATCATGCCACCGGACCCCGCGCCGCAAATGGTAGACGATCGTCTTGCCGTCCGGGCTGATGCCGCCGTTGCGCAACGTCGGCATCTCGGTTGCCAGGTCGGGCACGAATTCGTTGCGGTCGTTCCATTCGAAGAAGAATCCGCCCCAAAGGAAGGCGAGATCGGCATCGATCTGCTCGGCGCCGACGACCGGATCGAGCGTGTCGGGCTCCTGTATGTTGACGATGCGCAGGACGCCATGGTGCGTCCAAGGGTTCCCGCTCGCCGTGGTAGATTGAGTGCCCACTCGCGCGCAACCACCCGCCAAGAGAAGCGAGAGCAGCGCCGCAACGGCGAATCGGGAGAACAGCTTCAGAGTTTGACCATCACCTTGATGGCGTCGCGCCCATCCATCGCCGCGTAACCGCGCGGGACCTCATCCAGACCAACGGTGAGATCGAACACGGGCGAGGGGTCGAGCTTCCCGGCGAGGACGTCGGCCAGCAGTTCGTCGGCATACGCGCGCACCGGAGCAACCCCGCCCCGCAGTGCAATATTTTCGCCGAACATGCGGCGCAGATCGAGACCCTGCTGCGACCCGTAGGGTACGCCGACGTAGCCGACGGCACCGCCGGGACGGCACATGCCGGTCGCCATGGCCATCGACGCCTCGTTGCCGACGCACTCGAGCACGGCATCGGGGCCACCTGAGGTCATATCGAGCGCGCGCGCAATGGCGTCGGCGCCCCGCTCCTGTACGACCTCGCTCGCTCCGAATCCGGCCGCGACCGCGATGCGCTTGGGATGGCGGCCGAACAAGACAATTCGTGCAGCACCTAAACGTCGCGCCGCGAGCACGCCGCACAATCCAACCGCCCCGTCGCCGACGACTGCGACCGTCGCTCCAGGCTTGACGCCCGCGGCAAGCGCAGCGTGGTGGCCCGTTCCCATCACGTCGGTCAGCGGTAAGATCGCCGTCAACAGTTTCTCGTCGTTTGCGACCTCATCGGGAATCTTGATCAGCGTCGCATCGGCCAGCGGCGCCCGAACCGCCTCGCCTTGGCCGCCGTCGTTGTCCGCACCGCCCCAGTAGCCGCCGCCGAGGCACGACGTCTGCAAACCCTTGCGGCAGAATTCGCACGTCCCGTCCGAATACGCAAACGGGGCGAAAACGCGGTCTCCCTTCTTGAACGTCCGCACGTCGCTACCGACGTCTTCGATTACGCCCATGAACTCGTGTCCCGTGCGCCAGCCGGCTTCCCACGGCGCGTCGCCGCGATAAAACCAAAGGTCGGAACCGCACACGCAGGCATGCGTGACGCGGACGACCGCATCGGTCGGCCGCATCACTGCCGGATCGGGAACCTGCTCGACCCGTATGTCGCCCTTACCATGAAAAACGGAAGCTTTCATGGACGAGTGACTACGGAATGAAGGACGCCGGCCCCCGTACAGGGCCCTTAGGGATCGAGTCGACTGCGGTCGGCGCCGTCGGAACGCTGCTGCGGCGTCGGATCGCGCTCTTCGGTCAGATCGTCTTGCATCACGCTATCGCCGGCTGCGAGGCCTTCTTGTTCGTCGGCGGCCTTGGGTCGTCCGGGTTCGATCTTTTCTTCCATGCTCAGGCACGTACCCGACCGCGGCGGAACATACGCCATCGGCAGATTCGAGCCGCGCTCGGATGGGTAGCGCCTCGTGCATGACCACGCCGCCCGATCCCACCGGAACGCGCCGTAATCCGCCGGTGGTGCTATATGCCCTAATCCTTGGTGTACTGGTCGTCGTTGCCGTCATCGCAGCGGTCATCTTCGGCCGGCAAAACGAAAACCCGCGTCCGGTAGGGAGCTTGCACAGCCCGCTGCCGAACGCGAGCACGGGACCATCCCCGCGTTACTGAGGTAGTTTACAAATCTCTCGTGCCGCCGTCGGCGCCGTCGGTGTGGCGGCGGTCGGGCGTCGGATCGACACGCGGATCGTCGCTCGTACCCGAAGCGGGATCGACGTCTTGCGACGGGAGCGGCCCGCGCTCCCGTGGGTCGGGTGAATCCTCATTACCGTTCATGCTTCGCGTTTCAGCGTCCCGTCGCGGCTGCCTGCGGGACACGCTCGACTTTGATCCAACCGGGATCGCGTACGCGAACTGACCGACGGGACCGCAACCGAACACCGCAACCGTGTGCTTGGGCTCGATGTGCGCGATATCCGCGCCGAAATAGCCGGTCGCAACATCGTTTGTCGGCTACGCGGGGCGCGCTCAAAGAGGCTTGGGCACTACCCGCGGATCACGGCCAAGACGATTCGTTCGACGGGCACACGACTAGTTCGCGAACTTCGCAACCGGGGGGCTGCGAGAGCGCGAACACGATCGCGTTTGCGACGTCCGCGGGTTGATTCGCTTTCCAGTCGGCGGCCGGCCGGTATTGCTCGCTGCGGCCTTCGAAAAAGTTCGTGTGCATGCCGCCGGGAATGAGGCACGTGACGCCGACCCGATCGCTCAGTTCGGCGGCGAGCGCGCGCGAGAAACCAATCACGCCGAACTTGCTTGCGCAATACGCCGTCGCATCCGATACGGCACGCAGCCCGAGGGTCGATGCGACCGTGACGATGCGACCGTGGTTCTGTTCCAGGTACGGCAACGCCGCGCGCACGAGCGCCGCGGTTCCTAAGAGGTTGACGGCGATGACGCGCTCCCATGCATCGGCGGCGACCGTTCCGAACGGCCCGCAAGCATCGATGCCCGCGCAGGTCACGACCGCGGTCGGCGGACCGTGCTGCTCGACGAACCGGGCGACACTCCGCTCGACCGACGGGCGGTCGGCGACGTCGACCGTCGCCGAGTCCCGTTGGTCCCCAGCCTGCACGTCGAATGAGAACGCACGGCCGCCAGCGGCGCCGATGCGCTCGACGGCGGCGCGTCCTAAGCCCGAGCCGCCCCCGCTGACGATGACCCGCTCGAGCGCACGCGGCAACACTAGCGAATCGACAACTTCAGTTGCGAACAATGTATGCTCCTTGGTTCTTTTCCGCCGCTTCGTGCGCGCAGCGACTGGTTTGCAAACCCGCTTCCTTACCCAGTATGCGAGCAGCGGCAGCGCGTCATGCCCGCGGCGAGCAGCGGCAGCGCGTCATGCCCGCGGCGAGCAGCCGAGCATGTTTCGAGGGGAGAACCGCGGAAACGCGACGAGGATGCGTGTGCTCGGCATCAACGCGGTCTTCCATGACTCCTCGGCGGCGCTCGTCATCGACGGTAAGATCATGGCTGCCGCTGAGGAAGAGCGCTTCACGCGCCGCAAACACGCCAAGGACTGCGTTCCGTTTTCTGCGTGGGAATTACCCGAACGGGCAATCGCGTGGTGCCTCGAGCAAGGCGGCCTTCGGGCAGACCAACTCGACGCTGTAGCTTACTCATACGATCCGGCATTGGCCGATTCGAGCGACGACTTGGTCGCCAACGCCTATGAAGGTTTACGGACATACTACGTGCGGAGGCTGCCGCACTTTTTGGCGACGCTCTTTGGCGCCTTCGATCCGGCCAAGGTGCACTACGTGGCGCACCACATCGCTCACGCCGCTTCGGCGTATCTGTGCGCGCCGTTCGAGTCGTGCGCGACCCTGGCGCTCGACGGCCGCGGCGAACGTGGCTCGTTTCTCGCGGGGCACGTCCGCGGAGGACGTCTCGAAACGCTCGCGACCATCCCGCTGCCGCACTCCCTCGGCTTGCGCTATGAGGACCTCACCGTTCACCTTGGTTTCCACCGCTCATCGGATGAATACAAGGTCATGGGACTGGCAGCATACGGTGTGCCGCACTATCTCGCGCGTCTGCGCGAAAGCATGTACGCCCAGGGACTGGGGTACCATGCGCCGCCGCTGGACTTCAGCACATATTGCACGCCGCGTTCTGCCGATGACGAAGGGTTCGCGCCCGAACATGCCGACCTCGCCGCAAGTGTCCAGACTAGACTGCAAGAGATCCTCGTCGAGATCGCGCGCGAACTCCATGCGCGCACGGGCGAGCGTGACGTGACGCTCGCGGGCGGCGTGGCGCTGAACTGCGTTGCCAACTCGTACCTCGCCGCGCACGGACCCTTCGAGCGCATCTGGGTTCAGCCGGCGGCGGGAGACTCGGGGACCTCCCTCGGCGCGGCGCTCTACGTCGCCGCGCAGAACGGCGAACGCATCGCGCCGATGCGAACGGCGGCGCTGGGTCGCGCCTGGGATGCCGATGCGCTGCGCGCGCAGCTCGATGTCGCCAACCTGCGGTACGAGGCGCCGGACGATCTGGCGGAAGCCGTGGCAGCGGTTCTCGCGGGCAATGGACTCGTGGCGTGGTTTCAAGGGCGCAGCGAATTCGGCCCGCGCGCGCTCGGGCACCGCAGTCTGCTCGCGCACCCCGGATACCCCGAAAACCTGCGTCGCCTCAACGACGTCAAAGGCCGCGAACAATTTCGGCCCGTCGCGCCGATGGTGCTCGCGGAACGCGCAGCCGACATCTTCACCGGTCCGCTGCCGAGTCCGTACATGCTATTCACGCACGGTGTGCGGGAAGCGTGGCGCGCGCGCATTCCGACGGTCACGCACGTCGACGGCACGGCGCGGGTGCAGACGGTCGATGCGGCCGAGGAACCGCTCATGGCCGCAGTGTTGCGGGCTTTCGAGCGCCGCACCGGCCTGCCGCTGCTCGTCAACACGAGCCTCAATACGGCCGGACGACCAATCGTCGACGAACCGCGCGACGTTCTGGAACTCTTCGGTTCGACGCCGGTCGATGCGCTTGCGCTCGGTCCGTTCCTGCTCGCACGGCGAGCACAGCTCGCCGCCGCCGCGTGAATTACGACGTAGTTGTGCCGACGATCGGACGTCCGTCGCTCGGCCGGCTTCTCGGATCGCTCGCGCGCGCCGAAGGGCCCTTGCCCGGTCGCGTCTTCGTCGTCGACGATCGCCGCGAGCGGTCCGCGCCGCTTGCACTCGGCGAACTCGGGGAGCTCGGTGAACGCGTGGTGATTGTCGCGGGCGCCGCCGCCGGCCCAGCCGTTGCGCGTAATCGCGGTTGGCGCCGTTCGCAAGCGCCCTGGATCGCGTTCCTCGATGACGACGTCGTCGTCGAGGCGGCTTGGCGTCGCAAGCTAAACGACGACCTGCGGGCTTGCGGCGATGCGACGGCGGGGACGCAAGGTAACGTCAGCGTACCGCTGCCGGCGGATCGCCGCCCGACGGACTACGAACGCAACGTCGGTGCGCTCCAACACTCGCGCTGGATCACGGCCGATTGCGCGTACCGCCGCGCCGATTTACGCGCGGTCGACGGCTTCGACGAACGCTTTCCGCGAGCGTATCGCGAAGATGCGGAACTCGCGCTGCGCTTATTCGCACGCGGCCGCAACATTGCCGTCGGCACACGTCGCATCGCACATCCGGTGCGCAGCGCCGATCCATGGATCAGCGTACGCTTGCAGGCGGGCAACGCGGACGACGCGCTCATGGAGGCGCTGCACGGCCGAGCGTGGCGCGAACTCGCAGGCGCACCGCACGGTCGTTTTCGGCACCACGCCGCGACCGTGGCGTTCGCATGCGCAACGCTCTGTTGGGGAGCCATGTGGCTCGCCTCGACCTTGCGCTTCGCATGGGGACGGATTGCACCCGGGCCGCGCGATTCGCGCGAGATTGCGACCATGCTCGCAACGAGTGCCGTGATTCCCTTCGCCGCCGTCTATCACCGCGCGCGCGGCCGCGCTTGCGCTTCCCGGGCGCTGCGACGAACGCATCGGCTGCCGTGCGCGGTGCTCTTCGATCGTGACGGAACGCTCGTCGTCGATCAACCGAATCTGCGCGATCCGGCGCAACTGCGGCTTGTGCCGGGAGCGCGCGCGGCGCTCGACCGGCTGCGCGCCGCCGGCATCGCCGTCGGCATCGTCACCAATCAGCCGGCCGTTGGTGAAGGCCGGCTTTCGCAACGCGAGTTGGCCGCGCTGCACGCGCGGGTGACTGAACTCGGCGGAGCGTTTGCTGCGATCGAAATCTGCACACATCCCGCCGGCGCACACTGTGCTTGTCGTAAGCCGCAGCCGGGTCTCGTCCTTTCGGCGGCCGCTAAGGTTGGCTGCGAGCCGCGCGACTGCATTGTGGTCGGTGACATCGGCGCGGACATCGAAGCGGCCACAGCCGCCGGCGCGCGCGCCATCCTCGTTCCCACGCCGCTCACATTGTCTGCCGAGATCGAGTCGGCACCTTGCGTCGCCCGCAACTTAGCTCAGGCGGTAAACTATATTCTCGAAGGCAGCGTATGAGACGGTTTCTGGCAATCCGTCAAGACAACAACGGCGACGTGACGCTCGTGGGTCCCGCGCTGCGAGCTTTGGCCACGCACGGTCACGTCACGTTAGCTTGTGGTCCTTCAGGCCAAGGCGCAGCGCGGCTGCTGCCGTGCGTCGACGACGTGCTCGTCGTGCGGGCCGACTGGATCGAAGGCAAACCGCAACCGATCGATGCCGCGCGGGTCGCAGACGACGTCGCACGATATGCCGCCACCCGAGCGGATGAAGCATTCATCTTCACTTCATTTCATCAAAGCCCGCTGCCGACGGCGCTTCTGTTGAGGCTCGCTGATATAAAACGGATCGGCGCCGTCAGCGTCGATTATCCGGGCTCGCTCCTGGATCTGCGGGTAAACGTCAGCGACGATATCCATGAAGTAGAACGGGCGCTGGCACTTGTTCGAGCAGCCGGCTATGCCTTACCGCCCGGCGACGACGCGACGCTCGCCTATCGTAACCTGCCGGCAACCGACCGTCGCTTACCGCAGCGCTACGTCGTCGTGCAACCCGGCGCAACGGTGCCCGCGCGAGCCTGGGATCCGCACAAGCTGCGCGCGCTCGTGCGGCACTTGCAAAGCGCCGGCGAAGATGTGGTCGTCGTCGGCAGCGCGGACGAACGAGAACTCGCGCGTACGGTCGCGGGCGACTCCGGAGCGCTCGATCTTTGCGGCACGACGACCTACGCCGAGTTTGCGGCAGTCATCCGCGATGCGCGAGCGCTCGTGGTGGGCAACACCTCGGGCATCCATGTCGCAAGCGCCGTCGGTACGCCCGTCGTGACGATCTTTCCGCCGACGATTCCGTTCCTTCGGTTTGCGCCGTGGCACGTACCGTACGTCGTGCTCGGCGATCAGACGATCGTATGTGCGGGTTGCCGCGCTCGCACATGTCCGTTCCCGGCGCAGCCCTGTACGAGTTGCGTGAGCGTCGACGATGTACTCCGTGCGCTCGAGGAGCTCACTCGTCCGCTTCCCGGCGCTGCGCTCGGGAACCGTTATGAGAAGGTGCCGGCGTGAACATCGCGATGGTTTCCGAACACGCGAGTCCGCTTGCCGTGCTCGGCGGGGTCGATGCCGGCGGCCAAAACGTTCACGTGGCCGAACTGTCCGCCGCGCTCGTACGCGCGGGTTACCGCGTTGCCGTCTACACACGCCGCGACGACGAACTTCTGCCGCGCTCCGTCACCATGCCCTCGGGCGTGACGGTCGTGCATGTCGACGCCGGGCCCGCGCGCAACGTTGCGAAGGACGAACTGCTGCCCTACATGGACGCGCTGGCACGCGGTTTGCGTCGTGCCTTCATTCATGCGCCCCCCGACGTCGTGCACGGTCATTTTTGGATGTCGGGACGCGCGGCGCTCGCAGCGTGCAAACCGCTGGGCATCCCGGTCGTGCAAACCTTTCATGCGCTCGGCAGTGAGAAGCGGCGCATGCAAGGCGTCTCGGATACCAGTCCTCGCGAACGGCTCGCTGAGGAAGCGCGCATCATGCGGACGGCCGACCGCGTCATCGCCACCTCGAGCAGCGAGATCTTCGAATTGTGCCGGCTCGGAGCCGATGCTCATCGTCTAAAAATCGTGCCGTGCGGCGTCGATGCCGCATTCTTCACCCGTCCCGAGGGCGCGCTACCGCTGATGCGCCGGCGCACATTCCGCGTCGTCACGCTTAGCCGGCTGGTCGCGCGCAAAGGCGTCGACGATGTGATCGCGGCGTTGCGCGACGTGCCTGACGCCGAACTGATCGTCGCCGGTGGTCCAGCCCCGGCGGAACTTGCCCGCGACGCCGAAGCGCAGCGTCTCGCCGGGCACGCGCGCTCGTGCGGCGTAGCCGATCGCGTGATGTTCCTCGGCCGCATCGAGCGCGACGACGTGCCGCGTCTGCTGCGAGCGGCCGACGCCGTCGTCTGCGCGGCATGGTACGAACCGTTCGGCATCGTTCCGCTGGAAGCGATGGCCTCGGGCGTGCCGGTCGTCGCAACCGCCGTCGGCGGCCAGAACGATACGGTGATCGATCGCTTTACGGGCTTGCACGTCGCGCCGCGCGAACCCGGCGCAATCGCGGCAGCGTTGCGCGAGCTGTTCGCCGACGGCGGTTTGCGAGCACGCCTCGGCGCTGCGGGCCAACGACGGGCGCACGCCCGCTTCACCTGGGATCGCATCGCGGCCGAGACGGCCACAGTGTATCGGGCGCTCGCGCGCGCGCCCGAGGCAGTCAGCCATACCGCCTGAATGGCATTGAGCCGCGCTAAACCCGGCGCGCAGAAAACGCTCGTCGCGTTGCGCGCCCTCGGACTCGGTGATTTTCTATGCGGAGTCCCGGCGTACCACGCTCTCGCTCGCGGTTTTCCACGTCATCGGCGCATCCTCGCGCTGCCGAGAGCACTGCACCCGCTAACGGCCTTGCTCGAAGGCGCTTTCCATGAGGCCGTCGATGTCGCTCCGCTCGGACCACTGCCCGCGGCTCTCGGCCCGATCGACGTTGCCGTGAACCTGCACGGCAGCGGACCGCAAAGCCATCGCGTTCTCCTGCGCGAGCAACCGCGACAACTGATCGCATTCGCGCATCCCGACATCAGCGAGACTGTCGGCGGACCGCGCTGGGACGTCCGGGAGCACGAACGGCGACGTTGGTGCCGGCTCCTTAGGAGCGCCGGCATTGAGGCCGATGCGGACGCGCTTTCGATCGCCATCCCGGCCCTCGATGCCGCTCGGTTTCCGAGCGGCGCCGTGATCGTGCATCCCGGCGCTGCCAGCGGCGCTCGCCGCTGGCCGGCTGCCCGTTTCGCAGCGGTCGCCCGCGTCCTCACGGCCGACGGACCGGTCCTCCTGACGGGCGCCCCCGAAGAATGCGAGCTCGCGAAGCGGGTCGCGGTGCTCGCCGGACGCCGCGGCGTCGCTGCCATTGCCGGTCAAACATCGCTGCTCGAACTCGCGGCGCTCGTTGCCCGGGCGCCCTGCGTCATCTCCGGCGACACCGGCATCGCCCATCTCGCAAGTGCTTACGGGACGCCGTCGATCGTTCTTTTCGGGCCGACGTCCCCCGCTTCGTGGGGACCACCGGCACGCCCGCAACACCGCGTCCTGTGGTCCGGGTCCGTCGGGGACCCACACACCAACGTCGTCGACGCCGGGCTCCTTACGGTTACCGTCGAGGATGTACTGGGAGCGAACAGCGAACTGCGCGCGCGGTTCCCCCTTGCCGAAGGGCGAGCAAGTTTAACTGGCCGTACGCTGCGGAAAGAAGCCATTACCAGCGTTGCCGGCTGCTTCCACGGCGACGAGCGCCGCGGCGAGCACAAGCCGGTCGAAGCGCGACAATTCGGAAGATTTGAGGTCGGAGGAATTTAATGGGCATCCTGGCTTGGATCGTAGTTGGACTCATCGCGGGCTGGCTCGCAAAGATGGTCGTCCCCGGTGAAGGCCCCGGTGGCATCCTCGGCGATCTGATCGTCGGCATCGTCGGCGCGCTGATAGGCGGTTGGGTCTTCAATGCGTTCGGTCATATGGGCACAACCGGCATCAATGTGTGGTCGATTCTGGTCGCTTTCGTCGGTGCCGTCATCCTTCTGCTGATCGTTCGCGCCTTCACCGGTCGCCGGGGAACGGTCGTCCGGTAATCGGCAAGGGGTGAACGCGCGAGCGTTTGCCCCTCTTCGGGGAAGGCGCGTTCGCGGCGGTTGAGCGATAGGGCGAATGGGGACAACAGAGTCCCCTGTCCCTCTCGGTTCACCAGGAGCCCTCGTGTACGACACTCTCATTCAACTCGAAACAGTCGACGGTGTTCGCGTCGCCACCGTCGGTAGTGAAATAGACCTTGCCAGTGCTGCAGTCGTCGAGCGTTACCTCGATGAAGCGGCCGCCGACGTCCCCCGTTTTGTCGTCTCGCTGGCCGAGTGCCGGTATATCGACGGCAGCGGGTTGTGCTTGCTGGCACGTTTGGCGAAACGCTTACGCGATCGCTTCTCGATCGTCGTTCCGCCCGGTACGCAAGTGCGCCGCATTTTCGACACCGCGCACTTCGGCGAAACGATGCGAGTCTGCGGTTCACTGCGCGAGGCGCTTTCCTCGTTTCCGCTAGGAGCAACGGCATGAACGAGCGCGACGAAGCAAAGCGGCCTGTGGCCGACGGCGATGCCCCCGGCGAGTTGCACACACAAGCCGACGACGAGCCCGCACTCTCGGAAGCCGAAGTAGCCGGCATCGTTCCGGGGATGGTCGTGTACGGTGACTCATCGCTCGACCCCAACGCCGACGACAAGCGGGATTCTGAGCGGGCCGAACGGGACGAGCACTTCTGAAACGCTTAGCGCCTCTGCTTCGCTACGGCGCGACGGGTTAGTATCAAGGCTTCTCGTGACACAATAAACGGTGCACCAACTTGGGCCCGTCCTACGGCAAATGTAAACGGTGCCAACTGAGAGGCGGTCTTCGGCCAATGTAAACGGTGCACCAACTGAGGGCCGTCTTACGGCACTTGTATCAAGTCATGAAGGCATGGATAGACGAGGTTGATTCGGGCGTTTGCGTTGGTCGGATCGATGATGTCGTGATTGGCGGGAAGGTCCGAGAGGGTCGTCACGCTGCAAGCGTCGCGGCGTAGCGTGTTCCAACGCGCGGCCAGCGCCGACGACAGGACGTTGTTGCAGGCGGGTTCGTTTTCGTTGAGCAGCAACGACACGTCGGCCGCCGGCACCGCGCCATCGTCCGCGCGGCGCGCGACGGTTTCGCCGATACGCAGCGACTCGGCCAGCAGCTTGGTGGGAAACCGCGCGTAGCCATACGCTGGAACCTGCCCTGCGCCGCCGGTAGGGTCCCACGGCAAAAACGCGTTGGGCAGAATATCGAAAAGTCTCGTGACGGCGGCGTTTGCCTGCCGCCCGAGATGCTTGAGGCCGAACAACGGAACGATGCCGACGGTGCGCGCGATATCGCCACGTTTGAGAGCGACCGCTATCGCAACAGACCCGCCTAGGGACAGTCCCGCGACGACGACGCGTTCGCCTGCGCCGCGCGCGATATCGACGGCGTCGCTCGCGCAGACGAGGAGCGCGTCCGCGCTGACCGAGGCAATTGCGTGCGTTCGCCGGTCGAGATAGCCGTGACCGGGAAAGCGCGGAATAACGACGTTTGCGCCACGTTCATAGAGCTCGGCGGCAAAGCGTACCCATTGTTCCGGCGACGTCGTGAAACCGTGCAGTAATACGACGACGAGCGGAACGCGTTCCCCGTGCGTGAAGAAGCGCGAGCGACCCGGAACGCTGATGCGGTCACCTTCGCGCCGGCGCAACGCTCGAAAGCGCGCGACAGCATCGGCGTGGTCACGGGCGGGAACGGGGCGCACGCTGTCAAGAAGCAACGATGTCAAGAAGCTACGATGTCGAGCAGCGTCGGATACACGTGCGCGGCCAGGCTTCCGCGACGCAGCGGTTCGATGATGTCGTGGGAGAGCGGCAGCCCTTGGAGGTGCCGTACGACAACGCTCGCAGTCGGGCGCGACCAGAGCGCAGCCAGCCGTCGGGCCGCCGCATTATTGACGGTCGTCTCATGCGCATTGAGCACGATTCTGATGTCCCGGGCGCTCGGCGCCGTACGCTTCGCATCGGCGAGCAGTTCGCGCGCCAAGATAGCGGCGTGCGCGACGGCGTGCGTTGCGAAGCGCGGATAGCCGTGCGGCGGCCCGAGCCGCTCGCGCAGAATCGGATCCCACCACAAGAATCGGTTCGGCGCCCGCAGCGCAGTGCGTGCAGCGAGGCCGGTCAACGGACGCGGCAACCACGCGATGCCAAGGAGCGGCGCAATGCTCACGCTCCGCGCGACGGCCCGGTGTTGCGCGAGCCATGCACTCAAAAGCCCACCGGCAGAAAAGCCGACGACGACAACTTCATCTCCCAGTTCGGCTGCTCGAGTTAGCGCGTCGCTCGCAAAGGCGCGCAGCTCGTCGGCGGTCAGATGCCGAAGTTCGGTCGTCAAACGATCGTGACCGTGTCGCGGTAGTCGAGGAATCGATACGTTGGAGCCGCGCTCGAAGAGTGCGCGGCCGAATGCTTCGAATTGTCGTGGGCTCGCCGTCAGACCGTGAAACAACAGATATGCGCGCGGCGTCGGGCGGCCGTGCGTCAACAGGAGCGAATCGTATAAGACGGAAGGCGGGGACGCCGTGATGTCCACAGCCGATGCATTCGCCGCCGTACCGGAATTGCTTGGCGGCCACGTCAGCGTCGTCGCTGCCGTCGAGCGGCAAGGTCACAAACGCTCGCGCTGATGGCGATTCCCGAACGCATCGAGCGCCCGAGTTTGCGCGATTATCTCGCGGTGATGTCGCGCGCAATCTTTCAGGCGGGTCTCTCATGGAAGATGATCGAGTCCAAATGGGACGCGTACGTGCGGCTTTTCGACGGCTTCGACGCTGCCCGCGTCGCCGCGTTCGGTGAGGACGACGTCGAGCGCATTCTGGCGGATGGCGGCGTCGTGCGCACGCGCAAGAAGATCGTCGCCACGATCGCCAACGCTCGCACGTTGCTAGAGCTCGACTGGAAATACGAAGGATTTGAGCGCTACCTTGCCTCTTTTGCCGACTACGACGCACTGGCGAACGATCTGCACGCCCGCTTCAAGTTCTTAGGACCGCTCTCAATCTACTATTTCGTCTTTCTCACCGGCGGCCGGGTGCCGCGGTTTGAGGCGTGGGAAGGCACCGTTCCCGGCGACCATCCGCGCATGCGGGAAATGGTCGCTCACGCCCGTGCCAAAGGCTGGGACGGTTAACAAACGCGTGCGTGTTGCGCGGTTACCTCACCCGCACTGCTCGGAACGGCGTTAGAGAACCGCTTTAAAAGCGACGATTTCGTCTGCGTCCCGGTGGTTCGTCCAAAAGCGTTCGCCGTCGTAGGCGAGTGCCCGTGCAGCAAAGGGTATCCGGTACAGGTCGCTCATCTGAGGCTTGCCGTTGCGGGCGTCAACGCGGGTCAGCCAGTAGTCGTCCGTATTTTCGTCGTCCGTCGTGACGCAGTAAAAGCATCCTCCGACGACGACTTGACCGCACACGTCATGCTCGAGCGTGACGGTCGTTCCGACGTCGCCGCGGTCGTCGAGCGAAATGATTTTACGGTTGTAGAACTGACTGACGTACAGCCGGTCGCCGTCGTAGGAAAGCTGCGACCCCGTATCATCGGGAATATGCAGCACGTCGTTGGCCTTGAAGCCATGACCAGGAATGAAGCGACGGACGATGCGCGTATCATCGTCCGTCTCACCGCACAAGACGCGCAATTCATCGCCGACGACCGTCATGCCCCACGGTGTGCCGGGCGCCGGGGCTTCCTCGCGCACGGTCCACGTATTGGGATCGAGCGCATAGATGTGACGCGTCTCGCGTGAACCCATCCACAGCGACGTGCCGTCGAAGGCAAGCGACTGCGGCCTGGGCGCCGGCGAAGGGAGACGCAACACTTCTTCGACGATTTCCATAGTGATCGGCTTCGCCATATCCCGCCCGCGCCCCGCACGTCGCCCGTCACTCGCGACCAAGCGCACTTGGCCCTCCGCTTCGCTAGGCGGGCGTTGCCGGGGCGCAGCGCTCCGCTGGGATCGGTCGCGGGGGCGGATCGCGGACGACCGCGGTCGTGCCGTCGGCGTAACGCAACGTTGCACGTTCGCCGCTTATCCACGATAGGGGCCGCAGCGTTCCGGGAACGCCCAGATATGCTTTGAAATTGGGCGAAATAACCGTTCGCCCGGTCGCGATTTGCACGAGAGCGTGATTGCGGCCGACGTTACCAGGTTCGTACGGGCCGAGGATGTCGATGAGAATCCAGTGCCGGTTCGGTGACACCTTCGGGCCCGTCGTGCCGAGTTGCGAAAACGTGTAGCCGGCACAAACCGTAGCGGTCGAGACGATGCGACCGCTCGCGTCGAGCACCGTAAGCGAGTTGTTGGTCAGCGAAACGGCCGGGTTGGACGGCAGCATCGCTGCCGACCCAAGGAGGGCGTCGGGCTTTGCCCGATGCCCGACGACGGGCGGATTGGCCGTAGGCCAAACGTGAGTGTTGCGCGCAGCGCAACACACTAGCGGAACGAGCAACAACGCCATCGAGCGGAACAGCGCCGTCGCAGTCATGTTCCGTCGCGCTTATCGCTTGAGCGCGGTCACGCCTGCCGTAAGGGTCGCGCGGTGACCGGAACGACGGCAGCCGTCGCCGAAGCCGCCGCCAATATCTGCTTTCGTAGGAGCCGCTCCCGCATGTTCACGGCACGCTCGATCGCGGTCCCGGCGTCGTCGCCCCCGAAACGATGAAGTCGCGACGACGCTCGGGATGGTGGTTGATGCTGCTCGCGGTGCCGTTCGCAGCACTCCTTTTTCCCGCATCCTATGCGCGCACTGCCCCCACGCTTGCGGGGCTGCCCTTCTTCTACTGGTACCAGTTTGCGTGGCTCGTCCTTAGCGCTGGGCTGACGGCACTAGTCGCAGCCCGGACGCGCTGAATGCTCGATCCCGTGGCGTTAGCGGTCTTCATCGCGTTCTTTGCGTTCGTGACCGCGCTCGGTTTCTACGCGGCCCGCTGGCGGCGCGGCCCAGTTCCCGAGCATAGCGCCGGAAACCGTGATTTGCGCAGCTTAAGCGAATGGGGACTCGGCGGCAGGCGCTTCGGCGTGCTCATCACCTGGTTTCTGCTCGGAGGCGACCTGTACACCGCGTACACGTTCATCGCAGTGCCGGCGGCCATGTACGGCCAGGGCGCGATAGGTTTCTTCGCGCTGCCCTATACGATTTTCGTCTATCCGATCGCGTTCGTCTTGATGCCGCGGTTGTGGAACGTTTGCCGGCGCCACGATTGGGTGACGCCGGCGGATTTCGTGCGCGGGCGTTACGGTTCCGATTTGCTCGCGCTTGCAATTGCGGCAACGGGCATCTTAGCGACCTTACCGTACATCGCTTTGCAACTCGTCGGGATGCAAGCCGTCATCGCAGCGCTCGGCGTGACGAGCAGCGGGTTTGCGCGCGAGGTGCCGCTGATCGTCGCGTTCATCATACTTGCCGCATACACGTACACATCGGGTTTGCGCGCACCGGCGCTGATCGCGGTCGTGAAAGATCTCATGATCTACGTCGTGGTAGTGGCGGTGCTCGTCGTCATACCGATCCGGCTCGGCGGCATCGGTGCGATCTTCGGCGCCGTCTCCCAACATTTCGCGCGCACGGCTACGACGGCACCGGGGGCGGCGCATGGCAGCGTCATCCTTGCGCCGAGCGGGTATTGGACCTATGCGACGCTCGCGCTCGGCTCGGCTCTTGCGCTACTGATGTACCCCCATTCGATCACGGGAATTCTCAGTTCGGCGCGAGCGGAGGTCATCCGACGTAACGCTGCGCTCCTACCGCTCTATTCGTTCCTGCTCGGAGTGATCGCGCTGCTCGGTTTCATGGCGATCGCGGCACACGTGCGCGTGACTTCACCGACGGACGCGGTTCCGGCGCTTTTGAAGGCTGTCTTCCCGTCCTGGTTCGCCGGTTTCGCGTTCGCGGCAATTGCAATCGGCGCACTCGTACCTGCGGCAATCATGTCGATCGCGGCAGCGAACCTGTGGACGCGCAACGTATATAAAGCGTATCTGCATCCGAGCGCAAGCGATGCCCGGCAGGCGGGCGTCGCCAAGATTGCTTCGCTCGTCGTGAAGTTCGGCGCGCTCGTATTCATCATCGCGGTCCCGCAACAGTACGCAATCAATCTGCAGCTGCTCGGAGGCATTTGGATTTTGCAGACCGCGCCCGCGATCGCGCTTGGGCTGCACCGCCGTCTTTTCCACCATGCTGCGCTCCTGCGGGGATGGCTCGCTGGGATGGCGGGCGGGACGGCGCTGTCCTTTTCGGTCGGCGTGAAGCCTGCGTTTACGTTGCACATCGCAGGGGCGACGTTTGCGCCGTATATCGGCGTCGATGCGCTGATCGCTAACCTCGCCGTGTGCGGCGTGGTCACGCTTGCGCTCGATCGCGCCGGCGCATCGCGGCGCGACGACGCGACACGCGACGAGGAGTATCTCGACGCGCCGCACATGCCGGCGCCCACGACGACCCTCGGCACGCTGCAACCGACATGAACGTTTGCAGCCGTTGGGTCGCGCCGTTACTTCTTCTGGTTCGGCAGCGGTCCGCCCCGATGCGCCTCGCCCGGCGACGGTGCACCTGCGGGCGTACCGTGCTCGGGCAACACTTCGCCCTCGGTGGAATGCGGCTTGCCGTCGTGAAGGCTCTCTAGCCCACGCCGACTCGCCTCCTCGGGGGACTCGCTTCCCTGCGACTCGCGCTCATCACTCATTTGCGATGTTTTCGACTCGGGTTCGGCGAAACCACCCGGCGTGGGCGTCGCTCTTCGTCGACTCGACTTCGTGCGCGCGGTCTTGGCCGGACTTGCCGCGGGCGAAGCGCTCGATGGCAGACCGGCCGTCGCCGCAGGTGCACGCTCGGGTAATTGGTGCTGGCATCCAAAGGGTGACCCGCGCATCGACTTCTCCCTCGCCCTGCTCGGCGGCGACGGCGCGCGCGCCTCGCTTTCTTCGTTCGCGGGTTCGCCCGTGTGGTTGAGCTTCTTCACTACGTGGTGTCCGCCGTGCAATCAAGAAGCACCCGGCATCGTTTCCTTCGGCGCGCGCTACCGCGATGCCGGATTGAAGATCATCGGCGTCGACGTCAAAGAGTCTGAAGACAAAGCCCGCGCCTTCGTCGCGCGGTATCACATCGACTATCCCGTCGCAATGGACAGTCGCGGCATCGTGTTCAAAGGTTTCGGCGGCAACGCATTCCCGACGCACGTCTTTCTCGACCGCACCGGCCATATCACGTGTGTCGCGCATGGCGCGCTCGCAGAGGCACAGATGGACAACGAGATCGCGGTCGCCGTCGCCGGCGGCCATGCGTTACCGCAGGCAAAAGCCCTCGGCTCGCCCGAGCCGACGCCTGCGGCATCGCTCAAACCGTCACCCTCGGGTTCGAAATCGGTCGCCAAAGGCGCTCCGTAGCCGTAGCTCAACCTCTGCACCGCTGCCCACTTGACGGGACGGCGCAGACCCGTCGATAATGCCATGACCTCGACTTCTACCGGTCTTAGCCGGGGAGGGCTTCCCTTTGAATCATAGCAGCTCGGGCGCCGCGGCGTCGGCGCTCGCCGGGATGTTCGCCGGAAGTTTCTTATTAATCTGGCTCGCGTTCTTCGTGCTCTTGCTCGTCATCAATTGGCGGATCGCGGCCAAAGCAGGCTACGCTGGCGCGCTGTCGCTGCTGATGCTGATTCCCGTGTTCAACTTCATCGTTCTGCTGATCTTCGCATTCGGCAAGTGGCCGATCGAAGAGCAGTTGGCCGCGGCGCGCGGTTACGGCTCTAGTTCGGGCCCCGGTGGCTACGGAACCGGCGGAACGGTCGCACCGACGCCATACCGCCCCTGAATCGGAAACGGTGAATTCGGAATCAGCGATATGATTTGCACATTTACGCAGCGAAGTCTCGCGCGTGGACAGCGTTCTTCGTCGACTCGACTTCGTGCGTGCTCTTTCCGCCGGACTCGTCGCCGGTGAGATGTTCACGTGCGGTCCCGCCCGCGCCGGGGGCGCACGAACCGGTGGTCGGTGCCCGCAACCCGAGGGCGGTCCTCCCATCGATTTCTCGGTCTTGCTGCTTAACGGTGAGCACGGAGAGCGTCTGGCGCTTTCTTCGTTCTTCGGATCTGCCGTGTGGTTGAACTTCTTTGCGACGTGGTGTCCGCCGTGCAACGAGGAAGCTGCCCGCATTGTTACCCTCGGCGCCCGCTACCACGATGCCGGACTGAAGATCGTCGGCATCGACGTGAAGGAGACCCAAGAACCCGTACGCGCCTACGTCGCGAAGTACCACATCGACTATCCCGTCGGCCTCGACAGCCGCGGCATGGTCTACAAAGGCCTAGGCGGTAACGGGTTTCCGACGCACATCTTCCTCGACCGCACGGCCCACATCACGTGCGTCGCGCATGGCGCGCTGACAAACGATCAGATGGACAGCGAAAATCGCCGTCGCCCTCGCAAGCGGCCAAGAGCGGCCGCAAGCGAGAGCTGCTTCCCCGGCGCCTACGGCGTCGCCAAGCCGTAGACGCCGCTAGCGGTTAGAGGTCTTCGGGGTTGATGCCCTTGGGACGATACTGTGTGGTCTTCGGAGGCGCGACGACGGCCAGGTCGCCTTCGTAGTCACCCTCGTAGTGCACGGTCTGCTCCAGGGGCGGTCGGCGGTCCTGGAAGCCGCTGACGAGTTTCGAGCCGCCGTACGCCGCCGTCTCGTCTTCGGGTTCGAACTCGGCATCGAGGAAGACGCTGCGCGGACGGCCTTCTTCGTCGAGATCCTGTCCTTCGGGTTCGATCGTGATGTTGCGATAGCGCGACATCCCCGTCCCGGCCGGGATCAGCTTGCCGATGATCACGTTCTCCTTGAGACCGAGCAGCGGATCGTGCTTGCCTTTGATCGCCGCGTCGGTGAGGACGCGTGTCGTTTCCTGGAAACTTGCCGCCGAGAGGAACGACTCGGTCGCAAGTGACGCCTTCGTGACGCCCAAGAGCACCGGCTTCCCTTCGGCCGGCTTCTTGCCGTCGGCTTTCATCCGCTCGTTTTCTTCGGTGAAGACCGATGCTTCGATCAACTGGGCCGGCAGCATCCGCGTGTCGCCGCCGTCGACGATCTTCACTTTCCGCAGCATCGAGCGAACGATCGTCTCGATGTGCTTGTCGTTGATGTCGACGCCTTGCGAGCGATAGACCTTCTGCACTTCCTGAACGAGGTATTGCTGTAAGGCGTTCTCGCCTTTGAGATCGAGAATCTCGTGCGGATCGAGGTTCCCTTCGTTGAGCTGATCGCCGACTTCGATGCGCGAGCCTTCCTGAACGAAGGAGCGCGTGCTGTACGGAACATCGAACTCGTGCGCCTCGCCGGTATCGTCGGTGATGACGAGTACCCGCTTGCCCTTCTCTTCGGTGATGTGCACGATGCCGGCGGCGGTCGCGAGCACGGCCTTACCTTTGGGTTTGCGCGCTTCGAAGATTTCCTCGACGCGGGGCAGACCCGTGATGATGTCTTCGGTGGCGACGCCGCCCGTGTGGAAGGTGCGCAACGTGAGCTGCGTACCGGGCTCACCAATCGACTGCGCGGCGATGATACCGACCGCTTCGCCGATGTCGACCTTGCGGCCGGTGGCCAGATTTCGACCGTAACACATCGCGCAGACGCCGAAGCGCGCCTGGCAGGTGAGCACGGAGCGGATCTTGACTTGCTTGATGCCCGCGTCGAGCAGCGCCTTGGCTTTCTCCTCATCGATCTCTTCATCGCGCGCGACGAGTTTTTGCCTCGGCTTCTCCGGATATTTGACGTCCTCGGCCGCCCGCCGACCGATGATCCGGTCGTAGATCGGTTCGATGATCTCCTTGCCGACGCCGATGTCGAAGACCATGATGCTGTTCGCCGTGCCGCAGTCTTCCTCGCGCACGATCACATCTTGCGCGACGTCGACCAGGCGCCGCGTCAGATACCCCGAGTCCGCCGTGCGCAGCGCGGTGTCGGCGAGACCCTTGCGTGCGCCGTGCGTCGAGATGAAGTACTCAAGGACGGTTAGCCCTTCTTTGAGCGACGCTTTGACGGGAATCTCCAGGATCCGCCCCGAGGGGTCGGACATCAGTCCGCGCATGCCGCCGAGCTGCTTGACCTGTGCGACCGAACCGCGCGCGCCCGAAGTTGCCATCATGAAGACGGGATTGAGCGGGTTTTGCGCGGCCTGCATCGCGGCCGTCACCTCGTCGGATGCCTTCGACCAGACTTGGATCGTCTTGTTGTACTGCTCGTCGTCGGACATGAAGCCTTGATCGACGAAATCGTGCAGTTTGTCGACCTCGTCTTGCGCATCGTCGAGGATCTTGAACTTCGCGTCGGGGACGACGATGTCGCTGATCGAAACCGTCGTTCCGCTCTGCGTCGCATAGCGGAAACCAAGCGCCTTGATCGCATCGAGGAACGCCGCAGTCTCGGCATTGCCGTGACGGCGGTAGCAATCGGTGATCATCCGCTTGAGCGCCGATTTGTCGACGTTGATGTTGAGGAACGGCTGGTTCCACGAGAGCGGGAAGGCGCCGTTGAAGATCGCGCGCCCCACGGTCGTGCGGAACAGCTCGCCCTTCCAGCGGATATTGACCCACTGCTGCAAACCGATCTCGCTGTGCTCGTACGCGATCACGGCCGCATCGACCGAGCCGAACGCGGGTAGCTTCTCGCCGTTTGCGTCGCGGTCGGAACCGGTGCCGTCGGTCGCGGCCCCGTTGTGGTGAACTTTACCGTTACCGTTCGCCGATAGCGCGGCGTGCGCGTTGCGTCCGATCGATGAGATCAGCGCATCCTCGGAGATATCGCCCTTGGCCGGCCCTTTGTATTCGTCTTTTTGGAAGGTCAGGTAATAGAGCCCAAGGACCATGTCCTGAGTCGGGATCGAAACCGGCTGCCCGAACGACGGCTGCAGAATGTTGTTTGAGGATAGCATCAGAATGCGCGCTTCGGCTTGGGCACCGGCGGAGAGCGGAAGGTGGACGGCCATCTGGTCGCCGTCGAAGTCCGCGTTGTACGGTGTGCAGACGAGCGGATGCAGATGAATCGCCTTGCCTTCCACCAGGACCGGCTCGAAGGCCTGAATGCCGAGGCGATGCAGCGTCGGGGCGCGGTTGAGCAGCACCGGATGCTCGCGAATCACTTCGTCGAGTACGTCCCACACCTCGGGACGCACGCGCTCGACCATGCGCTTCGCAGACTTGATGTTGTGCGCTTGCTGCCGGTCGACGAGTTTCTTCATCACGAAGGGCTTGAAGAGTTCGAGCGCCATCTCTTTGGGCAGGCCGCACTGGTGCAGCTTGAGGTTCGGTCCGACGACGATGACGGAACGCCCCGAATAGTCGACGCGTTTGCCGAGCAGATTCTGACGGAAGCGACCCTGCTTGCCTTTGAGGATGTCGGAGAGCGACTTCAGCGGGCGATTGTTCGGACCCGTGACGGGACGGCCGCGACGACCGTTGTCGATCAGCGCGTCAACTGCTTCTTGCAGCATGCGCTTTTCGTTCTTGATGATGATCTCGGGCGCCGAGAGCTCGAGCAGACGCTTGAGCCGGTTGTTTCTATTGATGACGCGGCGATAGAGATCGTTGAGGTCGGAGGTCGCAAAGCGGCCGCCGTCGAGCTGCACCATCGGGCGCAGTTCGGGCGCAATGACGGGCACCGCCGAGAGGATCATCCATTCCGGGCGGTTGCCCGACGAAAGGAACGCTTCGACAACCTCAAGCCGCTTGATCGCCTTGATCTTCTTTTGCCCGCTCGTCTCTTTGAATTCGCGCCGCAGGTCTTCTTGAAGCCGGCGCAAGTTGAGGTCGCGCAACAGCTCGCGGATCGCTTCGGCGCCCATGCCCGCTTTGAAGCCGTTACCGAACTTCTCGCGCGATTCGCGATACTTTTGTTCGGTCAGGACCTCGCGTTTGGTCAGCGAGGTGCTGCCCGGATCGATGACGATGTAGGCCGCGAAGTAGATGACCTTTTCGAGCTGGCGCGGCGACATGTCGAGCAGAATGCCGATGCGCGAGGGCACGCCCTTGAAGTACCAGATGTGCGTGACCGGCGTGGCAAGTTCGATGTGTCCCATGCGCTCGCGGCGGACCTTCGCGCGGGTGATTTCGACGCCGCAGCGGTCGCAGATCATGCCCTTGAAGCGGATGCGCTTATACTTTCCGCAATGGCACTCCCAGTCTTTAGTCGGGCCGAAAATCTTTTCGCAGAAGAGACCGTCGCGCTCGGGTTTGAGCGTGCGGTAGTTGATCGTCTCGGGCTTCTTAACTTCGCCGAACGACCAAGCGCGGATTTGTTCGGGGCTTGCGAGCCCGATCCGCATTGCATCGAAATTGTTGACGTCGAGCAGGTTAACGCTAATTGGGGTGTACCTCTATCTCTTGCCGGCGGCTCGCGCTTGGGGCGGTACCGTCGGAGGGTTCGGACGCGCGACGGGGGTCGCGCCGCTATGCGGGACGTCCGCTGGCGGGGCCACGGCTCGGACGGCTCGCTGAGCCGGCGGAGTCGAGGGTGTCCGGGACATACGGAAAGCGCAGGTCGGCTCCGCCAGCGTGGCGGGGCCGGTCCTTCGCGGTGACCGACCGAGGGGCATAGACGCATATTATACCGCGAACGGGGGAGGTTGTCGAGGCGCGCGCCGGTCGGTATACTAGTCACATCATGGAATCGGACGTGACCATGTCTCGAGTGAACGTTGCCCAGATCAAGGCCCGTCTTTCCGGCTATTTGCGGCGCGTCAAAGCGGGCGAGACAATCCTCGTCTGCGAGCGCGGTGTGCCGGTCGCCGAACTTCGCCCGATTGCCGAGTCGACCGCGCCCAGAAAGCGCATTTTCCGTAACCTACACCCGGATTGGGAAATCCCAGACTCTTTCTTCGAGCCGTTGCCTGAGGAGCTACTCGCCGCCTTCGAGGGCCGGGATGACCGTAGCGACGATCCGCTCCGGCCCTTCTACCGGGACTGAGCCCGTTAACGCGTTACTCGACACGGCGACGCTCCTGTTCTTAGACGGGGGCGGAAGGCGTCTTTCCGGTACGGCGCGGGCGGCCATCGAAAGCGAAGCTACCCAACTGTTCATGAGCATCGTCTCGACGTGGGAGTTCTATGTGAAAACGACCGTGAAAAAACTTCAGCTTCCAGAACCGATACCGGCCTTCGTCGCTCGCTTGCGTGACGCGTACGGCATCGCATTGATCGATATGGTAGAGACCGATCTGATGCCGCTCGAACAGTTGCCCATGTATCACCGGGATCCGTTCGATCGCGTCTTGATCGCGCAAAGCATCGCACGCGGTTTTACCGTGGTATCTCCGGACGTTATGCTGCGACGGTATGAGGATGCGCATATCTTATGGTAGAGAATTCCCGCCGAGTACGTCTCTTTGCCGTTGTCATGACGATTGCTGGGTGTTTAGCGACGAGGGCGGTTGTCGCGCACCCAGTTTCAGTAAATCCGGAACGTTTGGCTTCGGCGGAGAGCGTTTCTACCGAACGTGAGCGCGCAAATTTGCACATTCACCCAGGCAGCGATCTTACCGTATACACGATCCCGCCGAAGGCTACGAATCCCTTGGTTTCGCGGTTCCTCAAGAACGACTACGTCATGTACCTGCGCTCGGCATCGCCGCAGGCGAACCTCCTCGTGTTCATGCCCGGTACCTTTGGCCAGCCCGCGAACGTTCAATTCTCTCTAGCGACGGCAGCTGCCGCCGGCTATCGTGCAATCGGCCTCGAGTACAACGATGTCCCGGCCGTCGCGCAGGCGTGCGAAAGCGACCGTGATACTACCTGCTCGCAACGCTTTCGCGAAAAACGCATTTACGTGAACGGAGTTGCTGAAGATATCGATGACACACCGGACGAATCAATTCTCAACCGCCTAACGACACTGTTGATATACCTGAGCGTCGCGCATCCGAAAGACGGTTGGGACGGCTACCTGGAGGACGGAGTTCCGAAGTGGTCGCGAATCGCCGTTTCGGGCCACTCGCAGGGGGCCGGCATGGCCGCCTTCATCGCCAAGCGTGTCGCGGTTGCGCGCGTAGTGTTGATCTCGAGTCCCTGGGATTTCTACGGTTCCCACGTGTTGGCGCCGTGGTTGACAAGCCCAAGTGCGACCCCTGCGGGCCGGTGGTACGGTTTGTATCATCGCAAAGAACGCCAGGCCGCGACGATCGCCCGCGCGTACACCGCGCTCGGGCTGGATGCATCACACGTGCGCGTCTTAGACGGGGAACCGCGGCGTCAAACTGAGGAAGGCGACCCTTACCATATGAGCATGGTAGGCGACGGTCTCACGCCGCTCGACGACGGCCGTCCGGCCTACACGGACGATTGGCTGTTCGCCCTTGGAAAATCGCCGTGATGTCGTTAGAAGCACTACCGTGAACGAACGAGACTTCCGGCGTTCGTTGACGAGACGATCGAAGAAGTAGTCTGTATCGCGGAAAACGCTCCGGGGCGACCTTGACGAGGAATATTGCGTTCCAATGGCTCGGCGAGAAGACGGAACCACGACGTGGCGGCGCCCTGATCGACGAGATTGTACGCAGAGTCTACTTCGGGCCCCTCTTGATAAAGCCGTGCGTCGATATCGGCATTGGTGATTTGTTAGATGATGGGACCCGTTGTTAGTCGCATACGTCGCAGGGTATCCACCCATGAACTTCCGGAAAAACTGGACCGGCCGAGACGGTCCATTCGTGCCGCATCGGAGCGCTTTTCTGCGGAAGATTGCCGGTAAGCCCGACACAAAGACGCTCGGGACCGACTTCCACTATGGATGAGTCTTTCGATCGATGCTTTGAGATCGAACGAATTAGCGACATGCCGAATTCCACGAGCGTTAAGATTTACTATTTCCCGCCAGCGAAGCGGAACTCGGGTCCAATCCTTCGGATTCGCCGGGCGGATGGAGAGCGATTTATTGCGGTTATTGAGGACCATCCGGAACAAACCGATCGCTTCTCCTTATCTACGTGGCCAAATCCGAATAAGTTCTTAGCGCTGCCGTCGGCATGGCTGATCGACACCGCGCGACCCGACCGCTCTGAGACCTTGCCCGGCTTTGACGGGCACAGTGTGCATTATATATTCCGCAACGCTGCGCGAAACGTTGTTCTGATAGGGCACTGTTGCGGACTCTACTGCTATGGTGCAGCTGGGTTACTCTGAAGGGCGGAGAATCTTTCTTGCTGCCAAGATCCCATACTTGATGTCGCAGGCGATTCGTTAGTCGTTCTCGCGCACAAGCATGGCGAAGATCCGGGCGAGACACCAACCCGGAAAGTGCTCGACTTGATGACGGGACGCCGGCTCGTTTAACCGCATAAGTCTTTTCCACCCGGTTGCAATGGCGGCTCGCCGTTAACGCTTTGGTAGGCGCCTCGTTCTCGCCGCCACCGGCTCCGAGCGGGCAGCTCCCTCCACTACGGCATCAACTTGCGGGTGAAGTACGTCATCTCGAGCGCCGTCGTGAACGAGCGTTCCTTGATGTTGGCGCCCGCGCCGTGGCCGCCTTCGGTCACCTCATAAAAGAGATACGGAATGTGCATCGAGGCCAGCTTCGCCGCGAATTTGCGCCCGTGTTGCGGTCCGACGCGATCATCCTTGGTCGTCGTCCAGATGAACGGCTGCGGATACCGTACGCCGGTCCTTATGTTGTTGTACGGCGAGATCGAGGCGAGGAAGGCGCGCTCGTCGGGATTCGCGACGCTGCCGTACTCGCCGACCCACGACGCGCCGGCCTGAATCTTCTCGAAGCGCAGCATGTCGAGAAGCGGAACCTGCATGTCGACTGCTTTCCACAGTTCGGGATGTTGCGTGAACTCGACGCCCATCAGAAGACCGCCGTTCGAGCCTCCTTGGATCCCGAGGTGTCTCGGCGTCGTAACCTTCTTCGCGATAACGTCGCGAGCGACGGCGGCGAAATCATCGTAGATGCGTTGGCGGTGCGTCTTGAGGCCGGCCTCGTGCCAAGCCGGACCAAATTCGCCGCCGCCGCGAATATTGGCGACGACGAATACCCCGCCGCGCTCGAGCCACAGTTTTCCAAGTGTGCCGCTATACGTCGGGCTAATCGAAGCCGCAAAGCCGCCATATGCGTAGATCACGGTGGGGTTGGTTCCGTCGAGCTTCAAACTCTCGGTGTGGACGATGAAGTACGGAATTTGCGTGCCGTCATTCGAGGTCGCTTCGTGCTGCTCTACGACGTCCTGCGACGCATCGAACTTTGGCGTGAGCGCCTTGACCGTCGAAAGCATACCCGCGTTCGTATCGGCGAGCAACAGGGTTGTCGGCGTCAAAAAGCTCGTCACGTAGATGAACGCGCTCGAGCCGTGCTCGTCGGATGAGGCGAGCGAGATCGTCGAATCGTCCGGCAGATCGAGGCGGCGCTTAGACCAGCTACCTGACGCCGCCGGCGTGTACACGAACGCGCGACCCTTGACGTTTTCGTACGTCGTAACGACCACATGGTCGCGCGTTGCGTTCACGTCTTCCAATGTCTCGCGCGGTCCCGGCGCGTAGACGAGCGTCGGCTTCAGATTTTGCGGATCGGCCACCGCGGCGGCGAGATCGAGCGACACCAGCGAACCTTGCGCGAACATCATGCCGTTCGCGGCCCAATTCTCGTTGAGCTTTACAAGCAAATGACCCGCCACGAGCCCGGCGAGATCCGCTTTGAGCGGAAGGTTGATTTTCGGCGTACCGCTCGACGTTACGAAATGCTTCTCGGTTTCGAAAAATGAGGGCGCGCGGCTCACGAAGACGGCGCGGTGCCCTTGCCCGTCATGCAGCACGCCCGGGTCTGCGCTCACGTCGGTCGTTGTCCCGCGGAATACTTCCGTAGCGCTTGCCAGTGGCTGCCCGCGCCGCAGCGTCTTGATGATGTACGGGTATCCCGAGGTCGTCAACTCGCCGGTCGCCCACTCACGAGAGACGAGCAGCGTATCGTCATCGACCCATGCCGCCGATTGCTTGCCCCGCGGCAAGGAGAACCCGTCCGTCACGAACCCTCCCGTCGTCAAGTCGAACTCGCGCACGGTAGATGCGTCTTCTCCGCCCTCGGAAAGCGCGATCATGCAGCGTTTCTCGCTCGGAGAGTCGCAGTCGGCTCCTTGCCAGACCCAGTTCTTCCCGTCGGCCTTTGCAAGCGCATCGAGATCGAGAACCGTCGTCCATCCGGGATCCGGTTTCGCGTAATCCGCGAGTGAAGTCGAACGCCAGATCCCGCGTACGTGTTGCGCATCTTGCCAGAAATTATAGACGCGCCCATTCACGAAGGTCGGCCCCGGAATCCGATCCTTTGCTTCGTTGATCCGAAGCGCGTTCGCGTAGAAGCCGGCGAAGTGTGGATCCTGCTGCAGCACACCGAGCGTCTTTGTGTTCTGCGCTTTCACCCAGTTCAGCGCTCGCGGCGCAGTGCGGTCTTCGAGCCACGTAAACGGGTCGGCCGGCATCGAACCGACGGACGTGCCCGACCTCAAGACATGCCCACCTGTAGATTGGGCGAACGTCAAGGACGCTTCCGCGCCGAGGCACATGAGGACGGCGAGCGATACAACCAGCCGGATCAGCATAGGTAACTCCCGAGAACGAATCACCGCGGCATTCGCTGCACAGCTACACGGAGCATCTCGTCAAAGGGAAGCGCTACTTTGCGCGTCCGGGGTCGCCCATCGCTCGCCTACGTTGGCTGGCATTTCCGAAAGCTCACCGCCGTCGTAGCCACCTTCGACGATCCTCGGTGCGGCAGTCGGCGCTTAGTCGTTCGTCGAAGAGCGCGAACCGGTGATAGACCGTAAGCCGACGTTCGAGCGCTCAACCGCATGACGGCTATCGGCCGAGTGCGCGCGCGCCGCCCGGGAACGCTCGCGTTCGACTTTCGCAGTGAAGACGAGGCGGTTCGCGGTCTGATCGACGCGATGACGCTGGCGCAGGCCGAATCGTGCGTGGAGGCGCTCGTCGGCATCGGTTACGCGTGGGTGCCGCTGGGCGGCAAAGAGGGAAACTACGGCCTCGTCAACATCGGCTCCGATCCGGGCCTAGCCTTCGTCGAACGAGTCACCAATGCGCTCGATGCCGTACTCGAACGGCGCGCCGCACAGGCCGATCCGGTCCTGCTCGCAGTACTCGATTCGCCACGCGATGCCGCGCGCGAACTCTTCGACATCCCCGATGGGCGGCTCTCGAATCTCGATCCGCTAACCCGTGCGGAGCTCGCACAAACAACGGCCATCACCGTTCGCGACGGCGCGCGCGTCGATCGCCCGACGCTCGATGTTCGCGATTTCGGCATCGGCATCGCGCCGGAGCGTATGGCCGACACGATCCTCAACCTTGCCGGCAGCAACAAACTCGCAAAGCCCTATCTCGCCGGCGCGTACGGGCAGGGCGGCTCGACAACCTTCGCCTTCGCACCGAGCGGCACGACGATCGTTTCCGCAACCGAGTCGTCTGCCGTCGGCGTCACCTTCATACGCTATCGCGAACTCGACCCGCGCCGGAACAAGAACGGCCGATACGAGTATCTCGTGCGTCCAAACGGCCTCGGCATCGCGCAAACGAACAACATCGCATTCCAATCCGGGACGCTGGTGCGCCACTTCGAGTATGAATTGCCCAATGCACGCGTGTTCGCGTGCGATCGGGAACGGGGTCTGACAGCGCTCTTGGATCGCGCGCTCTTCGATCCCGTGCTTCCGTTCTCTATCGTCGAAGCGCGCGAACGCTTCGCCGATGAAGCCGAGCGGCAGCTGATATCGTGCGGTCGCTACACGTCGTTGCAAAGCGCAAGCCAGAGCGACGTCGTCTACCGTCATGCAAGCGACGTCGTCATGCGTTCCGGGCGCCGCGCCGATTTCGTCGGCGTGCGCTACTGGGTGCTCGGCAACGATGACTCACCGCTGCACCCCGACCGTCGCAATCCCGTCGCGATCACGAGCTTCGGACAGACGCACGGCACGCAGGACCGTCGCTTCATCACCGAAGCGTTGAAGTTCCCGTACCTCAAAGCGAGCCTCGTCATCCAGATCGAACTCGAAGCGCTCGCTCCCGCGACCAAGCGGGAGCTGCTCTCATCGACGCGTGACCGGCTAAAGACCGGTGTCGCCCACGATCGCCTCCTCGAAAGCGTGCGTGACGCGCTGCTCGACGATGCGCGGCTGGCTGCCCTAAACGTCGAACGGCGGCGCGCGCTGCTCGAGCGCAGCACACCCGCGGACCAAGCCCGTCTGCGCCGCCGCTTCGTCGAACTGCTGGAGAAGTTTCGCCCCGGCCCTGAGCCTGCGCTGCGAGCTTCGGTGAACGGCGCGTCGAGCGCCGCGCCGTCAGGCGTCGGTGAGAGCGACGCTGAGACGATCGCCCTTCCGACGCTCGACCGGCCCACGTTCATTCGGATCGCCGCGGCGGCATTGCCGCTTGAACTCGTGGCGGGTCGCACGAGTCGCATTCCGGTGGAATCCGACGCGCCCGACGGCTATCTCGCGCAGAACCTGCAGGCGCGACTCGTGCTCGTGAGCGAGCCCCTCGAAGCGTGCGAGTTCGTGCGCGCCGCCGATTATTTCCGCGGCGGCCGTTCGCGGGTTTCACTCCGCGCGCACGCGGCGCTTGAAACGGCCGGCTTCGTAACGGTTCGGTTGACCGACGCGGACGGGACAGTGCTCGCCGACCGCGCCCCATTCGTCGTCGTCGAACCGCCGACGCCGGAACGCGCCGACGAAGACGGCCGCAAAGGTGCGCGCGTTCCCGAGATCGTGCAAGTTTTTCGCTCGCAATGGGAGCGGCACGGCTTCGATGAGACGAGCGTCGCCGAAGCGAACGAGTCGCGCGACGATTACACGATCTTCGTCAATATGGACAACGCGCATCTCGTTCGGCTGACTGCAAGCGTCGACTATCAAGAGGCCGGGCTCGCCCGCATGCGTTCGAGTTTTCTCGTCCAGGCCGCGTTCTATACGTTTCTCCTCAACGAGGCGCGCAACGGTTCCGCCGCGCTCGACGAGTCGGCGCTCGAAGCGTACCAGCGCAGCGAACTCGACCGCGTCGCGCGCACGATCGTCAGCTCGATCGCGTCGGTCGAACGGATCGAATCGCAGGCGACGATCGACCTCGCGTAGATCGAGTCCATGCCGAATGCGACACTATTTAGAGACGCGCGACATCGTCTCGCGAAGCCACTGTCGCCAAGCGTTTACTGTTGCGTTTTGGCCTTTCTGGCTCGCCATTTCGATGAAGCGCTGTACATCGCCGGCAGTAAGCCATCGAAACGCGCGACTGGTTGTCGTCTCGACGTACTCACCGCGTTGAACTTCGTAGAAGATCAGCGTCTTTCCATCGTAGCGCCAGAATTCCGGCGATCCGATCTTTGCGTACAACACACGTTTATCGAATCTCGCGCGGCGGATATCGATTTCGACAACGATGTCGGGCGGCGGATCGCGCTTAAGGTCGAGCCTTTTTACGCCTCGAATCGCCCGCGCATTATCGCCGATGAAAAAGCACGAGTCAGGCTCTGCCCATGGTTTCGTGCGCTTCAGCGTTGTCGACCCGCGATTCTCAATCTCAATGTTGCATTCGGAACCGATAATAACGAAGAGCGCATCAATGATCCGCGCGTCACCGTCGTGTTCAACCGAAGGCGCCATGATTTCAAGCGTCCTCGTATCGAAATCGTAGGCAAGGCGCGCACCGCGCCCGTCGGGTAGGGCGCGCAAGATCGCGTCGGCTCCAGCAGCCGTTACGCCGAAAAGGTGAACGACTTTTTCGGCCCCAGTTTCTAGCGCAGTTTCGTCGATCGTCACTTGCATAGCATCTCACTCACCATAGGATACCGTGTGGCGATTGCAGTTTCGTGAACGAGATGTGTCCCGCCTATGGTCAAGGTACGCGTCAAACGCGCAGGACGACCTTACCCTGCATTTTGCCGGCTTTGACTTCATCGAGCACTTCCACCGCCTGATCGAGCGGTTTCTGCGTCGTTACTTCGACCGACAGCGTTCGCTCGACAACCATCCGTGCGAGTTCATCGAGGCCTTGCGGCGTCGACTGCGGCGTTTCATACATGACGACGTTCTTAGCCGCAATGTCGTGATCGCGAAACCACCCTTCGTCGGCGACGTGAATCGTCGTGACGAGTTTGCCGCCTTTAATCAGGAGCGGCGCATTTTTCTTGAGCGTCTCGCCGTCGTTTACAAGGTCGAGGACGGCCTCGAACGGTTCGGGATGGCGTTCGCTGACGGCGCGGACGAGATCGTCACTGGATTCGATAACCTCGTCGGCACCAAGGTCTTGTGCCTGCTGCGACTGACCGGTTTTGACGACCGCGGCTACTTTGGCACCCCGCTGATGAGCGATCTGCACCGCCGCCGCTCCGACCGCGCCCGCCGCTCCGATGATGAGCAGCGACGTGCCACGCGTAACGCCCAAGATTTCGAGAGACGCAAGCGCCGTAAGCCCGGGCGTGGGTAACGCTGCCGCTTGTTCGTCGGTGACGGCATCGGGAATTTGCGTGAACGGCGAGTTCTGTTGCCCGTCGCGGATCAGCGTCTTTTCGGCATAACTGCCGTGGTCGCGGGCGCATCCGAAAACGCGCTCGCCTGCTTTTACCCGACTGACGCGGTCGCCCGCGCCTTCGACGACGCCGGCGAAGTCCTGGCCCAGAACCATCGGGAATTTGCGTTCGCCGCTCTTCCCGTCGCGCGTCTTCCAGTCAACGGGATTGATCCCGGCGCACGTTACCCGAATGAGAACGGAGTCGGGGTCGACGGACGGCTCAGGAGAGTCCCGCAGGGAGCCGGGTGTTTCAAAACGGTCGATGACAATTGCACGCATGACGCCTCTCGTACCCGTTCGATCACCGGATATCCACCGCCGGTCAGACTCAACTTCGACGTTAGGCTGCGGGCGCCTCAATGGCTAGAGCCGTAATCGTCGTCGGCGTTGTGGTTCTTCGTCCGCGGCACGGGCATCGTCAATCCATAGCTTAATGGCTTCCGAGACGTTCCGCTGGGCGTCGTCGAGCGTCATACCCCAACTCGTGCATCCAGGAAGATCGGGGACGTAAGCCCAGACGCTGCCGTCGTCCGCCCGCTCGAACACCGCTTGATAGATCACTTCCAACCTGCCTGTTTCACGATACTGTTGTAGGTACCCGACTTGAGATCAACGTTCGCACCGTGCCCCGAAACGATCACGCGACCCGGCTTCGAAGGGCGAGCGTAGACGCCGGCTCCCGCTGCCTTTTCGAGCGACGTACCAGCCTCACGCTCCAGCCGATCGATCACGTCCCGGACCTTCATCCGCAATTGTATCCGCTGCAATCAAGCGATTCGCCTTGAGGGCACGCGCGCGATTATTCGAAACGCAACGCCACGATTGGATCGAGTCGCGATGCTTTCGCGGCGGGATAGTAGCCGAAGAACACCCCCACCATCGCTGAGAAAGCGACGGCGAGCGCGACGGATCCGAGTGATCCGGCTGCAGCCCAACCGGCGAGCGCCGAGACGGCCAGCGACCCGGCAAAGCCGACCGCGACGCCGATTGCGCCGCCGACGGTTGCCAGCGCGACCGCTTCAACGAGGAACTGCCACAGGATCACGCGGCGACGTGCGCCCACGGCAACCCGCAAACCGATCTCGCGCGTACGTTCGCTCACCGAAACAAGCATGATGTTCATGATCCCGATTCCGTCGACGATCAATGACACGGCCGCGACGCCGGCGAGTAAGAGTTGCATCGTCGCGGCGGTCGAGGAGGCGGCGGTTGCGATGTCTTGCAGGTTGCGAACCTGAAAATCGTCGGGCATGCCGGGCGCGATGCGATGGCGCTGTTCGAGCAGTTGCGTCGTTTCTGTTTGTGCGGGCATCACATCGGCGGCATTGTCGGCGGAGATATGCATGGAAGAAAGCGTCGTTTGGCCGGTTAGCCGCTGCTGCGCCGACGTGTACGGGATCAGAATTGTATCGTCTTGATCCTGACCGACGCCGCTCTGACCTTTGCCGGCCAGCGTCCCCGCCACGATGAACGGAACGTTGCGGATCATGATCGTTTGACCGACCGGATCGCTGCCGTCGGGAAACAGATTTTGCACGACCGTCTGACCGAGCACGGCGGTCTTCGCCGTCGCAAGCACATCCTTTTCGCCGAAAAATGTTCCGCTCGCAAGCGGCCAGGTATGGATGAACGTATAGCTTGGAGCGACGCCCGCGACGACGGTTTGCCAATTGTTGTCGCCCGCCACGACCTGCGCGCGTACGGAAACCGACGGAGACACGGCAGCGACGTGCGGGAGTTTCGCAATAGCGAGGCCGTCTTCGATCGTGAGCGTCGAAGCCGCGCCGCTACCGCTGCGCACGCCGCCGCTGTTCACGCTGCCCGGCAGCACGACGATGAGATTGCTGCCCAAGCCATTGATCTGTGCACTGACGGAGGCTCGCGCACCCGCGCCGATGGCCACGGTCACGATGACCGCTGCGACGCCGATGATGACGCCGAGCATCGTTAGCAGCGAGCGCGAGCGATTGCGTAAGAGTGCGCTGAGTGCAATCCGAACCGTTCCGAGCGCCTTCATCGTAACTCCGCGAGTTCGCGTACCGGCGCCGTAGGAGCAGGCGCTGTAGGAGCGGGCGAGGGCGCCGTTTCAGCGGATGCCGTGTCGCTTACGATACGGCCGTCGCGGAACGTAACGATGCGTTGTGCATGCGCAGCGATATCGGACTCGTGCGTGACCAGCATGATCGTGATGCCTCGTTCGCGGTTGAGACGTTCGAAGAGCGCCATGACGTCCTCCGACGAACGCGTGTCGAGCGCGCCGGTCGGTTCATCCGCAAGGATCAAGCGAGGGTCGTTGACGAGCGAGCGCGCGATTGCAACGCGTTGCTGTTGGCCACCCGAGAGTTGATTGGGATGATGGGCGGCGTAACGCGCGAGGCCGACGTCTTCGAGAGCGGCGAGCGCCGCGCGACGGCGCTCGGGGGCCGGCACACCGGCGTAGAGCATCGGCAGCTCGACGTTTTCGACCGCCGAGGTGCGCGGCAGTAGGTTGTAGGCTTGGAAGACGAAGCCCAAACTATGGCTGCGGATGTCGGCGAGCGCGTTCTCGTCGAGTTCGGTCACGTCGGCGCCGTCGAAACGGTACGTGCCCGATGTCGGCCGGTCCAGGAAGCCGACGATGTGCATGAAGGTTGACTTTCCGGAGCCCGACGGTCCCATCACGGCGACGAACTCACCGGACTCGATCTGCAGGTCGACACCCGCTAGCGCCACGACCGGCTCGTTCGCGAGCGGATACACGCGGCGCAGGCTCTCGACGGCAACGACCGGCGCGCCCATCAGTGCATTCCCCGGAACGAGCCGCCGCCGGCACCGCCCGCGGCGAAGGGGTTGGTGGTCCGGTTTCCGGCGCGGCTGTTCGCTGCGGGTGCGCTAGACGAATCGCCGACGACGATTGCGTCGCCTGGGTCGAGCGTCGCGCCGCGTAGCGGCGTAACTGCTGCTTGCGCGCCGCTCGAGAGCACGACCTTGACGGGAACGCGCACAAGAGCACCGTTACGTTGCACGTAGAGCCGGCTGCGGCTACCGATGCTCGGCGTCGCCGCCGCCGCGCCGCTGCTCGCGCCCCACGGGGACGCCGTTATCGCTTGCCCAGTAACACCCGCGCTCGACTGGTTCGTCTGCGGGTTCGCATTTGAACTTGTCGCATTTGTCTGCGGGCGGCGGTGATGGCGCGACATTGTTCCGGTTGGAGGCGTGTAGGAAAGCGCTACCAACGGAACGACGAGGGCGCTCGGAGCCTTCGCGGTTGCGATCGTGGCATTCGCTGTCATGCCCGGCAGGAGTGTGCCGTCGCGGTTGTCCACGAGCACGACGGTCGTGTAGGTGACGACGTTTTGCGTGACGACCGAATTCTGACGCACCTGAGAGACGATGCCGTGGAACACGCGGTTCGGATACGCGAGCACCGAGAAGTCGACGTTTTCGCCCGTGCGGACGGCGCCGATATCCGGTTCGCCGACGGCCAGGTCGACCTCCATCTTGCCGAGATTTTGTGCGATCGAGAAGAGGGTCGGCGTCTGGAAGCTCGCGGCAACCGTTTGTCCGATCGTCGCGGCACGCGAGATAACGGTGCCGTCCACGGGCGATGTGATAACGGTCTTAGCGAGATTTTGTTGCGCCGTCGCGACGTTGGCTTGCTGGATCGCAATTGCGGATTGCGCGGCGGCTGCGGTTGCGGCTTGTTGCGTGGCCGTCGAGCGCGCGGTTCCCGTGGCGGCCAATTGTGCCGCGCTCTGATCGACGGTCGCGGCGGCTTGGCTCATGCTCGCCGTCGCGGCAAGCTGGGCCTGGCGCACACCGACGGTTGCGCCCTGCAAGGCGCTCTGCGCGGCAATGAGGTTCGCATTGTCGGCATCGAGTTGACTTTGCGCGACGTAGCCCTGCGCGAGCAGTGAGGATCGCGTGAGACGGTCTGCTGCGCGACGGCGAGTGCACTCTGCGTTTTGGTGACGTTGGCTTGCGCGGTCGCAACGGCGGCCTGGTTCATGGCGGCGGTCGCCCGCGCCGCTTGCGTCGTCGCCTGAGCGGCACCGGCGTTCGCCGTCGCTCCGGCGATGCTCGATTGCGCACCGGCGGCGCTTGCAGCGTCGGCGTCGGCTTCATTCTGAGCCTGCGCGAGCGCCGCTCGTGCCGACGAAAGCGCCGATTCGAACGGCGTGGGATCGAGCTTCGCGAGAACTTGGCCTTTGTGAACGCGCGAGTTGAAATCGACATCGATCTCACTCACGATCCCGGATGCTTGCGAACCGATGGCAATCGTATTCTGCGGGTTGATGGTACCGGTCGCGGTTACCGACTGCACGAGGTCCTGGCGAGCCAGCGAAACGGTCGCATAGGTAACAGAGGCGGCGCTTCGTGCGCGCACCAAAACCACGCTGCCGGTGAGAAGCGCCAGCAACGCGATTAGGGCCACGATCGTTTGCCACGACCTCAGGGAGAAAAAAGCGCTCCGGGGAACGGCGATGCGCGGCAGACGCGCAGTCGCGGGCGGGTTCATCGTGCGATCCATAACGTTCCTTACAACGCTCCGCCATGGCGGAGCGTGGTGAGGCGAGCGTTAGACGACGTTGGGCTACGGCTGTGAAGCCGTTACATCATTTTGCCGAGCCCGGCTCCGCCATGCTGCGGTGAACTTGGGCTTTCACCGTGTCGGGCATCACGCCGATTGCGGCGGCCTGTGCCTTGGTCTTAAAGGAACCGGCCACGATGTGATCTTTGCCGGCCATCAGTGCTTCGTACCCTTGGCGCGTCACGTCGGCGGGATCGTCCTTCTTCGAGGCGCCGGCCTTGGTGTCGTCCATGTCGGCGCGGTGGAAGAAGTTCGTGTCGGTCCGCCCCGGCATGAGAGCGGTGACGCTGACGCCCGTATCCTACAGTTCGTTGCGTAACGCTTGAGCGAAGGAGTACACGAACGCCTTCGATGCTCCGTAGACTGCTTCGAATGGATCCGGCATCATCGCCGCGATCGACGACGTGAACAGGATGCGCCCGACTTTGCGCTGCGTCGTCGGCGGGATAACGCGCTTCGCGAGGTGCACGGTGGAACGGCAGTTGAGGTCGACGATTTGAAGTTCGGTCTTCAGGTCGGTCTTGCGGAAATCGCCGCCGACACCGATGCCCGCATTGATCGCGACGGCATCGACGTTGCGGCCCACCGCGACGATTTCTGCGTACAGTTTCTCCACGCCGTCTTCGGTCGAAGATCCGTCGAGGCGACAAGGCGTCCGGGCCTCATTATGATGAAGGCGCGGCCGTTTAAGGCAAGACTGGGTCTCCGAGCGCCTTGGCCATCGCGCGATACACGTTAAGCCGGCCGCAGCCCTCGCGTCCGTCGTGAATATCGTCGGCGGTCGTACACAGCAACTGCTTCATTGCGCTCGGGGACTGATAGGACGGGTTGACTGCAAGGATGAGCGACGAAGCTCCAGCCACCGTCGGGGCGGACATCGACGTTCCGGCGATAATGACGCGGCAGTCGTGCGTAGAGCCGGCGCCGGCATCATAGTCCGGGGCACAATTGCCCGTGAACTTCGAATCAAACGGCGTCGACGTCCAGATATTTTCAATCCATTGGAGATTGTCGACTGCGGCGTTGGGATCGGGATTCGGATCGCCGCCGGGGGCCACGATTCCCCACGCAGCAGCGCTCTTGAGAAGGGCGCCGGGGCTGCCCGAATTCGAATAGGACGCGACGTACTCGAGCGGCGCCGCGGCGGTGCCGTTTGAATTCTTGTCGCCGTTGAGTTGTCCATCGGCCAGCGCCGAGGCACCGGCCGCGATGACGCCCGAATCGCAGGCGGGAGCGGTCACCGGTGCCGTACCCCCGGGGTTGGCATCGTTCCCCGACGCGGCAACGACGACGACGTTCGCAGCGATGGCGTCGGCGATGGCGGCACGCTCGGTCGCATCCTGATCGACACCGTTCGAGCAGCCTCCACCACCAAGGCTCAAGCTGATGACGTTGACTTTCTGCGCGATCGCGTCCGCAATGGCAGCTGCGATGTCGCTCGTGCTGATCGAGCACTGTTGATCGGTCTTGGGCGGCGGCTCTTTCGAGCACGCATCGTCGGGCGTCGGCCCAACCCGATAATCATAGATAACGCTTTGACCGCCCGAGCCCGTAAATCCGAGACCATTATTGGAAGCAGCTGCCGCGATGCCGGCGACGTCGGTACCATGTCCGGAGGGGTCCGTCGTGAAATTACCCGTCGATTGGACGTTGTTGGGATTGGTGATGAAGCATCGCTGATAGGCGATCTTTGAGTTGAGCTCAGGATGCGTCGTGTCGGCGCCGGTATCGATGATCGCAATCTTGACACCGGATGAGCCGAGCGCGTTGGGATTGGAGACCGCGCTCCCATTGCTCGGTTGACCGTATTCGTAGGCATATTCCAAACCGATCGCGTGCATGCCCCATTGGCCGGGGACGTTCTGGCTTTCGTCATACAGAGGGACGTGATACGTAGCAGGCGGCGGCGTGGAGCCGCCACCCGGCGCCGGAACGGTCGTTGAGAAGCCGTTGAAATACGGATCGTTCGTAAAATACGGCGCGTTCACACTCGTCGGAAAACGTCGGCCGCCTGCGGGGCCGACGCTGCGCACGCCCGGTTGCGAGCGCAGGGATGCCTCGACAGCCGTCACTCGTTCCGGTGCTACGGACAGCACGCGCGTCGTTAAGCCGGCATGCGGGAAGTCGAAATTGCGAACCAGACTAGCTCCGACACTTTGCTCGTGCAGCGCTAAGGTCGGCCGGAGTGCGGCCGTCGCCGAGCGGTCGTACGTCACGGCTATCAACCCGCTTGGCTGTTCCGCTCCTTGATGGCCCTGTGGTGGTAAGCGGCGGATTGAGCCGAGCCCGGAAGCACCTCCGCGCAGAGCCGACGCCGCCGTGTCGCTCGAGGGGCAGGTGAAGGCCGCAGCGTTGAACGCGCCGCCGGCGGATCCGGTGCCGGTGGGAGGCTGCCCGCCGCTTCCGATGGTCGGCGTGACGTGCGGTGTTGACGGGCCGCCGCCTCCGCCGCACGCGGTGAGCGAGAATGCGACGAGCAACGCCGCGGCTGATAGACGGGAAGGCTGCACTAGTGACTCCCTCGGGCGCCCCGAACCGATATCGTAAAGCAACGGCTTATTCTACAGGATCGGCTCGGAAGTTCGCGGTTTTACTACAAAAAACCTAACAGTCACCCCGCGCACAGAAAGAGCCTGCTCACGCCTATCGGAAGGTCAAGCGGCCGGGTGGGACCGCCTCGACCGCGCCGGGAATCGCAGGGCCGTGCTGCGCCGGCTCCCGAACAGGCGCAAAAATCAAGCTTAAGGATTAGAATTCGTGAACGCAACCGATAACCGGCTCGTTCGAATTGCCGTTTTTTACGATGGCAACTTCTTCTCGCACGTCAGCAACTATTACAACTACCAGCACTCGCGCCACGCGCGCATCGACTTCAACGGGTTGCACGAGTTCGTACGGAGCGAAATCGCGGCGCAGGAGTCGACCGACGTGCGCTACTGTCAGATCGTGGACGCGCATTACTTTCGCGGACGAAAATCTGCGCGGGACGCGAACTTAGCGGCCGAACGTTCCTTCGACGAAGTCCTCATGCGCGCGGGCATCACGACCCACTACACGCCGCTGACGCGCTACGGCGAAAAAGGTATCGACGTTTGGCTTGCACTCGAAGCTTTTGAACTGGTGATCCTCAAGAAGTATAGCGTCGTCGTCTTGATCGCGGGAGATTCGGATTACGTGCCGCTGCTGCGCAAGCTTGCCACTTTCGGCGCGCGGGTGCTCTTGCTCGGCTGGAACTTCAAATCGCTCGGTGCCGACGGCGTCGAACGGGAAACGCGCACATCCCAGATGCTGCTCGACGAAGCAACGTACCCCGTCATGATGAGCGACGTCATGGACGATGAAGAGCGACACGGCGATCCGCTGATCGACGATCTGTTCGTAAAGCGTTCCATCTTCACGCCGTTTACCGGCACGGAGCGCCTGCTGCCCGAACCGCAACTCGGCGAATTAACCTTCGATGAGGCCGATTTCGAAACCGCCGCGGGCACGCCGCCTGAAATAGGTCGCACGGGGCTCGTGAAGTTCATCAAGAACGGGTGGGGCTTCATCGTCGACGGCGAGACGCAGGCTGACGTTTTCTTTCACTGGACCGACGTCGAGGGCGGCGACTTCAACGAACTGCGTGAGGGGACATTCGTAACCTACGTTCCCGGGCGCAACGATCGCGGATCGTGCGCGCGCCACGTCTTGCCGGTCGGCGCCGCGGCCGAAACGGGTCTCTCGTCCTAAGGCCTTCGAAATCCGTTCTGTGAGAGCTTTCGCCCGCGGCGCGGCGTTTCTGGCATCGGTCGTGTTGTTGGCGGCCTGCCTACGTGCGGCGCCGAGCGGTACGCGCCATCCGTGGACCACGCAGGCTGAGTTGCGCTGGACCGAAGCTGAAGACATCGACAATCTCAATCCGCTGCTTACCACCGAGATTCTGGTCACCGATCTCTCCGCGATGACTCAGGGCTACCTCGTGCTGCCCGATGCGAGCGGAACGCTCGTGCCCTCGCTCGCGCTTACGGTTCCGACTCAAGCGAACCACCTGATATCGCGCGACGGTAAAACAATCGTCTATAAGCTGCGCCATAGCGCCGTGTGGCATGACGGCCGGGCGTTCACGTCGGCCGACGTGGCGTTCTCCGTCGCGACGATCCTCGATCCGCGCTTCAATGTCGCAAACCGCATCGGCTTCGATGACATCGCGCGCGTCGACACGCCCGACCCGTACAGCGTCATCGTACACCTCAAGGAACCGTACTCACCCTTCGTCTCCCTGTTCCTGACGCCGCATGTCGGTTCCGGAATCCTGCCCGTGCACCTGTTGCGCGGACACGATCTCAATCACGCCACCTATAACGCTCTACCGCTCGGACTCGGGCCCTTTCGGTACGTGAAATGGTCGCGCGGTAGCGAAGTCGAGCTCGCGGCGTTCGACCGCTGGTGGGGCGGCCGCCCCAAACTCCGGCGCATCCTCTACCGTGTCATCCCCG
>JAABUJ010000337.1_pt1 | contig 98823 bp, 90 predicted proteins | sample 5559131 | NCBI WGS metagenome assembly JAABUJ01 (sample SAMN10711875, study PRJNA513366) | rock metagenome | isolation source: Antarctica rocks | place: Antarctica: Victoria Land, Mt New Zealand nord | collected 2016-01-07
TGGCGGGGATGGGGGGCGTTTATAAGGTTTTGGCGATTGTGCCGGAGGGCGGTGGGGGGAGGAGGCCGGTGGGGTTTGGGGGTGAGGTGGTGGGGAGGTAGGTGGGTGGGGGAGGGTGGAGGAGGGGCGGGTTGTGTGCTGGTGCTTGGATGGTGGAGCTGCTGAGTGTGGTGGAGAACAGGATGGTGCATCGTTGGGGTCAGAGCATACGCCATTGTTGTTTACAGTCCCGCATCCTTCTCGCGTCGAGCGGGACTTTTACTCTACTACCCTTTTCCCTCTCGTTTCGTCGTCCTGAGTTGTAACCCTCTTCCCACTAGCTCGGTCCTCACTCATCATAGACGCTTCGAAGGGCCATTCTTCACATTCAGCCTAAAGGCAGTGTGGCTGTCACGGTCGGGAAACCTCGAGCAGGTATGCATACCTTAGTGCTGACTGATGGAGAGTAGAGGCGGGTGAGAATCTGATCGAGATGGGACAGTATACTCAAGAGGTGCAGCGGAAACGCGGGTTTGATGCGATGTCATTGTTTGGAATCACCAGCAACGCTCGATTGAGATAGAACTGTTGGCGATTCTGAAGCACGTATTTTCGTGAAGCGTGACAAAGCCGGGAAGTAAGAGAAGAGTCCCTCCCAGCTTAGATACAACGAAGTACGACACAAGTCAAAGTTTTCAAGTCGAATCCTCTCCGCCGGCTCTCGCATGCTGCTGACATTGACCGACCACGAAACGAAAGATACAAGCTTGCCTGCCCAGATGCACTAAAAAGATGCGATTTTTTCGCCACCTCCGTTGGGACGAGGGTTTCCAGAGTTGAAAGCTACACGATGGTGTCCAGATCCGCACTCGGAATCCGTCCTGGCCGTTGCCCCAACGACGGCGGGCGTGGGCCGAGCGGTGTTCGCGGCGAGCCGGGCGGGATCTGCTCGGTGGGAATGTGCCGGCAATGGCAGTTGGTCTTGCAAGTCTGCACCACGCCCGAGGAGTGCCACTGGCGATCGAGGGTGGGGAAGAAGTTGCCGACCATGTAGCAATGGAGATCGACTTGGAGGGTGCGCTCGTTGAACACGCACGCGCAGTTGGGTCCCGGGTCGCGTGTCCGGCAGACGGCTTCGAGGGAGCGGCCGATGAAGCTGTCTGCGATTGCAGGAGTCGGGTACAACGAACGGTCCGTAGGAGCTTTGCCGTCGCACATGGGGATCTGGTGACCGTTGTTAGTTTGATGTGGACGGTAAGAAGGATGTAAACAGGAGATATGGATGTTATACCGGTCCAACGCTCTGCCCGTTTTCGAAGTTCTAGAAGTCGCTTGTCAGTGCTTATCATGTAGAGGCTGTCGAGTCTCGCACAGATACTGATGGTATTGTTGGCAGTCGCTGTGTGCCCGGTGGGTTCGCAGGAGCAGCTGGTGGGTTCGCCGGAGCAGCTGGGTTTGCCGGCTCGTTTGCTACGAGTAGTGGGGCCCCCGGGACTGAGTTTACGGATCCAGGCATCGATGAGGTCGTCAGTCAAATGTCTCCACGCCTGGCCTTGAACAGAGAGAAATTAGGAGTAACTCACTGGTGCGCGTTTAGCCAGGAGAACATCCTTTGATGGTTGCACTGGTGACGCTATGACGAACGAGCCGAGACAAAGCAAAACCAAGACTGTGATCAAGCCCAAAGTAGGCAGAGATGTCGACAACGACGAGTGCTGGAGGCGCAGCATCTTTTCACTTATCGATGGTAACAAGATATGTCGGTCTGGAATATGAGACGAGCATATGAAGAAGAGGACACCACTTTATAGATAATTGGCGTGCCGTGGTCTTGGGCGCCAATACGTCTGGAGCGTATACGAGATGATACCATCACTACAATGAGCATGGACGACCGAAGAATCAGTATAGCCGTTCGCCTCAACGGTGGGAATGGCGGTGCTGCTGCGGACAGTTCGAGTTGAAGGGGATGCTCGATGGATGGCCCGCAAGACCGGATGTTTATGAGGATACCAGTCCACGTTTGAGATGTCACCTCAGCCACCGACCTAAACTGCGGTAACGGCAGCGATAAGATGCATCCACCTTTTCGACAGCTTGGGTAAGCTCCATGCCGTTCCCCAAGGTAAGGTAAGGTAAGGTAAAGTACCTTGAGGTCGGCAAGGTAAGGTTGGGTAAGGTTAAGTAAGGATAGGTGAGGTAGGGCAAGCGAAGCGGCAATGCGCTTAGCACACGGTGTAACAAACCCAGCCCCACCAACATGAAACAACTGACGATACCTTAGGTAATGCGGCGGCAGACACAGAAAAGAACACTAAGCGCGGGAAGGGACGATTCCAGAAGCGAGGGAACGATATAAAACCCAATTCATGAGAGATGGAACATCGCATCTGGTCTTCTCACTCTTGGCGTTTCGGATTGGATCCCATCCAACCTCGACCTTGAGCATCTTCAATCCAACGGTAGCTCAGTTACAGGCATACCGTAGGCATGCCTTGCGGTTATATCGGGAGACCCATCAGCCGGTTATCTTCGCCAGGAAACTTTATCATTATCCAGATGACCTGGTAGGACAATGTTCGGACTCACCTTGGAGCCGGCAGTGGAAGAAAGGAACACGGGGACGTTGCTCAAACGGCCTATTCAGATACCGAGGGCCACGTCTGAAGTCAGAGCAGCTCTCGCGCTTCCCGTGAGTGGATCTTCCACGAGAGCAACGCAATGACGCGGGATTAAACACGCACTTCTCAACATGATTTAAGTTCGTAGATATTGTAATCCAGGCAGTCTTTATCAGACATCGAGATTCCGAGGAAGTATCTCCATCGTATCGTGAGATAATCAGACCTGAGCCATGGTATGCTTAAAAGCTTTGGCGCTTTCCATAGCAACCATTTCAGCATTGATAGCGACCGGCACTCTTGCGTCTCCTGTCGAGAGACAGCTGCGCCGATTCGATGTTAGTGCCGATTGCGCTACTCATCAAGCCGGCGCAGAGCGCATCCCCTGCTCAGGAACGCCGGAACATGGGAAAGCTGCGGCGCGTGATGTGCAGCTAACTGATCTGTACGTTAGGTATCCCTTTCCTTGTTATACTCTTCAACGACTGAAAATTAGCAGGGCACATTTGCTTGGCCCTAAGCAAGGACCTCATAGCCAGCAACTCGATCCAATGCCTGACAAGGACCCCGGGGTACATCATTTGATGGCCCGAGAGTTGGAGGTGGCAACAACAGAAGAGACCTTGGCTGAGCCAAGGACAATCGAGGCCCGGTCCCATGTCGACAGCTTCGACGCTGAAAGAAGAGACGAGCGAAGAACTGCACGAGGGATCCATCCGCCTCGACATTCGAAACGGGTAGACTTGGTGAGTTTCTGTTGTCTTATGCAATCCTTTGGAGCTATGCCAACATCGCCTCATAGTTCATGTCCTGTTACGGCGACATCCCAACGAGCAGATTGGCTCTCCCGGTCCCATTCACCCCAGCGGACTACGGCCAAAGCATGCAACAATACTGTTCCTCCTCCCCAGGTCCAGCTTGTTCATGCCAGAGGTCAGGCCTCGATCGTCGTTACAGGGTGGTCTGCAACACCAACGGCCCCAATGCGCGCTGGCAGATGGCTCTGGCTACAACAATGTGTCGTACAGATGCCTGCATGTGCTCGGCTTTCGTAAAGACTCCGCTAATGAGGATAGCCGAATCAGGTGAGGAAGCCGCCATGGAAAGAATTGGGGCCAGCCGGATCAAAGGAGTAAGCTGAGTATCAACGCTTAATCTCTCGATAGTATCATAGCCTCTCCATACAAATAGACCAGACTATATGAAAGAAAAAGCTGCAGCAGAGGTGTATAAACCTCACGCACAGGCTATTAGAACCATCAGGTCGTTCTTCGACTTCACGCTTTTCAACTTGTTACTTTTGATAGAGTGAGGTTTCAGTGTGGTCAGTCTTGGTGCTGATGTAGCGATCTCTGACCAGTCCTATTATCTGCATCGAAGCTCAGCAACGGATTGTGGTAGATGTAGAGTGTCGTTGGATAATATTATTGTGGTAAGTTAGCGGTGTACCTTACATATGTGATGATGATGTCCATCACTTTGACTTGATCAGAGATGATGGTGATGCTTCTTGGGTGTAGATGTGGGAGTAGATGTTTCTTTGAGGGATGTGAATAAAGAAAAACGATGACAGGATCTGGGGGAAATTTGAAAGACTTCATCTTTTCAATCAGGCTGACTGATTGGACTTCAGCTTCACTTACCAGGTCTTAATAAGGTAATATCTACAGGTAGCTACCTCACCGTCGCTCACTCCCGGTCTCGGGTTGATTAATAATTGACCCTCAGCCCCACCAACGTTGTGTTCGCAACTTCGCATTGGTCTAACTATATATCTAACTTAAGTGTCTCTACCTAGTAGATCGACGAGTGCCTGGACCTTCTCTGCAATATCCTTACTTTTCGTGTTTATGGCCGCATGTACGAAAGCCACTTACGATATTCTGGGGCACCCCATAAATATGTATGCTACTCCTATAGTGTCGCCTCAATCGGTGGGGTGCCCCAAAATTTTCTAAGTAGCCTTCGTACGTACCTGGCGACCTGATTCACCCACATTCTACACGCATCCACGTGAGATCGTCGTGCAAACGTCTTCCAAATGGTATCCAACGAGTCCCCTACCGCCTGTGGTCCGTTCTCGTCGGCGATGGCCGCCATGTACCGCTCATTGTAAGTAAGGAGCTCCTTCAGACTTGTTAACAATGAGCTAAATAGTGGCTGCCACATGTCTGGTGACATTGATGTCGGAGAGGGGAGAACTAGCGCCAGGTCCTCGACCACAGTCTTGACAAGTTTTGGCATTGCGGCACTGTGACCGTCGGACGACTCAGTGATGCGCTTGTGTCCGAGCGCGAGGAATGGTAGGAGGTGACGATTTGGGAGGTATAGGTCCTTTTGGTCGACTAGGGCACGGTGTAAGAGAGATATACTCTCTGCCGATATTTTGATATCCGGTTGAAGTGCCTGACGGCTTGACTTAGTGCACATGAGTAGGGCTTAGGGAGCAAATGACTTACGGTGGCTTCCGTGACCACCCCCTCTGCTTCCTCTCTCGTGAGCGGATCTTTGTTCTCCAAGAAGAGACAGAGGCCCATGTTTTCAGTCGGCCGCGCCCGGAGATCCGGATTTGCCCTCTCAAGGATGGAGGACAAATGTTGGAGCAGCCATGGCTCTTTTGTGATACTATACGTCGCCAAGAACATCTGAATTTCGTTGCCGGGGATCAGCGTCACACCCTCTGACGAAGGTGACGGCGGAGGAGCAGAGGGTGAAGAGGTGAGGAGAACCGTCGTCTTTAACCCACAGATATGGGAGGGCTTTTTCCGTCCTCAAGACTGCGAACATAGAAATGATTGTACTCGGGCTCGTACCTCAGTACGGAATACCCTGCAACCCAAATGAAGAGATACATCGCAAATATTAACATTGATGTCCCGCGCATCACAGAAAGGCGAGAGTCGAGTAAAAACCTAGGTGTTGCCTGCGGTGTGTAAAGATTTCGAGGACTTACTTGATCCAGCCTATGATCACCTTCGCAGCAAGTTTTGGTACTAGTACCTTACGTTCCCGCATTCTGTGTAGAGGCATTCAAGCGAGTCATATCTGGGTGAGTGCTGATCTGCATCTGACTCGTTCAGCTCAGCTATTACCGTAGATACAAATACCTACTAGGTACCAAGGTAGTAGCTTAAACGCTCCTCCATATGAGGTTCCTCTTGTTCAGTAATCTCTCTTCTGACGGACCCAGCTCTGTTTGTCGGTCCTAGTCCTACGTGGTATCTTATACAAGGACTTTCACGTCAAAGATTAATGCCTACTTCACCTTCTCCAGCGACCTCCCCAGCAACATCTCCATTGAAGCTTCCTGAACCAGACTCCTACATTGCCAACAGGAATGATACTTCCACTCAGCAACATCAGCAGGCTCAATTGCCTTCCCGAAAGATTACCTTTGCTGCCGCAACTGCCCAAGATGGACGTCGGCCATCCATCCAATTCGAGGCTCGTAAGTCAGAGGCAACTTTGCGCACTGGCAGTCCCAAACCCAAAATACAAGGGCGCATGTCCTCGCCTCCGCCTCCGATGTGAGTTCTCAGCTTTTTCACATTGTTGTCTTTTCCTTACCTCTCTTCCCAAGCAGTGAGTTCCTACTCAGTACTGCTTCCTATAGATCTCCTCCAGATCTTCGCTTATCTTTTGTTTACCCCGCGCGACTGGAGTAGTTTCCACAAATGACAGCGTCTGTGTCACTACCAGTCAGGTGGAGCCGGTGGTGATATGTGCATTCTACCTGAGAATATGGCACTGACCTCGACCTCACCCCATAGGACGTTCCAGAACCGGGTCTCGTTTGACACCTTCGACAACCGCGATGCCAGTGACTTCTCCCTGACTCTGAACTCGAAGCACAAAGAGTACAAGTACACCAAACGGTCACGCACGTTCCTCTGCGGGACTGACCAGAACGACTACTCCGAATTCGCGCTTGAATGGTTGATCGATGAGCTAGTCGACGACGGGGACGAGATCGTCTGCCTGCGGGTCGTGGATAAGGACAGCAAGATCAACAGCGACGCGAGCCTCGAAGAAGGAAGGTATAGGACTGAGGCCAAAAAACTACTTGATCAGGTCATTGCAAAGAACAATGACGACGACAAAGCTATCAGTCTAGTCTTGGAGTTTGCCGTGGGCAAGGTTCAAGAGACGATCCAGCGTATGGTAGGTTGAGCAAGCGCTACGTCCGACGAGAGAATTGGAAGATGTGCTGATTAGGCCGGCATCTGAGCAGATTGAGATCTACGAACCAGTCATGCTTATTGTTGGTACACGCGGCCGTAGTCTGGGTGGCATTCAGGGTCTCCTGCCCGGGTCCGTGTCCAAGTACTGCCTTCAGCATTCACCAGTACCTGTCATTGTCGTCCGGCCTACTTCGAAACGCGAGAAGAAAAAGAAGAAACGACAAGCGGACCCGTCCAGACGTGGTTACATGGACATCCTTGAGCGCAGCGGTGCCAGTGGTGGACATGTCCTGGATCCGAGCAACAGAAACAGCATCGTAGCGGAGTCTGGAACCGCGACTGAGAAAGAGGCGCAAGCCGTGGCAGCAGCGATTGGTTTACCAACGGCATACGATAAGGTAGAGCATGACGGAGGTCCACTAATCAAGGTCCAAAGTGGGAGGAGTGATTATACCTCTGGGCCCGAAAGCCCAAGTCCGACTGGAGAGTTAAGTCCTTTGGATGCTAGGGGTTCGGTAGTCATGAAGAGCCCCGATTTAGGGAATCTGGAGAGCCCCGAGGGAAGCGATAGTAGCGAGGATGATGATGAGGAAGCGGATAAAAGGCGAAGTGGAAACTTCCAGGTATCCTCAGGGGGTGGTCCTGCGCCAGGCTAAGCGCCCGGAAGTAGTACAGCATAAGGAGGTCAGGAGGCAGTTCGTTGAGGAAAGTTGTCTCTTGCTCAGCTAAGGTAAGTCACCGAAGCTCCGGTACTGCAGGCATTACGCCTGCTTTTCGATGGTGAACGCGGGACTGGGAGGTGCTGTATCAAAGCGAGGTAAAGACGGGGGACACTGGTGTACACTATAACTCATGACGAGACGACTGGATGGAAGATGGATTGGAGGGACATTGCTCGGTATCGGCATCCACTCGATAGAATTACTTCGTACTCCAAGTGCAGGGGCAGGGCTTATCTTTCTGCCGGAAGCTTGATAGCTCCCCGCAGGCGGTGTAGATTTCTAGCGTTGCTTTTAAGGTACAAACACCTAGACTAAGTTACAGAGTAACGTTAATTGGTTAGTGGATTGCTTGATATCATATCAAAACAGCAGACTTCCGCTGGGAGATGGGACAACTTCTGCTGATAGATTAATGTGTAACCTTCTCGCCCATCAATGACGGGATCACATTTATACCGAATGGGTACTGTCCAAACACCATCGTTGTCGAAAACGTCTATCACAAGGAGTGAGGGCCCTCCATCTTCTTTACCATACAGTCGTCATGGCGCTCAAGCTGGAGGACTGTGATGATTGCACTGCATCGCACCTGAGGAGAGGACTCAACAGCCATACAACCACCGCAATGCTCATCTCATCGCTCCCTTTCGTCTTTACGTTCCTGCTTGTCAGCGGGATCGTCCTCGAACGCCTGTTTCCACTTTTGTCCAGTGCTGCGTCCCTCAAAAGTCGGCCTGAACACCAACTGTCACTGTCGAGTTTCCGCTTTCGATCTCCATCGGCTTACAGTGCTCAGAGCGTATCCGCCGTAACCTTTTCGACTACTATTGCTCTGTCGGCTGTACTGGCGGAATTGATCCTCTGCGAAATCTCTAATACCCTCGACCCGGCGGCTCGCAGCGTCGCACTTCAAGTCACGGTCTCGACCCTGCTGGTTCTACTCGTAATCGCGATTCCGTTCCTGGAATTGCACTCCTTCATCTCCTCGGCAGGTTGGAAGTTCAGTGGCGGTGGGAAAGGCCGCTTGAGGCTTGCCTGGGCTTTGCAGATTGCCGGATTCTCAATATGGATATTCGGGTTCTGGTGGATCGGGCAAGGCATTTTGGGGATTCAAGCACACCACAACGCGACTGGGAGGCTGCAGAGTCTGATCGAAGCATGCCTCGAGCGGATCGGTGTCATCGGGATATCCCTCATGGCTCTCCTCTCGGGCTTCGCTTCCGTCAGCTCCCTGTGGCAGAACTTCGGCTCCAAACCGAAGCAAGTCACCGAGACCGACATCGCGCGCAAGCAAACAGGGCTCGATGCCACAAACGACATGCTTCTCACGAAACGCTCGCGCCTGCGTGCTCTTGAGCGCAAAATGTCCGACGCGCCTTCCGAGGGCTTCCTGAAGAAAGCCATCGGTTCCATTCGCGGCAATGCGGACTCGCAGGAGCGGAAGAGTCTCCTCTTGGAGATCTCCGGCCTCGAAACCATGGCTCGTTCCCTCCACGCCTCGCTCACTCTTCTCCAAACTCGTCGGCACCAACAACACCGTGCCGGCACAGCCGTCGGCCGAGTCCTGATCCTCACACCCTACCTCTTCTCCTTCTACTGCCTCTACCGCATCCTGGCCACATCCGTCACCACCATCCGCCGCTGGTGGTCCGCCTCATCCACCTTCTCCGGCAGCGACCCCGTCAACAACGTCCTCGCCCTCCTCGCCAAGCACTGGGACCCCAGCCTCGATCACGTATCCTGGTCCCGACAGATCTCCTTCCTCTTATCCGGAATCATCCTCCTCGCTTCCTTCTCCAGCGTCCTTCAGACCTTCCACTTCTTCGCCCGCTTCACGCCGTCGCTCCTCTACACCGCGCAGGCGAATCTCGCCCTTCTGGTCGCGCAAGTGTGCGGCATGTATGTCATCAGCTCGGCGCTGCTGCTGCGGGGCATGATGCCCAGGGAGGTGGGCAGCGTCATCAGCTCGGCGTTGGGTGCGGGCGAGGCGGTCGAGATGGGGTGGGTGGATCGGTGGTTCGAGGGCTGGTTTCTGACGGCCTCGGCGTTGACTGCGGCGGGTATTTTCGTGGGGAGGAAGGTGGGAGGGGGGAGCGATTGGGAGGAGGAGGACGATATCGAATTGGGAAAGAGGTTGTAACATCTTACTTGCAGGCGTTTGCTTATGGTGGGACCTGGGACTCACGGCTCTCTGTGCTGGCTTGCGGGAAACTGTGATTTTATATGTGGTGCTAGGCACTCAATAGAGCCGTCAAGAAAGGCCTCATTTTTGACCTCCGCCGTGTCATTATGTAGCCGGAAAATCTCTATGGCTCGCTCAGCCTAACCACAACATTACCACATTTCTTCCCAAGTACGCCGAGCGACTCTCATCCGTCCAAAACTCTACAGCATGGACCAACTACGAACTCCCTGTTACAGTCTCGGCAAAAGCCACCGAACCCTAACTCTCGGCGCAAATCCACCAACAGGCCCAAGAGACACCTACCGTTCGCCGTGCACCGTACAGACGTGCGCGCAACGAAAGTCTAACCAGCCCTGCCTGCAGTGGACCAAAACTCCCAACATCAGCGACGCCTCGGCGTCTTGGAAGCATTGCTGCTTCCGTCGGTACTCGAAAACCGCTTCGAGTTCTTGGCCAAACAACACTGAGATCCCTAATTGACGTACCCTCTTTTTGCCTCGCGGAAAGCCAGGAAACGTTTTCCTTCGCTTTGTCAGCAGCCTCAAGAGCCCACCCTGGAGGGCGCATAGCTGACAAAAACACACCCGATTTGTACGACACCTGTTACCAGAAGTAATTGGCGGGTAGTCTGTGACCAGGTAGTCGGGTTCGCTGCAGGCGTGAGTCTGATATCCTTTGCACCAGAGCGCGGTCAACAAGCAGTCCGTCGCAGATGGTATGGTTGTTCGTCTCCACCTTAGAGTTTCTGACGTCGGAGTACCGAGGACCATCCTCAGCCGAGACCCTTTTCACATTTCGCAAGGCCACTTGGTGATGAAGGGAGCTCCGTCCATGATCCCCTGCGGTTCCGCGAATCAGTTGCATTTCGACTCCGAAGCAGAGCACAATGTGCGGCGAGCTATTGGAACCAGACATGTTATCAATGCCGCCAGCTGGAGCGAAAAGTACGATGAGTCAGTGGAGAAGTTGATGCGCCGCGCTGACTGTGATGCAAGCACGCGAGAGACGTCGACGGCATTGGTCTTCCTCCACCCGCGGCTCACCTCCTCTTCCGTTGAGATAGAATGGGAGAAGTTACGCCGCAATGGTTCCTAACGTGGGTGTTTTGTTATCAATTGAGTCTAAAGCCGGCGCAGGGCACTCCGCATGTAGGAATGACTGGAGAGCTAGTTTTGAAAAGCGGCCCGACAGCCAGGGTAGGGTAATGGTTCTCTAAAGGGCTCACCGCGTCGTTATGGGGATTGAAGTACAGTTGAATGCCAATGCAATGGAACGATAGGATGACTATGACTGCGCGAAAGCGGTCAAACATGCTGTGCCAAAGTGGAGGAAAGTACTTGTACATGCGGCATACATGTGAAGATAGAATTGGATAGCAGTCGCAGGCTTGGTAATCATCCTACAGGAAATTAAGAGTGCGATGCTGTGTCAATAGTGTCAACAACTGAAGCAGGCGCGGGATCCTTCTGGGTGGCAGGTGGTTGCGGTTGGAAGAGCTCTCAAGATATGCCCGAGCTTGACGCCAGACAGCAAGCCTTTCCTCGACTTGGAGGAGCTCTTTATGCTCCTGGTTGAGCGGAACGCAGTTGAGGTAAGTAAGATAAGATAAGATAAGATAAGATGAGGAAAGGGTAAGTGTAGGTACCTAGGTACGAAGGCTGTTTACTAAACTCTGGGGCACCCCACCTATAGGAGTAGCATAATATGTTCTTGGTGTGCTCCAGAATTTAGTAAACAGCTTTCGTACTGTATCTTAGGGCCGGAGTATACGGAGCTAAGATAAGACAACGTCAAGGCCGAGGTAGTTGCTCCTGAAATTTAGGTTAGAGAGAGGACGGAAGTTGAGTCATCCGGCCGGAAACGGGAAACCCTAATGCTCGGATCCGTCGGCGTTTATTCGTCGCGGCCGTTTCGTTCGTGAATCGTGATGGAGGTAAGGTCGGGTTTCTGAAGATGATGATAAATCATTTAATCGTTACCAGCTAGGGACCTGGGGCTCATGGATGGTTCTTCTATCCGAACGAGATTGGAATGGAAGAGTGAGTAATGATCACAACGATAAACTGTATAATCAATCGGATGGCAGATATGCAATAAAACCTGGATTGGATTCTGTTGTTGTGCTTTGCGGGCCATGCGTATTACATTGCATTCGGCCTTGTAGGTTGCGTTGCTTCGCGTTGCGTTGCCTTGGTTCGCGTCACAATCATGCAAACGGCGAAAGGCTGCCTGAAAGTTGGGGGCTAGGGTAGGTAGTTGGTAATTGGTAATTAATATTGTCGGTAAGGAAACAAAGCCCTGTCAGCATCGAGGCTGGCTGGCTGTCGCTGCAGCGCTGCGTCGCAATCAGATTAAGAGAGAGTCAGATTCAGGTACTATACAATAACACCACCGCATACCGTACAGTAGGGCTGATTCGTTTCTTCGTACGGAGAAGCCGACGATGACTAAAAGTGGAGAGATTACCAGCCAGCAGCCAGCAGCCAAGCATACCAAGCAAGCCTACAGCAAGCCCAAACCATGAAGAAGGTGATCAAGTCAGTCAGTTATCCATCGAAGATGATGCTGATTGATGTTGGTACTGAAGAAGCACAAGGTAGGCAGGTATGTAAATTATTAAGAATAGAGTCACCGCTTTGAACTCTCTTTCGAAGTTCGGTTGCCTGTGTTCCGACGGGGATTTGTAAATTATGCACTCCGAGAGGTGAGGAGAGGTACTGTAGCTTCGTAAGCGGTGTAAGGATGAGATCCGCAAACAATCATTGGAAATGTAATGGAACTGTTCACTTAATAAGCCAAGTCGGTCCTTTCGGCGTCCACCGGCGGTCAGATAAGCGGAGACAAAAGAGAACAAAGGGCTGAGGATGGTATGCTGTCCTCAGCCCAATCGAAGAAGATAAAGTCATCCACACTTCCCCCAGATCCTGTCAGATCCTGTCTTTATTCACATTCATCAAAGAAAGTCTTCTCTCACATCTACTTCTACATCCACATCTACAGTACAAGGTCGAAGAAGCATCTCCGATCAAGTCAAAGTACAAAGTAATCGACATCATCATCAATACCTACGTACATGTACCGGGATACACTTGCATTACCACTAGACACCTCCGCTACTCCGTTCTGATTGGTGAGTCGATTCCAGCTGCCTAAGGTCCTTTTAAGCTCCATCAAAATCAGGCACTGACTCATTCGACAGCATACATAAATCCAATTGCTTGATATTAATATTCCCAAGATGCCTTCACATCTTCGAAACCAAACCTCTTTGTCTTTCCCAACACACTCGATATATCCTACCATAACACGGCCCACCTCACCGCTACCACCACCAAAGAGACAGAGGATGAGCATCACCCAAGCTTATTACCTCGCCCAAAGTGCCCGGGGCAAGCTCTCCACCGAGGCGTCCCGGGCCGATCATGACCTGCGATTGCTCGTCGGCCACGCCAACCTCCTCGACTCGTTGATGCTCGAACTCGCCGACGCCGAACGGGAACAGGAGTCCTGGTTCAACCAAACCGTCAAGGGTGCAGCCAAGGCCTCGGCCGAGCCGAGACACATCGTCTGGGCCGACAGCATCGCCGAGGAGACGGCCGAGGAGATGAGGATGGATTCCTCGGACAGCGACAGCGATAGCGACAGCGAGTACGACGAGGACGAGATGGACATTGCTGTCCCGGCTCCATCACCGTCTCGAAGGGCACCGTCACCACCAGCCTACGTCACCACCGTCGAAGTGGACTCGGATGAGTCGGACGACGATTACTCAGACGACGGCATTGAAAACTACTCCGAGCTCACCCTCACCCGCACATCGTCAGCACATCCACCCGAGCTTTCACACGAATCCGACTCGGACTCGGACGACGACTCAATGCCACCGTCACCGCCTCAACCCAACGTTCCGCTCGATGCGTTTTCGGAAAAGCAGAGACAAGCCATCGCCACTACATCGTTCTACCAGAAGCAAGCGTCGTCAACAACGGCATCGTTGTCGAGTTCGGAACAAGCGTCGTTCTTCGAGGAGGGCTTTTACCTTCCCCGGAGACCAACGCCATCACCACAGCCGGCCGCGATGATAAATGCTTATTAAAGACTTTTCGTCTCACGTCTTGTTTGTGACGTTCTGTTCCTACCATTTGATACGATACGATGCGATACGATACCAAGCATGGCGAGTCTCTTCTTCTGTATGATATCAATGAGCGCATTGGGATAGGCAAGCGGTCGCTGGCGGGATTACCGGAAAAGGAACGGCGCTTTATCCCCATTTCTTTATACCTATTTCCTTTGTCGACGGACGACTGGACCGAGTCAGAGGGTCGATGGATTTCACATTCCACTCAAAGAATCGAGAACATTGTTCGGCGATTGGGGTTAGGTTTTCAAGACCTAGGTAGCATATTCCTCCTTCCCTCTATTAAAGAGGTCGAAGTCGAGACGAAATCAAAATCTCTTCATCATCACACCCATTCACCCCTCGTTGCCGAGAATTCTCGTGACACGCCAGATCAACATACCACGCCATTACTCGTAAACCCGAACTCGACGGTGTGATCCACACCACATTCCCTCCTAATCCTTTACACATGTTATTCTTTACAAACACTCCGGCCACTGCAAACCATCACCATCAGACGTCCCATCCCATCCCATCCCATCCATTCCCAAACAATCCTCCATCAAACCACCCCTCCTACAATACCTCCCCCCGATACGTACAAAGTACTCCGTACAGTAACGTACACCACCACGCACGCAACCTCAACCCCAACCCAGCTGACTCACACCTCACACCTACAAGTACTGTAATTTACCTGTATCCGTACATCCGTCTCACACCGCCCAACTCTCAACCCTGTGTGCATGGACCCCAAATTGGGGGCCGGGGCCGAGGGGGGGCCGCTCTCGTCAGCGCCTCACCAAGCCCCCCCAACCGCTCGGGCCCTCGGCTTAGGCGACCGCAAGGTAAGGTAAGGCAAGGCAAGGTAAAGTAAGGGAAAGCAGGTAAGGTAAGGTACTTTGCAAGGCAGGGTAAGGCAACTGAGGCAACACAATACAACACAAGCGAGCCCACGTGGTGCGGGATGCGGGAGGCGGGATGCGATGCGACACGAAACAATACGACACAATAATGACGGGGACAGGGGTATGTTGGTCGGGAATCCCGGGGGGCTTGCGGGCTGTCTTTGCTGTGTTGTATGTTTACTTTGGACGTTACTGTAAGTACCTTCATAGATAGACCAAGCAATATATTTCGCAACCGAGTACAAAGCTATATGGTTCTAGTCTGAAGAAGAAGCATTGAAGTCGGTCATTGACAACGTCAAGAAATCCGGTGCTCTGACAGGAAGTTCTCTGACATGATTGATGATTCAGCAACAACATTGGTTCGGAGAAACTCTTCCCAATCAAAGACGGTGATTTTTTCAACAACAGCAAGGGTATTCCTATTCCACTGCTCTTGGGTCTTCTGGTAAAACGCCTTGTAGCGTTGTGCAATTTTTGCCCCATCGCTGTGTGAACGGATGCATCAGGCATTTGTACCAGAGCAAATGGTCCGCCAACAACATTGGTTCGGAGGAACTCTTCCCAACCAAAGACGTCGATTTTTTCAACAACAGCAAGGGTATTCCACTGCTCTTTCTTCCGGTAACACGCCTTGTAGTGTGGGGCAATTTTTGCCCCAAAGTCAATTGCACTCCATTTCGCTGTGAACGGATGCATCAGGTATTTATACCAGAGCAAATGACATCGTTGGTATGCTCAATCCCTGAAGACATTCCACCAATGTCCTGAAAACTTTAGTCCTCCTCTGGCATTCCCTTCGCTCTTTCAAAGTTACAGTCACCATCGTGTTGAGCATCTTCAATAACGTGCGTGTCAGCAAGGTAAGTGTCAGCAAGGTAAGTGTCACTTGTTGTATTATATAAACTTACCACTGTTGCCGTTCTCCGTGCTATCAAGTGGAGGTGATCTTCGATCTGTGTCCACGCCATAAACCCGAGCACCTGGTTTAACACTCCGATTGGATCATCCGTTCTGCCTAGCGACCACAAGGACACGCACGACTCGTCGATGGTGCCTCGCTGCATGGCGGCACGACTTGCTTTCAGGTTTCTTATTTGGTTACTGATTATGTTCTTGTTCAGATCCTCGTTTAGAATCCAATCTGTTGACTCATGCACCGAAAGCCATCGAAACGACTCAGGGCAGTCAACATGGGGCAGTCAACTTTAACCTATCTTGGTTAGCATTCCATGGCTGCATTGGAGACGTTCACTCTAGTCAGATGGACGTGACTGCTAATAGGGGTCCCTTACTACTGTTGTCACCCTCACTGTCGCCCTTCCTGTCGCACTCGCCCTCACCGACAACCCTCACTGTCGCCATTACTATTAACCTCATTGTTGCTCTTGCTGTCAACCTCGTTGTCGCCCTTTCTGTCACCCTTACCATCACTGACACCCTTACTGTCTGTCATCACCTCATTGTCTCTGTAAGGGCAACAGTGAGAATGAAACAAAGGGTGACAGTGATGGCAACTGCAAGGGCAACAGCAAGAACAACAGTAAAGGTGTCTTCACAGCTAGCAAGAAATCCCTACTAGCAGCCACGTCTGTCTGATTAGAGTGTATGCCTCCAACGCAACCACGAAATGCTAACCAAAATAGGTTAAAGTTGAATGCCCCATGTTGCCCGAGTCGTTCAGGGAAGCCATTTAATCATGGTGGTGACTTTTGGAACCGAGATTGATAGCGAAGGGGAGGCAGATTGAGGACGTCGATCTTGGTGAGTAGAGTCAGTGACTTCTGGACCAGACGCTGTCAGCGAAGGGGTAGGCTCGGACGCAGTAGGCTCGGACGGAGCTATCGGTGCTGATTGCGGATGAGATATTGATAGTGAAGGGGAGGCATTTCGAAGACGCCGATCTTGATGAACAGCATCACTGACTGTTGGATCAGACGCTGACAGCAAAGAGGTAGGCTCGGAGGTAACCATTGGGTCGCATGTAAATAGCGAAGGGGTAGGCTCGGAGGCAGTAGGCTCAAATGCAGCTATCAGTGCTGGTTGGGAAGGGCCGATAGTGACAGAGTGGTAGGTTGCTTTCAACATTGAGCGACAGGGTCCCAGTCGAATCCCGGGTTCGTCAGACATGGTATGGTACAATCGCATCGCGTTGAACCTCTGTGATGGGAATATCGGGCCTTATTGCGACTTGCTGACTCGACCACGAAGTGACTGTCTAGAGCATCACCTCCCACAAGTGCGCCGCTCTTGCAACAAAATGTGTTTCCTGGGCACCGATGGGATAAATGCATGTCTGTTGTCACGGGTCAATCTATGATGATTGGTCAAGTCAAAGTGAGTTCACTTACACTCTTCTGCTACCGCCTTGATCTCTTTGTCTGTAAAGCCATTATGCCACTTTACCAGGCCAAGCACCAACTTCATCTTATTAAGGGTGATTTGATGAGAGTGTTTCTTCCCTGTTAGGCAGAGTCGCAGCAATCTTCATGATAGACTTTTAACGCTGAGCGTCCAGCATTTTAGTACATGATCTTCACTAATGACGATTTGTTGCCAGCACTTGACACGTTCTGAGAGCTCCAATCCCTCCTTATCAAGAATCCAGAGAAATAATGTGGCCCAATCTGAATATGGACATTCGGATGCTTCTGGCTCGTGCGGAATGACTTGAGGCAGTCAACTTGGGTCTGCTAGTAGGGGCTCCTTGCTAGCTGTGAAGACATTCTCACTGTCACTCTTGCTGTCACCGTCACAGAGACAATAAAATGGATGAGATAATGAGGTAGTGACAGCAAGGATGACAGTGGAGACAATGGTGAGAGTGACGACAAGGGTGACAGCAAGCAAGAGTGACAGTGAGGGTGAAAGCAAGTGAGGAGGACAGCGAGGATAGCAGTGAAGATGACAGCGAGCGTCACAGCAAGGTGTGAATGCTCTATCTTACAAGTGAATGCCTCCAATGCAGCTAGGAAATGCTAACCAAATTAGGTTAAAAGTGACTGCCCCAAGTTGACTGCCCCGAGTCATTTCGTGGCTCGTGGGTTAGTGGAGTTATTTTTGGTAGAGCCTCAGCTTCGAGTAATCCCTGGCGCCAATGCTCGGGTTCGGGTGATCTTGATGTCTCCCGACGTCGACTCGGTGGGGACCGCGCTTCAAATCGACGACTGTTTGTGTGCGGAGATGGTTCTCTTGATTGGCGACGCTGACGTGGTAGAGATGGAGATCGGGTTCGACGACGGCGATAAGGTGGAGATAGTGACCGGTTACGAGCTGGGGGCTGTGGGCGATAGTACCTATTACGGCCTGTGTGATGAATCAGTCTCAGGTATCGCCTTAGTTTTCAAGAGTTGCTTACAAGTCCGCTCCCAGAACTGTTGCCGCCGTGTTCGTCGGTCCATTACTATCGTGACGCCACCATAACGTCAGCTATTGAAACTGAGTCTGAGGTTCAGGCGAAGCTCTCTGGGAGAACTCACCTGAATACTGGAGTCCTCCCGAGAACACGGTGCGTTGAGCAGAGGTGAGTATAATTCGATGTGCCGAGCTGAACAGAGTACAACTGGAACCGTGGAGCCTCTCGAGTGAACTCGGCGTGAAGAATAGAATTAGGAAGATTGTCGGACTCTCCATAGTGTGAGTGATTTCGCCTAAAGTTACTTAGGGTTCAGGAACATGAGACAACATGATGTGATTGTCACTCACGAAAGTACAGAAGGGCGAAAAGATAGCACGTCTCATTATCATCGATCCTCCATATCATTGCGGCGGGTCGATGTCTTACCCCTTGTCTCTAGCGACAGCATCCTCCATGTCGGCGTCGTCAATCTCTTTCCCGTCGTCTTCGTCTCCCGAGCCAATGTTCTCCTCCACCAGATGGGTGCAATCTCGGTCGGAACGTCCCTGCTTCAACCTGTTGCCACCTAGGTTAGCAAGAACAGTCTTCTACTGTGGTAGCTTGTTGAATCATACAGCCATATCTTTCACCTTGCGCTGTTTGCTGTTGTTTGGTTGATTGATGCGAGTGAAAGCGAAGATGCAGTTTTGTAGGAATGAAGAGCTGACGTGGTTCGGTCGGTTTTAGGAGAGTGGAGTCGTCGTGTATTCACTGCACTTACTGCGAAACTTTGTCAAGGCATAAACTCACTTTCCCAGCTCATGCCACCACAACCCTCCCGCTTCCCATCGCAGTCGCCGCCGCCGTCGCCGTTGCCAACATGAAATTCCTGCCTCTCGCCTTCCATTTCCGCTAACTGGAGTGGAGCCCTCCGTACCAGTACGCACCCCTACCTGGCCGTCGCACGTCATAACGGGATAGATTGATCCACCCGGAGGGACTCAGAATAGAATGAACGCAACGACATGGAATGGAAGGGTAAAGAAGGGAGGACTGCAAGGAAAGGAGAGGAGAGGACGAAAGGAAGACAACGGCACCGACATGAGGTAAACAAGAGGAAGTGAGAAAAGGCGGCACAAGGCGTGCGTGATGAAGGAAGGGGGATCGGAGCTGTGCTGATGCTGGAGCTGGAGCTGGAACACGAGGGATTTCACTGGTGCGTGGGTGGTAGGTTGGGATCGGAAGTGGGTCCAATGCATACGTTTAGGTTCTGTGGGTAGGTTAAAGAGAGGTATTGATGGTGGGGTTGGGGTTGGAGGAGGGGGGAGTTCAGGGGAGGAGGAGAGGGTGAAGAGGCGCAGAGGAAGAGTAGGTTGAAGATGTAGGAAAGAGAGGCTAAGGAGAGTACAGAAGGAGGGAGGGAGATGGAGTTGGAGGTTTGAATCTGGGGCTGGGGTGCCCCAAAAGGTGTTGGGCACCTGTTTTTGCAGTAAGGGTGGCAATTTGGTCGCTTCCTTGGTAGAAGTGGTGAAGTGCGCACCTACAGGTAAGATTAGCTGCTTGCTGTAAACCTTGTGTTATGAGCGACGAGCAACGACATGGGATTTCGTGGTGTCCGCACGTTGCGCGGGTAGGTTGCAATAGATGGGAGGTGATTGTCTCGACCTGGACGAAGTGAGTGGATACCGCCGAATCCTTTTCGTAGAGAGAAGAGACAACGATTCAACTTCTTTAAGCTGCAAGAACCTCTCCGCACCCAGAACAGGTATAGTAAATGTGAACAGAACGTCAGTTTCTAAACCTCTCCCCATACAGGCCGAGAGGCAGCCACAGAGGCTTGCTCAACCGGAGACTAGAGGAGCTATATATAGTATAGTGTAGACGGTAGCGTAACATCAAGAATGCCTTCTGATGTAGGGGTATAAATGTAACAACCCAGGGTAAGTGTGGACGGTCAGGTAGACAAGAGTAAGAGAAAACGCTTGTAGGAGTGTAGTTCGTGACGATGAGACTGTGGTAGACATACAGGCGGGAACAAGAAGCGGAAAAGGGGAGAATGAATGTTGACGGACGACGCCAACAATAGTGCCCCAACGGTGGGGGGGAAATAAGAAGATAACCAACACCCACACAATGCAGCCGGAACGCCTTCGCTCCACCATTCGACCTGCTGTCGAATCAAGAAACTCCTTCCACCTCTGCCACTCTCAATGATGACGAAGACACCAAAGAACTGCCAGGATCGATACTATAACGCTTACTAAGAGTCACAGGACTATACAGGAACTATTCGAAGACCTGCTCGTTCCGCACCGTTTCGTCAGTTATTGCTCTCTTCATCGTCATCTTCATCATTGTCATCTTCGTCAAGCGGTGATGCACTTATGCCACTTGTCAGGACCGAAGCCTCAGGCCGACTAAAAAGGAGCGGTGTATGGCTTACCATCTCTGGGCCTCGATCCGCCGCACCCACCGCGCCGTAATCTTCAACTTTTCTCGCACGGACGTGCTGGGTAACAGTTTATATTTCTCCTCATCAGCGATGGGGAGGATGCTCGCAAACCAATAAGGAAAGAGTGCTGGATCCGTAGGCGGGCTACCATATGCAGCCAGTACACGCTCGTGTAACCAGGGCGCTGATGCAGCACGCATCTTGGCGATAAAGGCGATGCCGATCTGAAGTAGCTCCCTGGTCGACAGCCTATCCAATTGACCATGTAAATCCGTTGGTGGCGCCGGTGCGGCACTTGTCTCCAGTGCTTCCAGACGTTCTTCCTCTGCAAGCGAAACGTCATCTACCCTGTCTATATTACCGACGATGTAACCATCCAACATCTTCCAACTCTTGACTTTAAACCTGGAGACGCCAACACTCTCGATCAAGCTTCGTCCATCCGGCATCAACTGCATGCTCACGATGTGTAGGAGGGTACCATACAACATGAACTGTGTCGGTCCAAGGTCCCCTTGCGGCGTGCCTGCACGATTGTACATCATGATGCCAAATTTGCGATTTCCATTTTCGATGGCGCGGCGAATCAAAAGGCGATAACGGGGTTCGAAGACGTGGAGAAATGTTGGCATGGATGGATATGCAAGCGTGCAGACGAAGAGTGCCACATCCTGATCCCCGAGGATGCCAATCTCTTCCCGTGCGGCCGCTTCGGCACGTTGCGCTACCAGATCCGGACATAATCCATTGAGCAGTCGATCCAGTCGCTTGTTGCCGGGTAATCTGCTCACGTCCGGTGGGATTGATAGCACGCGGCGGCAGATTGGACATAAGTTGGAGTGATCAAGCATGCGCGCGACACATTTTCGGCAGAATGTATGGCCACATGGAGTCGTGAGAGGATCCAGAATCAAGGCGTAGCAGACCTGGCAATCCAATTCATTCCGCGTCGCCTCTTTCAGGTGTTCTAGGACTGCGACGTCCAAGTGCTGAAATTCGTCCCCAGTCGGCGACATTGTCTGGTAAAAAGTTTCCGAGGTGTATGCCAACTCTCCCATCTCCACCATCGTATACGTTGCCATGAGCCGGCCGCCACACAGCACTCTCGACCTCGATGTGTCCATCGCCGAGGAACTGTCCACTATGTTCCGCCACCGCAATTTCTCTTGTAGCATTGTCGGAGTATCACTCGTTATTGGTTTGTATCTAGACAGCTCCGTCCCTATTACGTCCATCACCTTGGCCAAGGTCACATCGAGACTGCAATCCCCCAGCGAATGTTCGTTGCCGCAGTCGTCAAAAGGGCAAGTGAATCCCTCTTGCCGACTGGGCGTCATGGGGTAAGATATGTTCTCCCTTTTGTGAATCTCCGGCAGGCATATTCGGCATAACGAGTTGCCGCACGGTAAGGTCATCGGCATGCGCAACGGTAGTGAACATCGTGAACATTGTAGCAGTCGCACTATCGCTCTCGCATCTCTGAAGGCGTCCAAACCAGGGACCGACAGCACGCTCTTCTCGCCAGGAGGAACACTTTCGCCCATCAAGACAGTCAAGTCCAAGGCGAAGCCGTGAGGCCGCCCGTTTCAACCGTCCGTTTGCGCGATGTGGGACGTGTCGTTGTCCCTGAGAATGGCTCTCCCGATCAGGTTCGACCGTGCGGCGAAGACGGCTCTCTGGCCTCCATGTGATGATTGAGTCCCCAGCTGGGAGATTGGTGTTCCGTATCACAGTGAGGAGTGAAGAGGTCCGGTATTATTGTAGAGAGGACCGTAACCTGGGACTGGGTCACACCTTAAAGGAACGAGATAAATGAGCCAATTGTTGGACTTCTCAGACGGGATTGTAGGCCCCCGAGATGGTGCCCGAAAGCCTGTCCTTATGAAAGGATATTCTACTGCCTCGCAGCCAACAGGGCGGGAAATGTCAGGAAATGGTGGCGTGTTATTGGACGGTTGGAAAATGGTAGTCTGGGTGGGAAATATCAACGACGACAACACTATTGCTGGGGTGCGGCAGAAGACGAGAAATGCGCCAGATGATATGCACCGCGCGGAATAGCCTCCGAACTAAATCCAGGTAGATTGAGATAGAGATACTACTGTAGAGATGAGAGAAGAGACGACTCGATTGGTAAGCTGACAGAAAGGGCGGCTAAAGATTCGAATTAATTGAGGTTCTACTGTCTGTACGTTAATCGAAGGATACCTGTACGAAGGGGCACGGTACGGTGGTAATGGGTAATACCTTAACACAGAGGTGATGACCCGAGTTACCAAAGAAGCCTGAGGCCCAAAAGTGCATTCCAAAGGTAAGGTAAGGTAAGGTAAAGGAGCTGTATGAGGTGGTTACTGGACAGTCACATGACTGACGATGCGCCTGCGTTGTCAATGATGTTGTTGATCGCAGATGCACGCGTCATCGTTTGATATAAATTTAGTAAATTTAATTGAGAGCACTAGCCACACTTTCCTCGCTTAACGTTAAGGTACCTTAGTCGTCCGCCTGTCTTCTGTAAGGTATCTCGTACCTTTACCTAAATGCAGCCACTCTTCTGTACAACGTGAACGGCCTTGAGTGGGGTGTTTCTATTCTGCCCCCGTTTCTCCATCATGCTCGTGTCAACCTTTCTCCGATGCACGACCGATCTACGGCTAATGTCCTTCCGCGGGTCAGAAGCTTCGCTGACCGTACAGCCTAATTCTTATACAGTATCCCAGTCGTCTCCATCGAGAGCCTCGTCCTACTGTCCATCGTATCTTACTCGAAACAAGTCATACTGTATGCAGCTGCTTTCAACAGCACAACCAGATCCCATTGCGCAATCATAGCAAACCCACCACCGTTGGGACAGGAAAAGGAACACAGTTTTCCATGACTTATTCGCCGAGTACACGAGCAATGATTGCGCAATATAGAGATTCAAGACCGGTGTTCCGTTCGAGAGGCCGGCGATGTATATATAGAAGTACAGTCGTTGAAGACTCCGTACCATGACCACAATGAATGGCTCCCTGGAGATGCCTTGCGGCAACTTCGGGCCGTAGACGACCTGGCCGGACGGTTTGTATCGTCAGCGTTGTCTTCAAAGCCCGAGGAGGTGCTCGATTCAACCAGGACCGCAAAGGCAGAAGAGGTTCCGATGGCTCGCAAGTCGAACTGGGCGTGCATGTCGGGTCCTTCAGGTCCAAAATGACCTCCCTGAACTTCTGATACTACCCCGCCCAATGCCTCTGCGAATAGGTGAAGGGAGACCTCCCTACACTCGTGGTTGGAAGCAGATTGTATGTCAAGAACCGTTTCTGCCATTGCCCGAACTGCTGGCTCGAAAGGTAAGCTACATATGCTGTCTTGGGTTAGGGAGACATAGTTCGTCCGGCTCTCCGAACTGCCTCAAAACTAACCCTGCTCAACGGCATAGTGGGTCGCGCATACTGAGCCATAATTGAAGGTCGAGCTCTCAGACCTCGAGAGCTTCGACCTCGCAACTTCGAGGTGGATGTTCGGTGGGACACTGCCTTCATGAGCACCTGTCCGGTGGGTAATAAAGCAGAGAGAACTTACTTATTGATTGTGTGAGGCTTGAACCGTTTTCCAGTAGTTGGCCTCATCAGCTCGGTCCACTGTATATACCCATATATTGAAATAGCCGTCTCCTTTGCTGAGGGGTGATTATCGCCTTATCCCCAGTGAGAGGGCACGACCACATCCCGCTATGGCAGTGCCCGGTGAGCTTACCCATTCCTAGCCTTGTGGACATGGCTAGAATTCAAGCAAGGAGACGAGTCATAATGAAGATCGGAGAAGCGCTGTATGTAAGTCTCATTGAGGCACTGCCAAACAGTATCCAAGAAGCCCATTGCTTGCCGCATGATTTGCGCTCACAGAATAAGGGGATCGATGATCTAAGAGCTTGAGAGTGTGCGAACGCCCGTGCCTATATCTCTTAACGAAGCCCTGCCAGCAGTACAACGCCAGGTGTGTCTAATTTTAAGCGCCAGACGCCTCGTCCAAACCCAATTTATAATTGTGCTCTAGACGTTGGTCCTCCTGATAAATGACTGCCAAAAGGAAAGGAGGCATTCAAGGTGGAGGGTGCTGAGTGTTGGAGGTAGAAGACGGGGCAATGTTTATATTGGTCTCAGAGTCACTTTCTGAGTCGTCCTCGAGAACGACGCGTCGCATCAAACTCTTGTCGAAGAGGTCAATGACAAAACGTCGAACAGGGAGACGGTAGTGGTGCCTTTCGAGAAGATTCATGACCTTATGGAAGAGTTGAGGTTGCTGGAAGCCATGTGGCTTCTTGGCCTTGATGCTACTGACAATCAGTGTCAATTTAAAATAGAGTCAGACATACGTACGCATGCAAATCACTGGCGGCTTTCTTCGTTAGTACTGTGTTCCCCAGGTCTACGACCAAACTGAGAATCCGCGCATTGACCGGGTCATTGTCGCTCGCAGTGGAGTTCGATACAAGGTCTATCGGGTGTTCCGAGGGCGCACTGATGGCACGCTTCCATGGATCCGTCTTAGAAAGGGTCAGATAGCACAGCAGTTGTAGGAAAGCGAGTTTAGCATACCGAGAAGAATTTGTGTATACTTCCGGGGATACATAAGCCCAGAGATTGACCCAACATGGTGGTTTTGGAGTCCCAACCAAATTCGTTCAACAACTCAAGACCATGTAGGCTTCGCGATATGAGGCCAAGTACGAAGACTGCGGTTCCCCTTAGTGTCACTACCTCGGAACTCTCGGCCATCTTCACAATCCACTGAATGACATCGGATTCTTCCAGAAAGGAGGCCCCTAGCTCCATGGAACCGACATTGCCTACGGCCCACAAGCAGCCTTTCACCTTCAGGACAATCTCTTGGTCATCTTTCTCCGCCCAGAAGTTGCGGATGGTGGATACGAATTCGAGAAAGTGGCCGGACTCTTCGAGCAGCTTGCAACCTTCAGCCGTGCGTGTCAGCTCCCTGTAGAAGTGGGGAGGAGCAACTCCAGTCGCTCGAGATTCTAGCTCCAGGTCGACATCTTGACGGGACCGATCTGACAGGTCCATAGAGGCACGAGCCAACGATGCCTCGACGAGCGTTGCGTAGCTGTCATTCCGTCCCTGTGGACTTTGAGTATTGATCGCTGATCCGAACTGCGACGTGTCCACTTACCAGAAACCAGTCGTCCATTTCTTGCGTGATATAGTCGAGACCGTCCAAGTAATGGTACCCTATTGACGTCGACAGAAATCTAGAAGAACATTAGTCCGGCAGGAGAAAGAAAGTAAAGACCGGCTAACCGAAGGAGGAGTGGAGCGCCGATTTCACCCAGATGGTCCAGAGCAGGCCGACATTTGACGACATACTCAAGGTGATGTGTTTGGTTACATGCTTCTTCAAGTATCCTGACAGCAACCTCACAGACTTCTACCTCAGGATCGTAAAGTTGTGTGATAAGAAGACGAATAGCCCATTCCGCACCGCTCACATTGGGCTGTGATTGCTCTTCGCTCTGGACACCCCGGATGGCGTACTTACGCAATAATCTCGTAGACGAGATTCGAATTACCTGTGAAGGCTCGTTAGTTTCATTCTATGAACGACTCGTCATCTGTACCTTTTGACATCCGGTAAGAGCCTTCGAGAGCATTACACGAAGATGACTATCTCTTCATATTGTCAGCTACTCGACAGCAGAGATCGAGCTCACCACCTACAGACTGAAATCCATGTTGGACAAGAGCGTTTGGACCAAATCATCGCGGTCTGTCAATTCAATCAAGTGATAGAACATGTTGATCATGCGCCATCGCTCAATCATGACCAGACCTTTCGGATCAGCACTAAGGGTTCCGAGAAGGGCAAAGTAGCCGCCTGATAGGGTTTCAGATAGGCGGCTTGGTGAGAATAATGGGGACGTAGAAGTCAAGCCACTCATCTGCGAGAGTTAGTACTAACAACCAATCCAGAATTGGGGCAAGGCCAAGTGCAATACGGAAGCAACAGTAAGTCAATTGCAAAACAGTGCACTGACCCGATCAAGCTGTGCCAGACACTCGGCCATCTGTCTCAATAATTTATTTTCAGCCAGATATCGTACTCCTTCCGGGTTTTGAAGCAAAGCACGTATCAGAGCACATCCCGTTCGAACATAGCGCTGATTGGGTTTCGTATTCTTCAGATCCGAGAATCGATATTTAAAAGGACGATAGAAGCCGATGAGACGCTTCACGAACTTAGAGGCCTTTATGGCCTCATCCAATCGCTTTGGATTGAGTAATGGACCTTCGACGATTTCATGTATCAGGTCCCATCTCCATTTGATAAAGTTCACTGTACTGAGGACTTGGGTGTCGAGTACTATCGTCCGAAACTGTGCTTCGTCCATCTGAACATTCAATGTCGAACCTGTCTGCTCAGAAACTCGCGCGATGTCTCTCTGCTCTCCATCTTGGGTGGCTATGTGGCCTATCTGACTTCGGGGAGTGCGATAAAGATTGCGATTAATGCTGTCAACCTGGTATACCATGCCGATCGCTACGGAATTATTCCCTGAGTCCAGTTTGACAGCTGCAGACAACGTCTGAGGCAAAACATGAATCTTGGAGCTCATTGTATCCGGAAGCACCTGATTGGCTAACTTCATAGTCTCGCCCAGGAGTAGAGCTGCCTTTCTTTTCAAAGCAGAGTCTGATGTCTCTTCGATAAGGTCGGCCAAAGCCTAAGCGCCTGTCAGCCCTGAAAATGCGTTAGGGATCAGTGCGAGATCTCACCTTAAGTAGCCCTGACTCAAGAAAAACGGCGAGAACGAACGCGGTAAAATGTCTGATCAAATTGAACTCTCCATCATCATTAGACTCGACCTTCAATCGTTCTGGTATAGAGCTAGTCTTAAGGTGCGCAACGCGGCCGTAAGTCGTCAGTCGTCTCCCGGCTAAATATGAAGAAGACCATGATGGTGGTTTGATACGCAAAACGTCGAAGATTGTCTCCAGTATAAGATTCCTCGCCGCAGCGGACGAACAGGATAGGGCTGCTAGAAAAGATTGGATGGGCTTGAAACGGTGTACAGATAAGGTGATGAGACCGGGCCAGGTTTTGAGCATGGCAGAGATTGCTTTGGCGTTGGATTTCAGCTTCTCCTCGTGTCCGTGTATGACAAGAGAATCTGTAAAGGGCGCAAAGACAGCTTCCAGTTCACTACCAGAAGCTAGACACTTCCGTCTTAAGGGCGTGTCAAGTAGGTACAGGAATGCTCTTGTGAGACTCTCTGATCCGTGATATGTGCCCTCTGCAAGGGCATCCGTGAGCGCTCCGATGCCACCAGCAGAAACGAGGAGAGCTGGATCCTTGATCATGATCTCAGCGAGAGTGAGATTGCATATACTGCGCAGCCGATCCTCGTAGTGCTCTGCAACAGAGACAATGGTTCGCACCACAGCACGGGATAATTCTCGAATCCCATCCTTGACATCAAGGAAAGCCCGGACAAACTTTAAGGCTTGCTCACGCTCGATACTTGCCTTACTCTCCTTCACCAGTGACAGAATCACAATGTCGTCCGTATGCAGTTTTCGAATGATCCGTAGGGACTTACGGTCGGCCATGGCGTACCTTGTGACGCGGTAGCCAGCAGCAATTACCTCTCTGCTATCACTCAGAAGCATCATCTGTACTCTCAGGCCAAAGACCGACCAAGCCAAATCATACTTGAGGGTCGGATGGCGTTTGAAAAGATCCACTAGACTGTTCGCACGTTCCACGTAGTAGTCCGGCTGCATACCCTCCAATTCGAGTGCTTGCAGGATCTCCGCCAGAACGTACGTGGGTGACTCCGTCTCCAATTCAACATCTTGCCGATCTGTGGAGGGATCCGCTTCTGTTCGCGATGGAGAGCGCAAGGGGCTCCCACGAAAGAGATTAGAAAGTCGACTTCTCGAAGTTTGTATTAGGATTTTGGAGCGCTGCACTTCGTCCTCGAGTTCCAGCTTCAGCTCCGCGATCTTCCGGTTTGACGAGTTGAGTTCTGATTCGACCCTCAGTCGTTGCTCTTTGGTCTGCTTCGCGTTCTTAGAGATAAGTGCTTCCAGCATGTTCTCTGTTCCCGTTCTGATCTTAATCTCTTTGTTGATCCTGTCTCGGAAGTCTGCCTGTCGTTGCTCAGATGTCGTGCGGCCGTCGGTGTGCAAATCGCTTCCACTGTATGACCAGCTCAGGTCCGGCCGTGGTGTTCCACCCCTCGGTACCGCTGTAGACTTGAGGTCAGAGCTGAAGCTGCCGGGTGGTATAGCGGCGGATGCAATCGAAGCACCCCTGGGCCCGAAGCCCGCGCTTGAGTTTGATAGTGAGCGACCATCTCTGCCGTATCTCTGTGGCGGATATAAGCCTGCATTCTCGTGAAACGTATCTGGTCCTTGATGAGACGTCGACCGTCCCTGAGCTAGCATCGTACTCTGGGTTGGCGTCGCCGATGAGCTCAGGGCGGTCGAGGGAGACATAGGGATCCATCTACTGAACGTTGATCAACCTCCTTCGTCACATAAATATGATTGGGTCATGAGTATAGCCAAGTGTCGTCTCTCATACCCGCTCAAGGATTAGGGAAATCACGCAAGTGCACAGGGGAGACGGCTACTGGCGGATTCGACAGATCATCCGGTGCTCTAATATTGGTAAAGTCAAGTGCCCAGTGCTTGCTGGATGGTCTTTGAAGCACTATATCTCCAAGAAGTGAGAACGTGCTGTCGATATCGTCGGCGTCGTTGAAAGTAGGTATGTATTCCTCTACACCCTGTACCTAAGGCAAGCTAAGGTACCTTAGGTTCTAGCGCTTGCGCTTGCGCTTGCGCTTGCGATCTATATCATGGGGAAAGCCACGTAAGGGCTCTATCTACGGAGTACATCATTCACAATACTTCAATTTCTTTCTTCCTAAATGCATGGCGTTTACAGCTACAGTAGTTGGCCGTCTTCCGTTTTGGATAGTAGCTCGCGTCAAAGCATAAAACTTTCATGATGATCTACGCGTACCTACAGTACATTAATTGATATTGCACGAAGTACGAAGGTACACTGCCGAGACAAGAATCCTTGGAAAGCTATAAGCTACCTCGCGGCTGCGCATTTGAATGATGGTCCTCAACAATCGCGTCGATGGCGGTAATTGGATCACCTCTCCATAAGGTAGGGTTCAACTCTTGCCGCTCGGGCATTGGCGTCTCCACCTTTGGAGGGCTTGCAACTGATAAGGATTGATAAAGATGTCCACCCATAAGGTACTGTAACTATGATCCGAGAGCCCACCACTTCGGCGCCTGCATCAAACCCTGGATTTCGCAACCACAGCAGGAGCTTGTGATTATCCAATTGATACCAAGAGTTGCTCTCACCATGTCTCAACTCACCTCCGCACGTTATGGCGACAACATCGGTGTTTATAAAGTCCACCGAGATGAGAAGACAGGCGTCCAGACAGTGGTGGAAATGACAGTATGCGTCCTTCTCGAGGGGGACATCGAACAGTCGTAGGCACTCACGGCAGCACTGACACAGTGTGTCATTGACTGGAGACCGAACAGCTACACACAGGCAGATAACAGCGTCGTTGTCACAACTGACACGATGAAGAACACTGTCTACATAATGGCGAAGCAGCACCCTGTCACACCACCTGAGCTGTTCGCCTCAATCGTTTCGACGCATTTTATCAATACATATACGCATATACATGCAGCACACGTCAAGGTCGTCACACATCGGTGGACGAGGCTGACGACCGATGGCGTCCCACATCCACATGCCTTTGTGCGTGATGGCGCGGAGACACGTAATGTAGAGATCACTGCGAGGGAGGGGCAGGGGATATCTATCCAATCCGCGATCGCTGGACTCCTGGTGTTGAAGAGCACTGGTTCCCAATTCCACGGGTTCATAAGAGATGACTACACCACACTCCCAGAAGTCTCTGATAGGATCCTCAGCACCGAGGTCGACTGCGGCTGGACGTGGAAGCCGTTCGGCGGCGTTGAGGAGGTGAAGGCCGAAGCGTCCAAGTTCGATGCTGCATGGGATGCAGCAAGGTCCATCACCCTCAAGACCTTCGCGACTGACAGCAGTGCCAGCGTACAGAATACCATGTATAAAATGTGCAGCCAGGTTCTGGACGCGGTGCCTGATGCTATGACGGTTAATTATTTGCTTCCCAACAGGCATTACTTCGAGATTGGTATATCCTCGTGCAGTCCCAAATGCTGGAAGTTTAGACTAACAGAGAATAACAGACTTGAGCTGGCATAAAGGCCTCCGAAACACAGGGAAAGATGCCGAAGTGTATGCGCCGCAATCCAATCCAAACGGGTTGATCCAGTGTACCGTTTCCAGACTAGAGAAGTCATCCAAGTTGTAATCAAGACGTTGATGAGGAATCACTTAGCAATCTAAAGAGAACGTTCATCACAGGATTGAATTCCTGGGGAAGCTTTCTACCCTCTGTCCTATATGCCTGGTAGTTATCGAATTGCTATCCCGTATCTCTAAAACTCCAATTATGCATGAACGCTGAACGACTTATGCTTCTTTCGCCTTCAGTAATTCCGCCTGTACCTCCGGCAGCTGTGCGATCCTAGTCTTCCCTTCAAACTTCACGACGTTCTCCTTGTAAGGGTGAGCGGTCCCTTCAAAAGCTAAGTCCACAGCCCATCAGCAAAGTCGATCCCTTCACACCAGTCTTTCCGCAAACTCACCTTTCAACCTCGCCAACCTCTTATCCCTCAGCCTATTCTTTGGCAACATCCCACTGACCGCCTTCCTCAGCACCTCAGCGCCGCCCCACTTTGCGAACATCTGATCCATCGTGATTTCCTTCAAGCTACCCGGCCTCGTATTGTGCCGATAGTACTTCTTCTGGAACCTTTTCTTCCCTGTAGTATGCAGATCGTGGCATCCCGTCGCAACGACATAGTCCCCACAATCGGTCGATGGGTCCCATATCGGCTTGTTTTTGCCCATGAGGAAGATGGCGATGGACGAGGCGATGCGGCCGAGTGACCTGGGGTCAGTGCCAACGTCGATGAGATGCCATGTTCGGGAATATGCGAGGTTGGTCTATGGAGACGTGGTATTAATTTTTAATGTTCAATCGAGTTCCGTTGGAAAGCGTGCAGACGTACCTTTCCTATGGTCTGTGACATCGTGAGGGGGACGTGTTATGACAACATCAGCCTGTGAGGGCTATCGCAGGAGCTTTCTAAGCTTGGTAATACGCCCGAGTCGTCGCTAGCTTCTAAGGGAGAACGCTGTCTTGGTGATATATCAGAGCCCTTCTTGTAGCACTAGCGTTAGAGCTTCATTTGGCGTGGGCGGAATGTTCCGTGAGGCGTACTAGGGACGTTCGTAGCCAACCTGACTTACGGTAGGGTACATCAGTTTGCGTCTGTCCTCAGCAAAGCATTTGTGTACGAGATTACTCGCATTTGGTTCCGGAAGACCCCAATCTCGAAACGCTTACCATGATAGCTCCGTTCCAAACGACCTTCGCGGTGCCGCTGAGCTGCGAGAGCTGCATCAAAGATGTCTCGGGATCATTGTACAAGCTGAATGGTATTGCGCCATCACTACTAAGTACTCGCTCATCAAAGCGCCACACGCTTAGACGATTCCTTTCCAGGCATACAAAATGTGGAGGCGAACCTCAACGACCAGTTGGTCTTCATTGAAGGCACCGCGGCGCCGTCCGCCATCGTGGCAGTGATACAAAACACCGGCAGGGATGCAATCCTACGAGGCAGTGGAAGCTCAAACAGTAAGGCTTGGGGCACTAGCTGCCGTGAACACCTACGTAGCGACCGCTCTAACGGACTGGACACGGCAGGCGCAGCGGTCTGTATACTCGAGACGCACTCGCCCAAAGCCTTGGACAAGGTCCGCGGTCTCGTCCGTATGGTCCAGGTCTCACCTTCCATGACGGTTGTGGATCTCACGGTCCGAGGACTGTCACCTGGGAAGTATTTTGCCACCATAAGGGAAACCGGGGATATATCACGAGGCGCAATCTCGACGGGAGGAGTGTGGGATGCCATCTCAGCTGAAACGGAGCGGAAGGCAACACCCAAAGGTGTGTTCGGCACAGTCGAAGTCAGCAGCAGTGGTATAGGGACGGTGTTCCTGGACAGGCCAATCCAGATCTGGGAAATGATCGGGCGAGGTATGGTGGTGTCGAAGCAGCAGGACGGAAAGTTTCAGCCGGACGACCCGGACACGCTGGTGGGGGTCATCGCTCGGAGCGCGGGTGTTTGGGATAACGAGAAGACTGTCTGCTCGTGTTCTGGGAAGACGGTGTGGGAGGAACGGAAGGATCAAGTCAAGAAGGGGATGTTATAATTCGAACCCATACTAATGATTTAAATGCTGGGATAAGCATGGTTTGCTCTTATTCCTCCTCGGTCTCAGCTACCCCTCCTCGGTCTCAGCTACCCTCCTTGGTGTCAGGCTACTCCTCCTCGGTGTCAGCTACGCACAACCATCTCTTGGGGTCTTTAAATTCCATCGATATATGGTGTGGAGTCATTTTCATCTACGCAGACGATAGGAGGATTAGCTATTGTTTTTGATAGCCTCGACAGGTATACGTGCACGTAGCATATCGTCTGCCTGCGGGCCGAGGCGAGCATGCATACCATTTACTGTATGTCACCCTTTCCCATGGCTTCGGGACAATAGTCACGGATGAACGGTACGGGACACTATAAGCACGTGGCCATGATCAGATCGTGGCGTAAGGTAAGGTACCGAAGGAATGCTGACTGTACTGTGACCGTGTCGAACTTATCATGACAATTCCTTCGCCATAACAAAGTATTGTATGTATGTACGAAGGCCACTCGCAAAATTGTCGGGCACCCCACCAATCTAAGGTATTTGCTACTCCTCTAGCCTCGCCTAAATTCGTAAGCCTTCGTACGGATTACGAAGGATTCAATACCACTGGTAAGCGCCAGCCCCTGTCACGACGCGCCGCCGCCACGCTCGAGTCCGGGGTGGGAGCTTCGGGGAGGTTCAATGGATTGGAAGTAACACGGGTAATACTAACGCTCCGAGTAAGAGCCAGTCAGATCTGACCGTCAGCCGAGCTTGGCGTTCCTGCAGCTTTGGAGCGGAGATCGACAAATGTGAATGCGGGTGCTCTTGTTTTATGCCGTACCTCCGTACTTTATAAGTCAAAGCCAAAGTGCCTAGGTTAGGTCAGAACTTGTACGCGCTGGGGCTTGACGCCTCTTCTCTCTCTCTCGCTCACTCTCCCTCTCTCTATCCTGCTTCCGCCGTAGACGACTGGCGCTTTACCTTAGGGTCATCGTGCCTCTGCACCTCTTCTCTCCCTATCCGGATTGACAGCTCTTCAGTAGTCAATCGTTATATGCATGTACGACGAAATCACACAACTGCATAAGGTAGGTACCCTACCAGGGCGGAACCGAATTGCTGCCGGCAGCTATTCCGTAAGGACCTTTTCGCGCCCTCAGGAAGAACTTTGGCTTGCTATAGATTCTCCTATTCTCATCGCAATCGCCGTCCCCCAGCCCTGCGACTGACTTCTTCGCCGCTTCATTGAGTAGTGGTGCCAACGGTCTAGGTGGAGCATCTTGGAACACTTGCGGTAATTGCAATACTGCTTGAACTGCTGCCAAGAAGTCGCGATGTCGTTGAAGCAGGTAAACAGTTGAACAGTATTCAGCACGAGTTGTGGGCTAAGTACAGGTGACTAGGAAATCGAGACTTGGGTACAAGCTCTAGCTCACTACGACAACAACGAGTTCGAAGAATCGCTCAAGGCATTCGATGGGATATCGGACACGTCAAAGATATTGTTCAATTGCGGCGTCATTCATGCCACCCTTGGGGAGCACGACAAAGCCGTCAGTCGAAATCGGAATAGAGCACTATCTATCCGACCTGCTAACAAACCCTAGGTCGAATGCTATCAACGAGCAGTACGCCTGGATCAGTACCTTGCTGTCGCGTACTTCCAACAAGGCGTTTCGAACTTTCTGGTCGGGGACTTCGAAGAAGCCCTGGCCAACTTTAACGATGCACTACTATACCTGCGAGGGAACACACTCATCGACTATGAGCAGTTAGGGCTAAAATTTAGACTGTTCTCCTGCGAGGTGCTGTTCAACCGTGGTCTATGCTATATCTATCTGCAGCAGAAGGAGGGTGGCATGCAAGACTTTGCATATGCTGTGAAAGAAAAGGAGACGCCGGAACATGAAGTCATTGATGAGGCGATCAGGGAGGAAGGGGAGGTGAGTCTGCTCTCCAGAATCGGGTTCTTGGAAAGGAACTGACGGCCTCAGGGTTACACTGTCTTCTCTATCCCGGTTGGTGTCGTTTACCGCCCAAACAGTGCCAAAGTGAAGAATCTCAAGAGCAAAGACTATCTTGGCAAGGCCCGCCTCGTCGCAGCTGCAGACAGGCCTAACGCGTTTGCTGGTCTTGCCGGTTCAGAAAACAAGAAGGTCACAATCCGGGAAGACTTGAGCCGGGACGATCGAGCCCCTGAGAACATCTCATTTGGTGCAACCAACCTGGGAAAGCCAGGCTTGCAAAGCAGAGGCAGGCAACAGTCAGAACCACCGATCAACCGCCATCTTTTTCCGCCAACGCCGCCACCGGAGGGTGAGAAAGCAGCTTCATTCGCGAGTAGCCAAACTGCGGCTGGCGTGCCAGGTATGACGAGGAGAGCGGGGTTCGTGCGCAGTTTTGGCTCAAAGCCGGAAAAGCTGGATCTCACGAAGATCGGGTTGGAGAAGGAGAGGCCACGGCTGGGCACGATGCGGACAGCTTCTGAACCACGGGGACCCACCAGAAAATACTCGACAGCGAGAATGCAGGAACCGCCTAGCCGAGACCGTCTCTTCGGAGAGACGACGAACCGTCGAGCTCACGGCGCCCCAGCCGAGGACGACTACCCGCAGGAAATCTACGATACATACCGAAGTCCTCGCTCCTCCAACGGCACACGGCGCAAAGGCTCCAAAAGCCAATGGCCGGCCTACATCAACGAAGAGGAGGAATACGTCAGCGACACCCACGACCGTTCCTCGCTCGACGAGCCCGACTTCGAAATCGTCGGCGGCACAGCTTCTCAACACCAACATCGGCAACGAAGACCAAGTCGCGGCGCCTCTAGGAGACCGGAAATCCGCAAGATCCGCGTCAAAGTGCATGCGGACGACACGCGGTATCTTATGATCAGCGCGGATCTGGAGTTTGCCGAGTTTGTGGAGAGGATACGGGAGAAGTTCGCGATTAAAGGGAGATTCAAGTGCAAGCTTCGGGACGACGGGGACATGATTACCATGGGCGACCAAGACGATCTGGATATGGCCTTCGTGACGTGTAAAGAGGACGCTGAAAGGCAGGGGTCGGATATGGGGAAGATGGAGGTGAGTTTGGACCTCCGCCTTCCTTTTGAATGTTTGCTTGATGCTTTTACTGACTGATCGATCGGGGCAGGTTTGGGTACAGCCGATACCATAGGTTTTCGCCCGGCTGTATACATCTACGAATACTCGGCAATACTGGCGTCTGGTGGTGGGGATCAGCATACAGCGACGGCATCATATCTACAGGCTCTCTCTCTATTTCCCTCTTGTTCGTCCGATGCTTCGTCATGAACTTTCCTCGATCTAGCTTTGTAATAAAAGTCTCCAACTAATGGAGTGGAGTTCTGTTACGAAATGCCTAAATACCGTTTCATCGGTCACCCACGAGCTGTCCAATCGTCTCGCATATCATTCGCTGTGATAAAGGATGTGAGGGCTAGCACTTAGGGAGTGAAGGCGGATATTTCACTTGGTGGAATGTAGAGAGGAAGTACATCTGCGCCGCCGACCCGCACTCGTGTCTATGGAGAGAGTTGCGATCAGGAAGAGGGTCCCTGGGGAGCGACGACTCCACACTTTGGTTTTGGAATCGACAGTTCGGACAGTATATCCATTTGGCGCAGTATAGCCCTAGGAGGCAGTATAGCCCTTGCAGGGAACAGATCCCTCGGATCCGATATTGTCATTCGAGGACGCTAGCCGCTCGATGAAAGATATCCCTAGCCCTTCATAATTTCACGACGAACGAGCTTCACTCGTGGCGAGCAGATCCAATTGCCTCTTGGGCGTGAAATCGGCATCGTAGCGTGGCGGCCGGGCCGGAGAGTCCTCGGACTCATGGCTCCTGCCTTGTATCTCCTCGACCCCAAAGGCTCGGACATGGGTGATATCGATGCAGGAACGGCCTCAGCGCAGTCTTTCCAGCCTTGGAATGATGTGTGCCAGCGTGAGAGTCAATCGGGGAACGTGAAATGAGATCGGGCGTGCTTCAAGAGCATGCAGCTTCAGTCACACGTCAGCTCCCCGAAGGCTGCGTAGCCTTGCTGGGCTGCAAAGAAAACTCTGCTGCCTGCCTGCGTGCACACCATCTGACGTGAACAGCGGTACAGTCAGCATCGTGTAAATGCTGCAGTAGGTCAGCAGCAGAATTGCGTCTTGGTGGGAGAAACTCGATGAGTATGTTGTCTGCGTTTAGGGGCCATCTTCGTCAAATCCATAGATACTGTAACACAATTGGATTCAAACACGCAGGAACCATCATCTCGCATCCTTTAAGCTCAGATTGATGCCATCTTGTCATTCTTTCGAATTCCTACGTCAGATTGCAGGTCTGGGAATACCTCATAGGTACACCCAGTGCGTGAGAGGCACAGCAGCACAGCACCTCCTTGCTTACTCCAATGCTTATATCTCCGTCGCAGCGGCGCAGCCACTTGGGGGCGGTGTGTGAACTATTCCAGCCTCATGATTTCTGAAACGTGTTTTCCAGTCAGCATGGAAGTAAGAAGACTGCAATTTGGGGTGTTACTTTTAGATTCTCTCCGTTGGGTTGGGTTTCGATGATATGCGGTGTTCATTTAGATTGCGTTCTGGGGCTGGTCTCGGAGGATTTATGTGATATATACAAAGTATCATCTCCCTTTGTTGTACGAGAGTATAGGAGACATACTGGAACAATTCAATGCAAATGTGCTATGTCCACTTCCCTCTGCATTGTCCTTGTATCATCACATCACACACCTCCACAAAATGCTCCCATGGCGAACCACACTCTTTCACCTCGCGGCCCTCATCCTCGTCGCCAACTATTCTGCGACACCCGGACTGTGCGCACATGACCCGGGCACGATATCATGGAAAAATCCGCGAATCACAAACAACAGACACCCAATCGGCGATACCGTCGGAATCGCATGGCTATCTCCCAGTCTAGGGCAGCAAACGTGCGACCACGACCTGGTATTGCCGAACAAGACTTTGAACGGATGGATACCCAGTGAGTGGTTTTGCTCTCCTTCACTCAAACCGTCCACTCAGACCTTTGAGAAACAGATGGCGTCAGAACGGCTGGAGCGACCGCGACGAACACATACACTTTCAACCATACGACCCCGGACCAGTTACACAACAGGACCATCCTAGCCTCCAGTTACCAAACAAACATCCACAGCAGTTATGCCCCAGGTGGATCCGATCTAAACCCGTCCCGTGGCCCAGTCTTTTCCGTTGATACGAACAGGTCGTGTCACCATGATTTTCGATCGACGGCTGAAAACTCCCAAACTGGGTGTACGAATCATGACCCGATTCCTCAACCGCTACCGATTGGCTCCTTGGGTAGGGCCCAGGATGGTGCGCTCTCGTTTGCGGCCTTGGTTGTTGCACTGTTGTCCGCCACTGTGTTGTTGGAATGATGAGATTTTCACATATGATAGTAGAGCAGGACGAGAGAACGATATAACGCGGTCTCGGCGTAAGGGTACCAGACGACTCTCCAACCTGAGGCGAAGAAGCTCTCAAAATTATGAGCCCCCCTCCTCGAATGGAACCCAGTTCTGTGGCAGGCGGGCAAGACGACGTGCTGTAGCCGAGGGTAGCAACAGTTCAGCGATGTCAACGAGTCATGGTATACTGCTAGAAAATGCTCACAGGACCACGATCCGAGTACAATATCAACAGCACGCCAACTCCATGCCAGCTCCACCGTTCCTATGCTATCCCGTACGGTTAACTCTTGATATCAAAACTTGTCCCGCAACCGCAACTACTTGACGCGGCCGGATTCCCCACAACTTTGAACTGACTACCGATCAGTTCCATCGTATAGTCAATTTTGCTCCCTTTGAGCAACTCTAAACTCGGCTCATCCATCACGACTTTGGCACCAGTACCGTCCCCCGCTTCGAAGACAGTATCGTCATCCGCAGAGACTGAATTGGCGTTCGTAAGAGACATCAGATATTGGAAACCGTGACATCCACCAGATTCAACGGTGACGCGGAGTAGGAGGTTTGGGTTGGAATCGGCAGTCATTATTTCTTTGAGACGCTAGTTTGAGAAGAGATTTAGTACTATCCGCCTGGCTAGTAAAATAAGGTGATTATTTAGAAGCTCACATTCGAGGCTCGCGGTGTTATGTCTATAACCATGTCGTTGCCTTCTTCGTCCTTGCGGGGGTTTGCCGCTACTGTGACTGCTCGGCGCAGGGATGATGTAGAGATGCTTCGCCATTGTGACGCAGCTGATGGAGGTTGCTCCCTTATCAGTGGAGATTGGTGTTTCGGCGCTCTCTTGGCTCGAGGAGGCATCAAGAGGTCGAGGATTACCGGCTGGTGAGGAGTGGCGGTCCATCTCTCATGGCCGAAAGTATGTAGGCTCCTACATGATCTGGAACCACTACAACTCCAGTCATGCAGAAACTTGCGGGGCGTCAAGGCGATACGGAAAGATGGACGTACTACCGTTGCTGACGCCATATTGTGAGTAAAGTGAGAACGGATGATAGCTGCAACGCACTGGGAGAATTACCTTATAGTCGAGGCTTTGGTAAGCACGCGAAGGCGGTGAGACCTTATCGGATAGTGCGGGGCGGCAGAATCCGTGAGGATGCATCCCTTGATGGTGTAGATGACGAAAAGTAAGGACCCACTAGTACAACCATGGGTTCCAGACATCATCTCAATCAAATCAAACATGGACCGCCTTTACCATACAAAGACGACATCCGTGCACACACGAGGGAATATGCCCAATCGCTCGATGCGCAAGATCCGTTGAAGGATCTTCGCGGAGAGTTCATCATACCCACGAAGGCGGACCTCAAGCGCAAAACATTGGCAAAGCAAGGTAACCGCTTGCAATTATCCATGCCCATATCTTCTCTAACTCAACCTATAGAGAACGCAAACCAGTCTTCAGAACCATGTATCTATCTCTGCGGCAACTCCTTAGGCCTTCAACCTCGCCGAACAAGCCAACAAATTCAATCCCATCTCTCCGCCTGGGCCACCAAAGGCGTACTCGGGCATTTCTTCGTCCATGAAGATTCGACTCTCCCCGCATTCCTACACGTCGACGATGTCGCTGCCGAAGACATGGCGCCAATCGTGGGGGCGTCCAGGAGCGAAGTGGCCGTCATGGGGAGCCTTACCGCGAATCTGCATTTCCTCATGGCGAGCTTCTATCGGCCGAACAAAGAGCGGTGGAAGATTTTGATCGAAGGAAAGGCGTTTCCCAGTGATCATGTACGAGTTCATGCTAGAGAAAGGAGACGTAGGGGAGGGGCCTGCTGACTGTTAATACTGCAGTACGCCGTGGAGTCCCAGATAAGACACCACGGCCTCAATCCCAAAGACACTATGATCCTTGTCGAGCCCAAATCATCTTCCGACACGTTTATCTCTACCGAGCAAGTCCTCTCCACCATCGACGCTCACGCCTCATCACTGGCTCTGATCCTCCTACCCGGTGTCCAATACTACACCGGCCAATACTTCGACATCGAAACCATCACCGCCCACGCGCATTCCAAAGGAATCCTAATCGGCTGGGACCTCGCGCACGCCATTGGCAACGTCGACGTCAAACTGCACGACTGGGACGTCGACTTCGCCGCCTGGTGCAACTACAAGTACATGAACTCCGGCCCTGGCGCCATCGCCGGCCTCTTTGTGCACGAAAAGCACGGCATCGTAGATATGGAGAAAGAAGCCCGCGGCGAAGAAGGCTACAGACCGCGCCTGAGCGGCTGGTGGGGCGGCGACAAGGCGATACGCTTCAAGATGGACAACAGTACCACTTCCCCGATCCCTTACTCCCGCATACCACCTCCCCTCCCTCAACTGAACATAGTCACACTCTAACGTGACATACTTCCCAGACTTCGTCCCCATCCCCGGCGCAGCAGGCTACCAGATCTCTAACCCCTCCGCCCTTGACCTCGCCGCCTTCCTCGCCTCCCTCTCCATCTTCAAGCAAACATCCATGTCCGCCCTCCGCGCCAAATCCGTCCACCAAACCGGCTACCTCGAACACCTCCTCCTCTCACACCCGCCTTCTGCTCCTCCCACCGGAAACGACCCCACCAACGAGAGACCATTCACGATCCTGACCCCCTCCGACCCCGCCCACCGCGGCGCCCAGCTGAGTCTCCGTCTCCAGCCGGGCCTGCTGGACACCGTGATTCAGGAGCTGGAAGACAGCGGCGTCGTGGTCGATGAGCGCAGGCCGGATGTGGTCCGGGTCGCGCCCGCACCGTTGTATAATACGTTCACGGAGGTGTGGGAGTTTGTGAGAATTTGGAGGGGGGCGTGTGAGAGGGCGGTTAAGCTTAGGGATGGGGAGGTGGAGGGAGAGGTGAATGGGAGTTTGAGTGTTGAGGGAGGAAGGGAGGACAAAGGGTGGAGCGAAATCAAATGATATCTTGGATATCATCTAGCCTTGCACTTGAAGAACGTTGTTTTTATCTCGATATAAAGCAGATAACACTCTACCATGTAACGAAGGCAGCGTAATAGTCTGCTCAATCAGGCACGGCGCCTCGACCGCAAACCCCAGTTCGGAGTTTCCACTAGATATCTCGAACATCGTAAGGTTTCAATAAGACTTTTCCGGGTTATAGAAAGAATGGCACTCCATGCGCGTTTGCATCTTCGCGACTAGAAGAGCCTCTCTGACAGCCCGAAAGATATGGGGCGCCTTAGAGTGGCAACGCTCAGCGGGGGCTTAGGGAAGTAACGCCACAGACAAAGGTCACAAGTGGAAAAGGCCGAGTTTGCTCACACCAAGCACTTAGTACGTCCGGGCCAAATTCCTCAAATACCAATCCACCAATCTCCTGCCCACCTTCGCCTCCGAGATATGGATGAGATCCCCCTGCATGGCGTAGTCCAAGTCATTCGTGTTGACCACCTCCCCATCCAGCAAACCGCCCTCGCTCCACCGAACCTGCCTGCTCCGCTGCTTGTTAACGAGCAGCCAGCTGCGGAGCTTCTCAGGCTCGACCTCGAGAAAGCCAGCCAGCTTCTTCAGGTCCATGGTGGTGTAAAGTTTGAGGTACGATTTGACGGTGGGATTCCACATCGTGTTCTTCACTTCTTCCATGAAGATGCCGAGATGGTGCTCGACGGGGTCGATGTTGATCTCGGGGTTGTCGAAGTCGGGCGGGGTGGGGCTGATGAATTTGGGGCAGGCCGAGCGGAAGAGGTCTTCGAAGAGCGGGAGGGAGTCCGGTCCGCCTCTTTGCAGTCGGTTGAGCTGGTCGCCGTACTTCTCTCGCAGCGCGGTGTGAATCGTATCGTCCAGCCGGGTGGGGCTGAAGCTCACGCAGATGGCGATCAGAGCGTACATCTGGTCGTTTTTCTTCGTGATGCTGTCGTACTGCGCGTTCTTCTGGAAGTTCTTGGTCCGCGAGACGTACACGAGGATGTGGCTGAACATGCGGATGGCGTCGGCGTAGCGGCGCATCATCATGTACGAGAAACCGACGTAGTAATATGTAGTGAAGTGGGCGGCCATGACGCGAGCGAACATGGCTTTCTTGTTGAGCTCGATGTCATCCAGTGTCTTCAATGCCAAGCTGAAGTCGCCGAGCAGGCAATGCACGCGGAGTAGACCGATGATGGAGAAGTAACCCAGCATCCGATATAGCGGCCTTGAACCGTATTCCCCAGCGACTGTTATCGGGTCTTCGTTTCGTTTCATGACAGCAAGTTGTTCGTTGATCTGAGAGCGTTGGATAAGGGAATATAAGACGTTAAGGACGGAATAGCAGCCCCAGGTATTAGGGTTGTCGCGCAGAAGCTGGGCTTCTTCCTCACTGGGGGCAGTGCGAGCGACGCGGTTGCGGTAACGGCAGAAAGACTCGAACTGGTAGATGAATTCATCGATGACATCCCACGCCCAGTAGTACTATCAAAAATGAGCCAACACTTCCCTAAATCATTGCACGAAACTCACTGAAGGCGGGTCCAGATCCACTGGCCCATCGGAATTGAGAATGTAATGGAAAAGACTGCAATAGTTGTCATAGCTCGCAAATTTCGTCTCGAGCGTCGCTTGATATTCTAAAGGTGTTGCGGCAGCAGCCAACTGTGCTTGCATGTCCTGTGCGATGCTCCCTGCTCCCAATGAGTTCACGCGGTCTAGATCGCTCATGCCATCGTCAAATTGAACTTGTTGCTTGTAGTTACTGGCGAGTGCCTCCTCTTCCAAGTCGGACTCATCGTTAGGAATCTGATTTGCATCGGCTGTCTGATATGGCGCTCTCTGGTGTAAAGCCATCTTGGCTGTTGTTGACCCTTTAGAAGTTGTCTGATATGCAGTTCTGATTTTAGTTCTTTGGTGAGGCTCTAAGGGTTTTCGCTTCGGTCAGCCCTGGCCGTTTGCGCTAACTTACAAGTATCCTAGCGTGACTTTGATAAGATCTCTGATAAGATAAGGTAAGTTCGGATCGCGGATCGGTGTGGGGTATAAAGGCCTTCATGTTTGGATATCCTGTGACTCGACTTCTCAACACTTGACATTGGCAGAGCATGCACAGCTCGTAGCTTTACTTAATCATGGCGCCTGTCTATAAGATAGCTGTAATACAGCTCTACCCAAAGGCTAGTTCCTAACAATCTGATCTAGTCTACCCAAACTCATATAACTCCAGCCTTTGCAAATCGAGGCAAACTACGAGAAAGCTGCCAAGTTCATCCGATCCGCCGCGTCTCAAGGCGCTCAGTTAGCTGTCCTACCAGAATACCATCTTACCAACTGGCTTCCGGACGATCCCAAGTTCTGGGACCTCAGCGATCAATGGAAAGTATACCTTGACAAGTACCAAGCCCTAGCCAAAGAATGCAACATCTGCATCGTTCCCGGCACTATCGTCGAGAAACATTCCGACGCGGACGCAGAAGACGATAAATTGATCAATGTGGCATACTTCATCGACAACCATGGGGAGATCTTAGGGCGATATGAGAAGAAGAACTTATGGTACCCCAAGCGTCGTTCCAGATCTGGGTAACGCCATTCTCTAAATTGCAGGGTTAAATAGGCATCCTGAACGGCCCCACCTGACGTCGAGCACCCACGACGCCCATGAAGTCTTCTCAACGCCGCTAGGCCGCGTCGGCATGCTGATTTGTGGTTCTCGCCAGCTCCTGGTATCAAGGCAATACTGACGAGCATCTTAGGCTGGGATCTGGCCTTCCCCGAAGCCTTCCGAGAGCTCATCGCGAAGGGCGCGAAGATTATCATAATCCCAACTTTCTGTAAATATCTCTCGCTTTCTAAACTCGGCTTCCTTCTTAGTTCGGCTTCCGTCTCAAAAATAAGAGGTAGCTAACAAGAACGATTGGTAGGGACGCTGAACGATTGCTCTCCAGCAGGCCTGAGACGCAATCCTCGGGCCGAAGCCCTCTTCCTGGATAGCACCGTCGTGTCACGGACGTTTGAAAATACCTGCGCAGTCATCTTCGTTAATGCCGGTGGGCCTGAGAGCCAAGGCTACGCCGGACTCTCACAAGTGGCCGTGCCACTAGTCGGATCCTTAGGCAAATTAGAGAGTAGTGAGGAGAATATGAGCATTGTGGATCTGGACATGGAAATCTTGCGAGAGGCGGAGGACAACTACAAAGTCAGAGAGGATCTGGCGAGCGACGATTGGCATTATGACTATCGACACGGAAAGCCGAGAGCCAACTTGTGATTGTACTTGATAGTTTGGACAAATGCGGACTGACGTTCGTTATGACGAGGACAGAGAACGAGAAACATATTTATTTCTGACTCTTAGAGCGGGCCGCGCGGGAATGGTAGAATATCAGAGTACAGTGATGGGGTATCTAGACCGAAGAGTAACCTGTCATGATGCTTTCGTTATTAAGGCCAGAACTCCGCCGTAAGAAATCAACACTGTATGAGAGTTGGTACGAAGCCAGCCGCTATGTTAAAGAACCGAAGAAAGAAGGTATGTATGAGAAGTCGCTCGTTGTGAGAGGAGCTTAGGAGGGAATATTCACCACAAGTAACAGGCGTGAGGCGAAGCGATGTCGAAGCTCGGTGAACGGTTTCTGGAGAAGGTTATGTTGTGATGCCTTCAGTGGCCCAATTGGTATTGTGCCCGATAGATGGATACTCCCCTAGACCATCAGGCTCATCTTCCTCAGAGCCGTCTTCGGTGCCGTCCATGTTGAGCATCTGAAAGCGGTTGACCATCGGATCCAGTTTCTTCGAAGGCGGCACGCTGCTCTCCTTCTTTGGAGGATGTTGTACCTTGGGCAAAGGCTGAGCACACTCATCAGGATACCACTCAATCTTCAATCCCTTGTACGTAGCCCGAGACATCATGCAGGTACGAGCGAAGAGAGCATTATGGACTGAGTTTAGCGAAATGTGGACGTCGCCATCCTGATAAGTAATATCAATCACGACAAGGTTGTGGATATGCTCAAGGTCGTCGCGGAGACGCTGAGCAGTGATGTTTGGGTGGACATGGCGAATGATGAGGTTCCGGGTAGCACCCATACCGATCTTGTTGGCTACGTGGCCTGGGAGTATGAACTGGCGGTCGTTCCATGAGATCTCAACCTACAAGTCGTAAGCACTGTCCTCAATCGCAGAAAAAGTCCAATTACCCTCTTGCCATGGATGTAAATATCGTTGCGCTTTGCATAGTTGACAAAATCATGAGCGGCAGCTCCCTCCAGAAAGGACACGCTTGCAATACGGTCATGAGATCGAAGGTAAATGTCCAGCAGTGTTCCACCACGAATGACCTCCGCCAGATCTTTATGTGTAGTGCGATCCGACAAGTTCTTGATCACAACTGTGCGTTGTTCGTTGCGGCCGTAGTGCTGTTTTTCGGACTTGGGCACCTCCAAATGGGCAAAGTAGTGGTCATCCTTGTCCATATCCGACAAGAACGAGGAATCGTCGTTTCCACAACTAGGCTGTCGGTTGGCCACATGAGGACGATCCTTCCTGGGCGTAAATCCACTTCTTGGGGGCCCACGACCATTCCCGAGCCAGCGATCTTGTCCTTCCGATGGGCTAGAGATCTGAATGGAAGCTTTCTGCGATCGACTGAAAGCCACACCTCCGGACTCAGTATCCTCATCTACCACTCCGTTGTGGTCGTTGTTGGCTTGCCCGTAACCCTCGCCATTGATCAAAACCTTCACTCACACCGTTAGTGGTGCTTGCGTAGATGACAGCCGGTGACGGCTGTACCTCAAGAGTCTGTGAAGTTATACCACCGCGAAAGAGGGCGTCTCGTAGAACGGCTGAGAGACCGTCAGTGATTGAAGCGGAGCCGTCCGGTAACATAAGCAAAGTATGTCGTTGATGTAACAACCATTGCAGCGGGCGGTCTGTCTAACATGGGAATAGTCTGCTGTACGTACTGTACTCCTTGACCATACGTAACTATGTCAATGGCGTCCGTCAGCTCTTGCTACGTAGAGAAGAAGAGGAGAGATATCTCCCAAGCTCACCAAGTTGACATGGTCGACTTTGGGAATGGTGACAGTTGGCAGATCCACCGGGGTACTGAGGTCAACACCAGATACATGCTGAAGCGGTACCGTCAGCGAGGCCGCTCTTGTGATTCACGATTCACCAGGTAAGAAATGACGCTGCTGCTCACAAACTCTGCGCTGTTTACGAATAATCTCATTAGCACATCGAACCTTATCCCTTATCCGCGTCGGACCACGTTATAGCGACAGTGTAACTTACCGACGTAGTATAGTCTCGAAGTAAGCTTTGTCAATAATTACAGTATCTGCCATCTCGGCGGGTTGACCAGGACCCAAGTCAGAGCTGACGTTGGATGTTTGTTAAGCTGAATCTAGAATTCAGGGGACGTATCCAGAGCTTCAGGAGCTACAAGGTACGAAGGTACATGTACGGGTGGCTGAGTTGCAGATTGCGTGGCAGATTAAGCGCCCTGGTCCGTGCCACCGTTAGTGCTGATTACATAAGCTAAGCACGGGTGGTAGGTTGTTTTTTAGGGCTTCCTGAATGGCTTTCTCACGATTGTGACTACGAAGGTATTCAAATTCGGCTATACTCCATATGACACAAATGACCTCACTGTTGCGAGGATTTACTACATAAGTTCCACATTATGCTAAATTTAGTGACGCTAGCTCGGATCCAACTGCGTCTCACTGCACCGTGCCAGACGTTATCCTATCGCCTCTCCTCTATTTATAGTGAGGGAGGAGGTGCCTTAAAGAGCAGTATATCGTCTGCATCGACTGTTGCCATGTCGAGTTACTTAGAAATACCTCTCCCGTGTCGACTGGCGCACTGCTCTTTCCAATGGCTTCAGGGACCAACTCTTCTTACAATTCCGATCAGGTTGCCCTTACAAGAGGCTTCGCGACATCCACAAGGTCAGGCATGTCTCTCATGCGTCAATTGCGTGGGCGAAGTCATGCTAAAGAGAATGCTATCAAAGATTGAACCTCCAGCATTACCTTTGGAAACACATCATTGGCTATAATCTTCATCCTGGCTATTCCCCTGAGGAATGAGGTCGACGTCAGGATTGCAGACCTTGGAAAAGGCACAGGGTAGAAACCCATCTACTATCCTATGAGGACGGAGGCTGAAAGGCCGCTAGGATCTGGCCGATCGACCTAAGCCGACAGCTTCCCTCCCCTCAGCTCGACGGGCTCGACATCTCGAAGGAGCACTATCGGCCACAAGAATGGCTGCCCACCCAATGTTTTCTTAAGGACTCTGGACGCACTCTCGCCTGTCCCGGAGCATGGTGTTGGGAGATACGATGTCGTCAACGTTCGCTTATTTATCGTTGTTGTCCGAGATGATGACCCTACTCCAATCCTGGAGATTATCATGTGCATGTTGCATCAGCAACCCTTATCCTTTCTTGCAGTCCTCACGGCCTCCCGTGCTTCGCTCACCATGAAGTGACTCGTGTCCCACGCAATCCCAGAACCAGGTGGACACATCCAATGGGTCAAGCAAGACCACGACAATCTGTCCGTCTCCGCGACGGATCCTTCCTTGCAACGCACAGCCACAGAGCAAGTCCTCGACCAGATGCGACGAGTGGCCAAGACCAGGTTAGCAGTACCGCAATCCCTTGGCAATGCAGGGAGCGCTCTTCAACACCTCACAACGCTCCCCCCGCCCGAGCCCTTACCGCCAAAGGACCTCGAACAACGTAGCCCACCAGCAACACAATCCCCTTACCCGCTAACCTACCTTGAAATAGCTGGATTCCCGCCTCCTCCAGGTCCTCCAGCAAGTCGGATCTACCTCCATCACCTCCGACGCTTACCCCATCGCCCCCGGACTGCGCGCCTTCACCAACAACACGCAACTCGCAGCCTACGAAGAAGCCAGCTATATTGGCATGCCCCAAGAAACCGGCGCTGCGTTTCGGAATCTGATCCAGGCGTCGTCCGATGAGATGAAACGCAACGTGACATTTATCTACAGCCCTCAGCTGGTGGTTGGACGGAAGCCGCTGTGACGAGCACGATGCAAGACGATCAGTCGTGGCTGGGCGTGGAATGGGGAGAGGTTGATGTCGGTAGAGAGAATAACGAGATAGGACAGAACTTCTTGTTACAGGTTAGCCTTAGGCTGGGAGGAGTAGGGTATCTCAACCCAGAGCTACGGATACAACATACATCCACAAATCTATTGACTCATATAATACAATTTCCAAAAGCCTTCCAGATCCCCAACCGAAAGCCTGCTACTCCAGAATCAAAAAGTGACCTTGAAGTCCGCCTCAAACTACGGTACCTTCCCGCTCCCCTTCTCTCTCCCTTGATGACCCATACGCATCGACGTCCATCGGATTGTGCGGGTATGGATGGTGTACTCGTATATAGCTGGGGGAGCTATGGTTGCGTCATATGTGATGTTGTGAGACTGTAGATGAATGCGGTGTTGATGGATGGATGTTGAGGGCTTGCATTGGGAGGAGCTTTGGGCGGAAGATGGTATATCGAACTTCGATCCGTGTCGATGAACGTGATTTGCAGATCCTTCTTTTCTCTGTCTATGCTGCTCGAACATCCTTGGTCGCTGCCCGAGATAACAGTTGTCGTACGAGGTAACCACAGTCGTATCAAAACCCCACCACCGCCGTCTCTGTCTGCGTCTCCATCGACCTCTCCATCCACTCTTTCCTCTCCCTCTCCTCCCTCCGCTGCCTCTTCTCCAACCTCTCCCTCACCATCCTCCCCCCTCTCCTTATTCTCTTCTTCTTCTCCGCGCCATCCTCCTCCTCCTTCGCCTTCTCTCCACCCTCCACCCCCTCCTCTTTCTGATTCTTCGCCCACCCCCCGCCTGTATTCCACCTGGTTACCCACGCCGCCAACTTCCCTCTCCGCATCGCATACGTCCCATACTCCTCCCGGCCCACCTCCCCTCTTCGCACCAACCGATCACAGCAGCTTACCTGCAACTTCATCAACGCGATCACATCCTTCGCCTCGTCGATTCGCACCTTCGTCGCGTCCTCCGCCGACCCGTACGAGAGCATACTCTTCAGGTTCAAGGTATGCCGGTTGAGCCGTTCGAGCGCGGTGGCGATGGTTGGCCCGTCATTTGTGCGGGTGGCGAGTTCGAGGTAGCGCGTACAAGTCCGGACGTCCAGGTCTGCAAGGGCGGACTGCATGAGGTCGAGGATTTGGGACGCGTGTTTGAAGGCGTGGGGGGAGTTTATGTCGCGCACGCAGGCGCTCATTGCGATGCGGAAGGATTTGCGGAGGAGTATTGGGGAGAGAGTGGGGGACGAGGCGAGGGCCGAGCGGAGGACCGTGACGGCTTCTTTGCTGGCGCGCGATTGGCGGAGCAGACGCATGTAGGCGCTGTAATTTTCTGGATCCGGGACGACGGCGTAGCCGCTTGGGTCGGTGAGGAGGGCCCAATATTCTTGCCCCGTCTGTTTGGCGCGCATTTTGAGGCATACTGCAAAGATGAGGGAAAGGGTGCTGGCGCCTGGTCGGGCGTAGACGGCGGGTTCAGCGCCACCTCGAAGGCGGGTCATGACTTTGCTGATGTCAACAGGGTCGAATTCGCCTCCCACTTCTGGTTCGCCGTCTGTGCTCCCCTTCCTGTGGAAGGTGACGTCCTCTGGGGCGGCGAGTTGTGGAGCTCGGGCTTCTTCTCGGGCTGGGGTGCCGAGACGCGGTAGCAAACGTGGTACTGCCATCGTCTGTTCGACCAGAGATAAGACATCGTCCCAGTCCGTCGGCCTGAGGCCGACGAGTAAAAGCCTCCCCATCGAGCAAACCAGTTCCTCGTCGATCCAGATGTCGCCCATCCGCCATCTGCCCACAATATCATCCCACATCCTCCTTCCATGAAGTACAGCCTTCTCTATCATTATCGACTTTTCATTATCCGAAATCGATGAACGGAGGCGAGGGGACAGATCCTGGCTCACTGCATTGAGGATCGTCGTGAATGTCAGATTATCGGGTGCCCCCAAGCCGCGAGCGGGCAACTTGGCCGCAATAGCCCACATCGAGTCCAGGTCTTTGGCACGAGCGCACACCTTCAGGACGGCGTTCGTGTGTTTTACTGATGGCTTGACGTGCGAATTAAAAGCGAACATGGACTCATAGAGCCAGATGGCCCTCGGGAGCGACTGTGGGAATTCCACATGCTCCGCCAACCCTCGTAAGAGTATGGTAAAAGTATGCGCATCGGGAACTTGAGCACGCTTCTTCATCTAAACATAATTTCATTCAGTTTATATCAACCAGCAGTGAAAAGCTCAAAGACAAACCTCGTTATAGAGCTTCAACGACGAATTCACCCTCCCCTTACTCATCCCATAATCCATCAAATGGTTCCAGCTAACCGTACACTGGACATTCTTACTCGCCGCCCTGACGAGCTCCAGCGCCTTCTTCTCGTCGTCATTCCTAAGGGTGTCCCGGATATGATTTGCGAGCTTCAGAGGATCCTTCAGATGCCAGAGTTCCTTCTCGATGGCCGTTCTCGGATACTGCATCCCTCGAGCGACTGCGTTGTCCTTCTGGTTCCCATATTGATTCACTGGCCAAGTTGCCCTGATTGGAGGTGTAGATGATTGCCCGGCGACGGCCGCTTTTACATATGCCTTGTGAGCGGATCGCGCTGCGAGGGAGCTGAAGATATTTCGTCTGTAGGAGGGATGTGGAGGACGTCCCCGGGGCAAGACATCGGCGAGTATGGTTCGGATGCACCTGTGTATACATGCATTGCATTCGAGCATTGACGGTTTTGCAAAACACAACAACAGGCATACGCTGAGTCCAGAAGAACGGTCTACCTAAGTTTATATTTTGAGCCTCAACTACCTCAACTTCGCTAGCGTCTGCTAGCGTCTATATATAAACTTCGTTTGAAATCTATATGGTCACCAATACAGTGTCTTCATAGATCACAACCATGATTTCAAGCACATTATAAGACATATATTTGTGGATGTGATCAGCCAGGCCGTTTATCCGAGATACTTCAAATATCTTGAGTGGTGATGCCGGCATCAGTAATAATACTTTAAGCCTCAATACACGAAAACAAACACGGCCTCATCCATTCCATATATCCTTATAATGGTCAACTACTTTCTCGACGACGTACTCATAGTTGCTAGGTAGGTAGGACTCTCCTCAGATTAGTGGACAACGATAGTCGGGAGTGTTCTGAATACCGCTCTCGGCAATGTCACACTTTGTCAACACCAAACATGGGGCTTGCTGCACTTGCTCGACATATGCGTAGATGTATGTTCAAATCCCCGATTCCTGCGCACTAGGGAACTGAGGCTTCAAACCGTTGGAGAGTTCATAGATCCACATGATCCTTTCTTATCCCACATAATGATGCTTTCGACCAGTGGAGGACAACTGCTGTCATATACTGCATATGCTGAACCTACCTCTGTTCATCGATTACACCATCGATATTTCAATTCAAAAGGCCTCTTGGCGTGTAGCTAGACCCTTTACGCTCTTGACAGTAACGCGAAGACCATTGGAGTCGAAACGTGGAAACGGATTGACAAAGTCATGGGCAGTTTCGACATCGTCCCTCGTCGTGTGGTAGAGTTCCAAGTCGAAGTGACGAAACACTGCTGCAATCGACAGATACAGCTCGGCGTAAGCGAGATTCATGCCAAGACAAGCCCGTGTCCCCTTGCTGAAGGGCACCAGATACTTGTCCAGTCGCTGCATTGCGTTATCTTCGAGCCACCGCTCCGGCCGCCACTCATGTGATGCAGGGAAGACTTCGGCGTTGTGGTGCATGAACATCGAACTCATGCTCACCGGAGTGCCGGGTGGGATGACCCAGTCGTGGAAAGTGAGGGCTCGATCTGGCGCGATGCGCTGCAGACGTGTACTGACCCCGAGACCCAGTCGCAGGCCCTCATTGATGACGGCAGATAGATATGGAAGCTGTTCAAGACGCTGAAGGGGAATATTGTTGGCTAGATCCGGCTCGGTTTCGCTAAGTTCTTTCTTCACCTTCTCGAGTGTGGCGGGATTGGCTAGCAGATGGAATGAGATGGTCTTGAGAGTATGTGCGGTTGTGATGGTACCGGCGCCGACGAGCCCCTGTCCTTCATACACCAAACGATGCATACTCTTCTCTTCCGGCGGCAGGTCGGAGTTGAGGAGCTCGTGAAAGATGGTCGGATGACTCGCATTGCTGTAATCGTCTGACTTGCTTGCCTGGATGATCCGCACTTGCGCTTCCATCCTCTACCACCACCGATCCATATCAGCTTCTTGGTATGCTAGACACGAAGGGCAGCAGAGACAGAGTTACGGACCTGCTGGATTTTGAGCAGTTGCATGATCGGTGGGCTTGTCAATGCTACGAGCCATTCTGGCATCGTCTCAAGCACCTGATGTAGCCATCCGCAATGTTTCAATAAATGCGCGCATGTCGACGTTTGCAACCACATATCATAATGTGCAGCTCCAAAGTCAGGCGACGCCATTTGGTCAAAGGACTCGCCAAAGCAATATTCCGTGATGACGTCGGCGGTCAGCGCAGCCCATGCGTAGCCCAAGTCAAGGGGTTGGCCAGTCTTTTGGAACTCGGCAAGTCGCCAACAGAGTCGGTCCACAACCGATTGGATGGTGCCATCAAACTTGGCAATAGAGCGCTTCGAAAAAAATGGAGCGAGGGGAGCGCGTCGCCGGCGGTGGAGGTCATGGTCCACAGTGGCGAACTCAGAATCATTATCATAACCGAACATCTTCACCGACCAGTGCCACTTGTTGGTTCTTTTGGTGGGTCCAGGGTAGACTTCTCCATAATACTCCAGGTCGTTGATGTGGAGTTCATATGGATTGATACGCACAATGGGACCTGTTCGGGAAGCAAACAATCAGTCCAAGACTAGGTCTTCGAGCAAGTGACAACTTCCTCTCTCGAAATGAGGCTGACTGACCGTACTGCTCGTGTAATTTCCCAATCTGCCATGTATATCTACCACTCTTGACGACATCGTAGTAGAACTCGTACCCAAAAGTCAATGCCGCCAATCTCGGGCCAGGGAATTTAGCAATTGGACTGAAGTAAAGACGATAGACAGCTACATATATAAGATAGAACACAGTGACAGCCGTAGCAAGCGTCAAAAGATATGGGGCGACGATATGAAGCATCATGGTAGCTACCCAACACAACACACAACAAAGAACGACAAAGCTTTAGATGCGAGCTTCGCTCCTCAAAATGGAGTTGTGGACCTTCTCAAGTTGAGGAATGGAGGCAGCATGATGGCCTCAAATAGTAAAGAAAATGGAAGGAGGGGAACCCAGCACGCTGCACGCCTAAACATTCTTAACACTTTGATTGGCACAACTGCAAAATCATATATTCAGCCAAAGGTGGTGAAAGGTGCAGCACCCAGGAGCTCTGAGCAGGGGCGATTGGCGATTGCAGATCCCACTTCGTCCACCACCGAGAGGCAGATAAGTTGCCCGAGGAAGAATCCCTACTCAACTGAACTTACTGAAGGTACAAGTGCACGCCGATCGAGATATGTTGCAAATATGCAGTATGCAGAGCACTCGCCGGTATCGATCATCCTATGAGATGTCGTTCCCCGCCTCCACTCAGAGCAATTTATGAAGGATGAAGGGCACTACTCCGTATGGCTTATACTCCTTCTGAAGATGAGATGTACTGTAAACGCATGAAAAGCCAGCACCCAGAGGGTCATGCAGCGGGGCGCGTTCATGTACAATAGAGAACCCGGCTCCTGGCAGCACGGGGTATCTCTGCCGTGTCTTTGGAGTAGCATCCTCAACATCGGGCAGCCACGTTTTGGTTGATTATGTGGGTTGGTAGAGAACTCTCAATCTACTCTCCTCTGATCTAAATAATCCACTATATATCCGTCGACCAGCCCCGTCATAGGCCAAGTTGCTCATGGGTACCTACCTTATGTATGGCCAGTATTGTTATCTTTGTGTGAAGCTTCAAGTGTCGGGTTGGTGCACGAAACAAGCCGAGGAACCCGCACAGATTCCGCTCCGCAGGTGCGCTAGCTGCAGCGGGTTAGGTCTAGCTAAATCACATGGACTACCCAAAGTTATTTACTTACTAAGCCCTAAAATATATATTGGTAAGCCCACCGCATAACGTTACCTATCCAGTATTCCCTAGAAAGCCCCCAACCCTGACACTCACCTTGACCCCGTGGAGCTAGCCCACAACTATGCAAATGGCGAATAATCCGCTTGAGTTGAGCGGACTGAAGGGTAGCGGAAACAGACTGTGGGGAGTCCCTTGGGGTTGGCGGAGAAGTGAAGAGGGAGTGGTTCCGGTACGCCCCTTTGGGGTAGGAGTTTGACTGGGTTGGATTTATGACTGAGAGTGGACGGACGGGAGAAATCAAAAGCTAAGGCAACATCATGTGTACGTACATGTGGATTGAGTCGGCTTGGACAACGGAACAAGAGTTACGGGATTCCTAATGCTGTTCGACGACTTGTTGCTGATCACGCCCACAACCTCCGGATCCTGCGCAGCTGGTCTCTTCAACCGCTCGATCTGTTGCATCATACCTTGCAACGTCGGTTCAGACGTCAGATACTGAGGTGTTTGGCTCCATCATACTACTGAACGCGAGGTGATGTGTCGGGGAACGTACGCTTCGTACACAAAAGCGCTTCCACTGATTTTCTTGACAAAGGTTGACCTATCCTCCGTCATACAACAATGCACGGGGGATACCAGCAATCTACTCAATCCTGCAATTGTGACTATCATTACCTTCCCTTTCTGCGGTAGCATCTTCCGGACCTACAGAAACAATATAAGGATAGGCTATCGCATCCCGCAGATGGGACAAAGCATTGTATGGTTATCGAGCACAATATAGTGCTCGAAGCGTTCTTTGATCATATTCTCAGGCCACATATAGCGAATCCGATCTCATACCAAACTTCTGTGTTGTGTACTTATTATTCAGGGGGTTATCGGTTCCGAAGCTACTCAACGAGTGGATATAACCTCCTACAAAGCTCTCTAGCAGGACAATCTGAAAGGTTTCTCTTTTGACTTCGTCTTGTAACCGAGCTACTATACGCAGAAGTGACCACTTCAAAGGTCAGCACGACTTTTCTCGCAGTTTATGTCGACTCATTTTCCCCAAGATAACGAGCTCGACCGCGCCCAAAGAATAAAACGGCCCCGGTCACATCGCTGGAGCTCAAACTCCACTTCTTTCTGAGTATGGAGACTTACGCTCTTGACCCCTTCGGCCTGGCGTCGGGTGAAGATGACATTGCCTCTTCACCTGATCGTGACTCTTCCCACGACACAGACGCCAATGTGTGAGCCTCGGACAGTCTATGGGTTCAGCATGGAGGAATCCAGCATGCTGCTAGACCTCGCTCCTCCGGATCAATTTCCCGACGCCAGGGTTCAGATATCGAACCGCTGAAAAGTCATCTAGTACCTCCGAAGTGGTCTAAAGCTACGCTGTCGCCCATCCATTCTACCTGCTCCGGAAACAACCGTGCTGGACAATTGACTGCCGACCTTTCAAGAGGAATATCTCGGAAGAGCAAGGGATGACCGTGACGGGCGGGCAATCCGACACCCCGAACCCATCGGAGGAAGCGAGGCCGAAGCAGGAAGAAGAAACAAGTCGAGCTTGGATCGAAAACCACTGGCTGCTTCAAGCGGCTTGCTAAATAGAAAGCAACTACGGTTTCGAGACGTACGAGGGCGGGGACTTTTTGCCGGCGTCAGTGAGCAGATGAGGGATGGATGGTCTCTTAGTGATCGCGAGGGAGAACAAGCCGTTGGCGAGGAGGTGGGAGGTGGGAGGTGGGAGGTGGTTGACCCTACCTTCATGCGGGGTGAGGTGTGGCGGTCAGATGGCGTTTGCCGTCGACGGCCTTGGTTCTGCGGCTGGGAAACAGGAAAACTATTTCAGGCTGCAGATGGAGGGATGGAGACGTGGCTACTGCGATGGGGAAAGGCCGGACGGGCTTGGCGCAACGTGGCATGGCATGGGTGGGTGGGTGGCCCGTGTGGGATGGGGGTGGGGATGGGCATGTGGACTTCCAGCGCTTCTCCGTAGTAAAGACGGCCTGGTTCTCGATCCCTTTCCGAGTCAAGCTGCGGGAGTTTCGGTGTCTTTCATCGTGTTCGCTGGCTGGCTGGCTGCAAACTACATACGGATGGGCTTCCCGACTACGCGAGAGAATCGATCGTCTGCTCCATGACCGACCGATCTTTCCGAGTCTTTGCTAGTCCTCAGGGTGGTCTTCGTCGGAGCTTACTGGGTTGGAGCCAACGGGACTAGTCACTCCGTGTTAGGAATTCGAGAGGCGCTGACGGTCTGCTTCCGTCGGCTCTGCTCTGCTGTGAGGACGTTCGGGTTGGTAAGGTTGTGCAGGGTGGATTGGGGGAGGGGGAGGGTTTCAAGGATAGGTACTAGGGTAGGTAGGCTGAGCTGCGGTTCGGCAAAGTCGCTGGTGAAGACTTATACTACTATGGTGTCGCGAGGGTTTGGAATGGGTTTGGTTTGGGATGCAGAATCCGTACGACTTTCTTCTGTAAGAAATAAAGCAAGATGAGTAGATCGATAGCTATGGAGCGGCCACGTCAAGGCATCAAGTCGGAGTGATACACTTCTCAATCGTTGGGATTCCAACGTGTCTCTGGTAGAAATACAAGGACAACGGTAACGTCCAGATGCTGGGGTTGGGGTAATAAGGACGAGGCATTGCACGGATGTTCAGTGAGGACTGTCACAAAGCGCCAGGAAAGAAGCCCCGTGCACATGTAAGTTCAGAGGCATGGACGAGACCCAATTGGGCGACCGATGAATAATAACTTAAGGTAGACCTAAAGCCCACGGAACATTGACGCCAGGACGTATGATGGGTAATTCGTGCGTTCGGTACAAAGTCGGTTCGACGGGAAGTGGAAAAAAGGTCATGACCAGATCGAAGATAAAAGTAATAATCAGTCATCCTCGCCATACGGTTCTGTGCGCCCCCCTTCAAGTCACCTGCAGTATGACACCGCCGCCGACAGGTAGCAAAACATTTTGACGAATGCAACTCCTGGCGCGTATGAGCATGCAAGCCTCATTACCCGTCCTCCACTCCCACCTGATTGATGAAAACTCCTCGGGACCCGTCGACATCGACATCGGACGCGGTGAACGACGGAGCACGTATGCGAGCAAGTCTATGTCGTGTAACTGCTTTGGTTATCAGGATCTAGGGCGGCGTCAGCATCGACTTCTTCTCTGCCTAGCATGGGGGTATGACGTTGATGGTACATCGGTTGGCCCTGTCCGTAGGGCGAGTGTGGGTACTGCTGGTACATCTGCCCGTTGCCTTGCTGGTACATCGGGTCCACTCCTCCAGGGTACTGCCCGGGGGCTTGCGCACCGGCGGGCCCGTAGCCGATCGGCGGAAGTTGGCGGACGCCGGGAGGGTAGTTTTGCGCCGAAGGTGCTTGCGCAGAGTCAGGTGCTTGGCCGTCAACGGGGTTGGTTTGCGCCGCGGCGCGTTGTCGTTCTTCGTCAGCCTTACGTTGGTTCTCCTCCTCCTTCTTACGAGCTTTCCACTCCTTACGGATCTCTTTGAACTCTGTTTGAAAACTTCAGATTAGCCGTGGTACTAGATGGATGGAGAATATGAGCAGTTGCGCTAGCTGTGCCGCGACCGTAGCCTTGCGCTTAGCTTCCGTGATGGTGTGAAGCTATTCGAAATGCGCGTGAGGCGTAGCCGCAACGCCAACGTAAGGCTCACGCTGTGTAACGCGACTAAGGCCATGCAAGGGCGGAGCTAGCCAGATTCGCGACTTTGCGAAAAACATCAAAACAGATAAGCTTACCTTCTGGAGTACGTTTCGCACCGTGCGACTGCATCGTGACGTGCGCGTTCAGGTGGTTCAGCGTTCCGTAAGCCTTTTCGCACCCATGCCACCCACATTTGTACATCCTCTCAATTTCTTCGTAGCGGCGACGGGGTCGTTTGTGCTGTTGAGCACCGGGGATCGGGACGAAGGAGTATACCTGAGCAAGCGGATGAGACTGTGCGACAGGATGAGATGGGAGTTTCGGAAGAGGTGGGGAAAGGCTGACCTGTCCGGGGCGAGGCCCAGCCGTTGCTACTGAGGATGCAGATGAGACGGCGGTCCCAGGGGAACTGTAAGGACCAGGCATACCATGCGCGTGCTGTGCGTATTGCGGAGCCCAATCGGGGCGACCGTACATCTGCGGCGGCGGATGACCCTGATATTGTGCCATGTCGTTACCCGGCGGCGGGTACGGCGAGTAATGACCGGGAAAGGTGGGACTCGAGGCGGCTATCGAGGGATCTATAGGTACGTCCGGGTCAGACTTCATGTGTGGAGCGTTGTGATGGTTATGTTGATGTCCATCTTGCAGAGACATTGACGGACTTGTTGCTTGAGCCATATTCCCTGCGCCGGCGCTTGAACTGTTCTGATGGTGCGCGTACTGTTGTTGACGCGCCAGATAATCGGGTGGGAAGTTGGCGGAACGCGCCGAGGACGCGTTGACACTGTAGTCGGAAGTCGGCGTGGACGACGACGCAAAGTTCGCGGGTCGGACGTCTTGCTGGGGCGTGTTGGTATACTGCGCAGCAGATGCTTGATCTGGCGATGAAGAACGTTCAGATTGAGAATCCCTGAGCGCAAGGCTGTACGGCGAGTGCAAACCTGGCTGCGTGTATTCCGGTGCACCTCTGTCCATAAGCTGACGTTGCGCGCGTCCTCTCGGTCTGCTACGTTGACAGTCGGTGAGTGACTATGCGCGGTTGGATTGATGTAGGCCGTGGACGTACTACGACCAAGAAGCTCGAAGATCGAAATATCGCCGGCGGCTCTTAGCTCTGAGACAAGGCGTGGAGACAACGAGGTGTCAGAAATGAGGACTAAACCAGGCGGGCGGGAAATTCTTCGACCAAACAGGCGGACTGATTTAACTAGTACTGAATCCCGTCTGCACCCAGGAACCGAGGGTGTTGCGTGGTGCTGGTGCTGGTGGTGGTGCTTGTGGGAGATAGCTTGGTTCTGTATCCGAACCGGCTAAATCTCTAGGACGGGAAGAATGATTTGCAGGAAGATGGCCACAAGTAGTAGTAGTGGACAAGTGAAGTACTGTAAGCGGATCTTGATGAGGAGTAGACCCGTCTAGCCTCAGCGGGGGCCGGGTGCTTGGATCGTTGAAGTAAGGTCGGCAACACGTAATTGTAAGGTATGCTTCGTTGACAACAGCTCTTCGAATTGTGGTATTGGGTAGACCAAAAGACGATGGCCCCCAGTCCGGGTCAAAGGCTGGCGCTGGTGCCGATGCTTGGTGTTGGTATTGGTGTTGCAACTGGTATGGTCGATGAATGCCTGTGTGATTATGGATGGGACGGCGCAGTGTCGCGGGAGATTTCTTTAGTTAGGTTTGGGGCCGAGGAAAGGTAGAGCAGAGATTAAGTTTAGCGGAAATTGAAATTGAGTAGGAGTCGTCTTTGCAGGGGCCGTGCTTGGCTGGCCGGTTCGTTTAAAAAGAAGAGAGAGGAGTGAAAAGCAGCGCCACGGGGGATTAAGTTGCAGATGTGATTATTTGCTTAGTTTGGCGTTCTGATAGAGACGGTTTACCCTGTTCGAGTACAGTACAGTAACGTACCCGTCGACAGGAGTTGTTGTTGACGGTGCGATTGGGATACAGCTGCCGGAGAATTCTTTGGCTGAATGTGTAACTAAAACTGTAACGAGGAAGGCGTTGGTGTTGGTTTGTCGGATGTAACACTACCTCAAGGTAGTATAGCTCGTGCTGTAGCCTTCCCAGAAGTGCAGAGGCCCTTGTGTTGTGGGTGAATACCAGGTACCTACTTCGTAATAGGTAATGGTGTTGGTGTTGGTTGTGTGTATGGCGACTGGTGAATGGTCAATGGTAGATGTAAAACGCCGGACACTCGAACTTTGCTCAAGTGGCTTTACGGTACTTGAAGCTGGCAGTACTCTCGAGGCCAGCAATAATGCCTGTGTCGTCGAGGATCGAGGACGCGTTTGGAATGGGATCGGTGGCCGTCTAAGTCTTTCAGGAAACAGCTGCGTTCGCGTGGTATGGTGGCCCTTGCGCCTCACGTCCGTTTTGCTCGTAACGATGTCTTGCGCAGGGTAAGCCTTTGAGGCGCTGTGGACGCTTTCCTCCTTCTGTCACAGTGTCGGCGCCTTGATTGCTATGTTCCGTAAGGTAAGGTAAGGTATGCGAGTTGGTCGAGTAATGCTCCGGCCAAAAGTGTGTACCGAGGAAGTGAGATCGCGTTCTCTGCTTTGTGTGCTAACACTTTTGCTCAGTCAATACCAGGAACGAGTACCTTGTGCACAGTAATGATACCTACCTACAAAGTACTTCAATGAGGTCGAGCTCCTCCGCGACTCACCGCGCGGCTGCCACTGATAGTACGGACCCAGTCGAGTGCTAAATTAGCACGCCGACACCTTTTCTATTCTGGACTGGGCCGAAAGACGGTAGACGAGAGATGGAGGTTGTGACGACGACAGAAGTGAGGAAAAAATACTAGCTAGGTAAGGTAAGGTAGGTTGTGTTAGGTAAGGTAGGCCCGGTCGCGTCCTTAGCGCCACTTTTAAATGTTTAGCTGCTTGGAAAATTAAAGATAAAAGTACGGTATTATTTACCTTATTTATACTGTATAAGTCAGTACCTTATCTTAGGTAATCGGACCTTGCACTTCGTAAGGTAGGTCGATCTCGAAGGCCCGATTGCTGGGTTCTGGGTGAAGGGATATCGTCGAAAGTCGGAACAAGTAACAAGTCTGGGAAGGTTAAGGCAAGGAAAAGTACTGTAAGGTAAGATAAGGTAAGGTATCGTACATCAAGATTCAAGAAAGATAGCGGAGACAGCCACTTGCCTCCACTGTGGGACTGGCCTGGGCCCGCAGGTGCTTACCTAATTTACTCTCCGTACTGTACAGCAGGCAGTGAGGTAAGGTACAGTAAGGTAAGGTACGGTAAAGTAAACTACCGGTACCCGGATTAACACTACAAGTACCGAGGTTGAGAGTGTTTTATGATTTCGAGGTGGACTTCGTGAGGCTGAGAAGTCTTCGTTATTATGGTCATGCTGCAGGATGCCATATGAAAAGATTAAAGGATGATGACAATGATGACGGTGACTATGATGAGGTAAGGTAGGTATGTAAGGTAGGCACGCAACCTCCACGTTTCTCCCGAACATCTTGGCTAGATGAGCAGAAGATTTGCGGCGAGCTGTGGATTATTGTCTCCAATGTGATCGAGCGTGGTTGTCATCATAAAACTGTACGTGTAAGAGAAAAGTAAGTGGTCATTAGGCATGGATGACGGGGAAGCAACGAGGAGAAATGGTGGTGTTCCCGACTCGCATATGCGTATGGGATAAAGAGGGCATATTGATTGAGCAGGTATACGGCACAGCGAAGCGCGGCACGCAGATGGGAAATGTTCCGTCTGAAGACGTGTAGGATTGCTTATGTGCTGGAAAGAAATGGTCATATGAATGAGAAAAAGAAACAAAAGACACCTTAAAGGTACAGTAGGAATATGAACGTGGCACAGCTCTTCAGCTACAGAGGCATGTCGTACACTTTTCACACGAGTGTAACCTCCAAGTTCCAAAGATAGAAGGAAACCAAGATGCCCAGAAGGGCTCTGTCAAGGGCGTTTGATCGCTGTGCATTGGTGTATCACAAGGTAAAGCAGGGTCGTCTGGAGATTTCTTCCCTCCTACTCCGCCCTCCTGTCCAGTGCTTTCGCCTCTCCTCTATCACCATAGGTCCTTGGGCACAGAGTCATTGCGCATACGCATGCCTGATGCAACTGTATCCGGACAGTACCTACGGCATCGTTAATTCCAATAACAAGCATTGCATCCTTCCTTAAACGCCGTGACGCATCAGCCGAGGACATGTATCAGTCCGATCATAATCTGGTGGATGACTTTCATACGTGGTGTGCTGTATGAACATGGCAGGTGGTATCAAAGGTCGTTCGCTTCGCGTCAGACATGGTGGGTAAGAGTGAGCGTACTCCGTAAAAGTAGACGGATTTGCGGCATGTGAACCCGATTGCTGGTCCAGTCAAAGGCAAATATTGTACAGTCGACAGTATCTATACTCCAGATGCAGAATGCAGACGGCTGAAAAGTGATCGCTGGAGGCTGGCTGGCTGAGGCGAAACGGGCTGCGGCGGTAACAGGAATGAGAGATGAAATTGGCATAGAGGGAAAAGCATAAAAGAGGAGTCCCGGCGAATGCCCTTGTGTTGATTGCTTTATCGGTTCCTTTCATGGATGATATCAGGTAAACACACACGCGCCCTTTCCTTCCTTCTACTTCAGGAGGCAGGACTGCCCTGATTTCCAGCGTACTTCGTACAGCGTATTCGCACAGACACGGGAAAATTACTCCGTACTCTACTCCGTACTGCTTCGAGATACATGTATCGCTTGTACGTAATATCGATTGATAATGATAAACATATACCCTCGGCGATTACCGTCATCTATGGAAGACGTGGAACCCAGGGGGTCCCCAGGTGAATTGATATGGATATGGACTCAGGTCTCTTGTAAGGTGGTGGCTGGAAGTCTTCGATCGGACTCTCATCTGTTTGACTTTTTTCTTTCCCTTCCTCCTGGATTCTGTATCCTGATTGCATCGGCTATGGCATGTTCTTGGATCGTGTATGCGAGCGACCCGTTGTGGCCGTGGCTTTGCCTCTTTCCCAAGGGAGACAACAGCCATCTCAGCCCATGAGGTCGGGTAGAATAAATTAGGTTAGTGGATATGTACTGTATGTAGGGTACGCTCAGGAGAGGGAGTTCGTCCGTCTCTTTACCGGTTCCTATATTTTGCAAAGTGCAAATAATTTTTTGCACTTCAGAATTTACAATACTAGCGTGTAATTATCTTCCAAAAGTAATCAGTTCAGGGTCCACCAACTGTAAATGAAGTGTAAAAAGTATAAACTGCAGGCAAAACAAGGGTCAAAGTGTTAGCCGTTTTCACTTTGTGTAAACGACTAACACTTCGAATCTGAGCTAAACCTATGTCAGAAGTGCAAATAAAAATTTACACTTTGCAAAAGTTCTCTAATAATTGTCGTGTGCGTGCGACGGGGTTCTGACTTTCTTGGGTTGTGCTCGCGGCAGCAGCAGCAGCAGCACGCTTGCGCGTGTGCTAACGCTTAGTGTGCCAGGCCAGCGGATGCTGCATCATTCCCCGGTACCTCCTCCAAAATCCCATCCACCGGAACTGGAAGGTCTATAAGTTACTTCGTAACTTTAAGCTGCGAAATGATATCCAGCCGTGAAGGCAAGGACCCCGCGACACGTGTGGACAGGGAGTCGGGGTACTCTCCGTTCTGCGACCATTCCCGCTCCTTTTTGCCAGCCCGCATCATGCGTCACAGAGCCGAGACAGAAATCAAGGCCTCCGTACGAAGTATGAAGGACGAAGTCGCTACATACCTAGGTTACAGTCCCTGCATGCTGTGCTCTCAGATGATCAACGTTCGCGGGATTTCGACATGCCCCTGCTCCACGCATACATACGGTAACCCTCCGAAAGCGTGGCGATTAGATATAATCCGTCGGTAAGCCCGGCTGTCTCCAATCCAGTAAACAGATCCGCCCATGTCAACATGGATTTTCCTATAATTAATGTGAAGGATTCTGTACACGAGAAGACCTGGAAATGCTTGGATATGGTCCCGTATAGAGTTACAACCTTCTTTCTCTTGACAAATCAAAAACCATGACATTGACGCTGGAACAACGGCATCTTGATCGTAAACGTTCTCCAGCAGAATGGATTGGAGGAAGCATGTGTGATGATCTCAAGAGGTGTGCCGTTATGCAACGCACCTGCATATCCTTCACATGTAGAGTACCTTGCCTGCCTTTACCTTCCATGGTGTTGGAGAATTGTAGCGAAAAGCTTGGTTGCGACGTCGGGCTGCCGGTTCCTGAAGAGTTCTGTGCCGGATGGCGGTTGAACCGTCCAATAATGCCCCTCACCCCACCGGTGCTTTGTCAAGCGGTGATGTCAACTCTCAGCAGAAGGACGGAGATATCTTGGTACCCAACCTCAACCGCCAAGACGGCAGAGAGGCCGTTACCCTGCTTCAGAGATATGAAACGCCACACATCGTCGTTGAATACCCACATTCAAAATGCCCATGACAGCGGTTGACACGGCAAGTAACGTCAAGCTGCAGCTCGAGGTCTTGATCAATCCAGAGTTCAAGCGTCTTACCTTAGGTGCGTCGACTGCATCTTACACGTGCCTAGCCGCGCAGCCCACATGCGGAAGGGGTCATTGGACGTCGAGTATTCGGGTGCGGAGAGCTGGGAGGGCGCCTATGCCGTGAGATTGGTCGCCGATAGCATCTTTTGATCGACAAGCGGAAAATTCATGTTTCTTTCTTGTAACGCTCAGTCGGAGGACACGACGAGGCATGGCAGCTATTATTGACAAAACAAACGAAGATACGGTAGTTGCAATTCATTCTGATTAGCCTACTAGCTACCCAATACTGTGTCAACCCGGTGTGTTCCTTCGAAGCTGTAGTGAAAACCTAGCTAGGTTGCATTCGGACTGATGCTTGTCTGGGGTAGATATTCAGATGACGTGAGAGTCAACATACGAACACGCCCTCATCTGCTCAGATCTCGGAACCCATGAAAAGTAGAACCTCCGCAAGTACAAACGAAAGGAGTAAAAGGAAAGGTAAGCGGAATTCTAGCGCAAGGGGAAGGGGCCGCAAGCCTTGCAGAGAGGTAACGGCCACGTGCCAGTCTATGTGGAAAGTTCAGGAAGAGGACGCCAAAGAAATCTAAGAGCGTGCCGGAGCGCCTCCAGTAGCAAGCAAAGTGTCGTCCAAGTGTCGGAGGTAAAGCTCTACCAACGTCGAGCGCCGCCTAAAGGAGCACTGTTCGAGCTCGTGAATCCACCTCCACGACCACCTCCCCTACCCCCACGGCCTCCACCTCCGTAGCGACTTCCGCCGCCTCCGCCACCATAACGAGCCATCTCATGGAGTCGAGGGTCAATCTGCTGCTTCGACTCTACGAGAACTGCCACAAGGTCGCGAGCCTAATGAAAGCGTCAGTATGAGTATGAGATGCGTACAACCATATAGACACACCTGTTTAGAGTCTGGACACAGTGACATTAGCCATGTTCTGACGCAAATTTGGGGAACCAGGCCGAACTTACTATCGGTCGTAAAGAGAGTAATTGCAGTACCCTTGGCACCAGCACGACCAGTTCGACCAATGCGGTGAACGTAGTCCTCTGAATTGTTAGGGTAATCGTAGTTGAACACATGAGTGATATTGCGGACATCTTCATTCATGGTTAGCATTCTTAGCAACAGTGGGTAAAGCAAAGAAGTCCTGTCGGTGGTTGTATGAAGCTGCACATGCTGCTTGCACTACTCTCCTTGCGACAATGCAGAAGTCATAGCATCCAAGTCCGAGGCATGGCAACCTATCGTGGTCCTGGAGAAGCCTTGGAAATGCAGCTTGAACAAGTCAAGAAATACCGATTCCGCCTCTGTACCCGTAAGGTACGTAGAGATACGGAATCAGCAGCGGAGCAAACCACGCTGCACTGGATATCCAAGGTTCTCCTGGCTAGAGAACCATAAGAAGACACGTAGAGCCTGGACAAGGTCATGCATACTCATTCGGAGCACATGAGCATGAAGAAGCATAGCGTTACCTCAAGAACCACGCGACAGCAACGTCAAGCAAGGAACGGGACGGATGGGTGCAGGAATATAGTCATTCATACCAATACCACGCGAGGCTACGTCAGTAGCAACCATGATGGGGCTCTTGCCCGTCTTGAATTCGTTCAAGACCCAGTCACGCTCGTTTTGCTGCTTATCTCCATGAATGGCTATACCATGATTAGCCACATTCAATATAACTGGCATTTGGAGATACTCACAGAGTGCAGGCCAGCCATCCTGACGGAGAAATCTAGTGATTTCGTCTGCGACACGTTTCGTACCTGTGAAGATTAGGATCTTATTGTCTTTGTCCTCCATGATTCGCTCAAGGTGCTTGGCCATTCGTTCCCGTTTCTCGAACTCAGAAACAATCTCCACAACTTGGGTTATGCGGTGATTAGCTGAGAGATCCATGGATCCAATATTAGCCTGAATGAAGTCATGCAGGTAATCTGAAGCCAGTTGGCGGACATCTTTCGGCCAGGTAGCCGACCACATAAGAGTCTGACGATCCGGGCGGATCTGGCCAATGATTTTTCGAATTTGGGGTTCGAAACCCATATCAAGCATACGGTCAGCCTCATCGAGGACAAGGTAAGTGACACGGCGCAGGTTAGTCTTTCCAGATTCCAGCATATCGATCAGGCGCCCCGGAGTAGCGATGCAGACCTCTACACCCCGCGATAGGTCTCGTATCTGACCACCCTTTGGCACGCCTCCGTAGACGCACGTGTTGCGGATACGAGAGGACTTGCCAAATTTCGTTATCTCTTGTTGAATTTGTACGGCAAGCTCACGAGTCGGAGCTAGGACAAGAACGATGGGTCCGTCTCCAGGAGCAAGAAGAGGCTGAGCGTTAATGTGAACGATAGCTGGCAGACAATAGGTCAAAGTTTTTCCAGACCCTGTCTCGGCAATACCGACAACATCGCGACCGGACAAAGCCATAGGCCAACCTTGAGACTGGATCGCCGTAGGCCTAGCAAAACCTTGCGCCTTTACCTCGTTCATTACGTAGCCTGGAAATCCGGCCTCGTCGAAGGTTTCGACTGGCCTTGGCACATTCCTACCCTGGATAGCGATCTCATGGACCTTGCGAAAAGCCTCGACATCTCGTTCGGAACGGGTTGCGACCAATGGATCCTCCTTGTAAAAGGACTTTTCGAATTTTGGCATCGTAGCAAGGTCTGTGAATCCAGATTAATATCGAGGAAATGTTGTATTGTCAGAAAGACTTACCCCAATGCTGTGTCTTCAAGCTGGCACCTAGGTTAGACATCCTGTCACCACCAGCGCCTCCACCATAGCTGCCACCTCCGCCACCTCCATAGGAAGCTCCACCGCCATATCCATTTGACGCGCCGCCGTGACTCGAGCCGTTGGAATAGCCGTTTGAATAACCATTGCTGCCACCAGAGTAGCCGTTGCTGCCACCAGAGTATCCGTTACTGCCGCTAGACGTTGCAAGAAGAGTCAGCACATGTCTAGAAGAGATCAAACGCAGGGCTTATCAAGATTAAGCCGATAAAACTTCTGGATGGAGGGGCTCCTTTCAGCTCTGAGGGAAGAGAAGCCCAGGACTGAAGTTTCACAGGCAACCTCAACCGAGTGAGGTGCCTTGGAACTCGAAGCAATCAACGTCTAAGCCTAAGGTTTTCATACCCGTTGGAGTAGCTTTGGGAGTGATCATGGCCGGAGTAGTTGCTGGAATAGCCTCTGGAATAGTCATCGTACCCATTAGAATAACCTCCACCGCCTCCGTACCCGCCGCCACGCGAGCCGCCGTAAGACCCGCCGTACGACATTTCAATATATTCCTCAGGTCAAGGCCGTTATGAAAATGTATATCAAGAATCTAGCCCGATGAAGTAGAAGAAGATATTCGTGAGGTTCGCAAGTGGTCGAGAGTTGTCGAGGTGAAGTGAGGTTAAAAGTCTGCCGCGCCTGAAGTAAATTTTTGAAATGTGTTCACGCGCTAACGTGGCGCTAGCCAAATCGGTCATGTGGGCACAATGTCTGACTAACTAAGATAAGGTAAGGTATCTTACCTAAGGTAGAAATACGGGCAATGATTCAGCCTTCCAAGTTGATTCTATCCTATGTACAAATGTAGGTCTGATTGATAGATACGCTGGAAAAAGATACGGCTCAAGAGCCTTTAACGGTCTTACCGCCACCAGCACCCATATCCCAGAATCCGGTCTCCATCTGCAAATCTCATTAGTTCGGCCTATCAGTGGGCACAGAAGAAGCAACACATACGCGCGTAGCGTGGAGAAAGATTCGCACGAGTTGCTCGACACGGTATGGCGATTGCTTTACTGCATGGCTTTCCAGGAGATCTGGGATCAGATTAGTGGAGCCGACGCTTAGGGAGTGCATTGGAGCTCACCCGAGCCGACTTTTACTGCCGTCGTATAATCTGTGTCGGTGTAATTCTCAATCCATTTCCAGTAGATGTTGCCTTTTCTAATAGTTCTGGGTTCGTCATAAAGCCTTCTCGCAATGACTGCGTACCCAATTAGACAGGGGGCGAAGGACACCTGGAGTGCAAGCCAGTCTTCCGACTGTCCAATATCGAGCATGTATCTGGTGTATGCTGTACATGCTACGATCTTGTCAGCGATACTGTACTTTCCCGCATTTCCGAGGCCAACCTTGGCTCTCTTCTTGGCATTCAACTTCTTCTTTGGAAAGCCCGAACTCCTTGCAGTACCCGAGATGCAAAGCCATCTCGCGTTCGATATGCAGAACAATCTTTGCTGACTGCATCGGGTATGCGAGTCAGTGTAGTAGGTACCACGGACTGGAGAATGTTCTTACCGCAGAGATTTCGTCAATTCTGTTGGCTTTGTATGCTGCCAAGGCATTCGCCCGGGCAAATTGGACCTGTAGTATCTGTAAGCCACTCTCGCCGGAATGTGGCAATTGTCATGAACAACAGAATACTGACAAGATAAAGATAATCCTGGATTAGATAATACTTGAAGCTTTCAATAGGAAGAGTACCGTCAGCCAAACGGTTAACAAAGTCGTGCTCCGTGTGCTCTCGCCAAGCATCTTTCACTTCCGCCCTGTTCAGGAGGTAGTCTACAAATCGTCGTCTTCATTGCTATCAGTGAGTTTCTTCTGTCAACGCTCACCACGGAATGCTCACGGCGCGAAGGGGAGCATGTAACTCGAATGAAAGTGGTTGATAGGGCCAGCGCCTTTGCCGAGGTCGTGGCTCTTCCGAATGGCCGCTTCGACATAACGATTGGCGGCATGAACTGCATGTGGGACGTCAAGACCAAGAGCGAGATTAGACGCTATTGCAGCTGCGGGTAAGGTCAGTATCTCTCGTGAGACTCCAGATTTGCTGCAAGCACGTACACGCAAGCGAACATCCTGTGCCATGTGTATTCTTGGAGCTTGAGAAATCATTTTCTAGTAGCACCGTAGTCTCACCGTCGTAGAGTACGTCAATCGCAGAACGCTTTCCAGCATTTCCACTCGATACGGTATGGTCCCGGCCCAGTGGTAAGTGTCCACCTTTGAGCAGGACGTAAGTTGGACCAAGCCTGTGCACAGCTCTGGCAAGTTCAGTAATGTCTGCGAGACATTCTGGGCGTTTCACATCTTCCCCAGCGTCTTGTAGCAATAAAATAGCTTCCGGGATATTGGGCGTCAGGACCGTCGCCAAGGGCAGGAGCTTCTCGCGAAGACAACGCAAAGCTTCGTTTGGGAGCAGCTGTGCTCCACTCGTTGATACCATGACCTGCTGGCATCAGATAGAACGTACAAGAGCAGATGATATAGCACCGTACTGGATCGACAACAGACACTGGCAGCTTGTACCTTACAAGGGCATCTGCTACAATCTCTATGGTCTCCGCCGAGGCCAGCATGCCTGTGGACTGATTAGATAGTCACGGAAACGACGAGGAGAGCATGCAAAGAGTCTCAAGCTTAAACCCACAGGCGTACCCGTCTTGACCACATCCACACCAATGTCATCAACACAAGCATCAATCTGCTTCTTCACAAATTCTGGTGGCGTATGGTGAATGTCATAGACACCCTGGGTATTCTGTGCCGTCAGGGCTGTGGTAGCCGTCATTGCGTAGCATCCATAAGCCGCTATTACTTTCTGATCGGCTTCTAAACCACTTCTCAAAACCATCAGATCCCGGCCTGGGAGGCTTTGTTGGCTGCACTTACGCTCCACCAGAGCTGTCCGAGCCTGCTACCACTAAAATCCGTCTTCTATTCATCTTCGCCTCCCAGTCTCATCTATTCAAGAGTAGAAGATCTATATTCGTATTACAGTATCGCGCTAAAGTACAAGCGAGAGCGAACGTCAACCAACCGGCGAGTCTGCATTACAACGGGCAGTGCTGTTACGATTGCTCTTGGACAAGAAGTTCATCTCGTCGCACGTATACTTACTCAGAGGAATCTAATAATGTTGCTTGTGTTGGTTCTCCAAACAGAACGATCATAGGCAGTTTAGCCGGCCTCCACCGGCTGCTAATCAGATTCGCCTTCGAATTCTGACATATCCGGATCTGCAAAAGAAGACCTCAGCACGACATCATGAAATGGGTCCAGTTAGTCATACCTCTCATCGGGGTAAAGTCCCACCTCCCGTCCAGTTTGGTCGCCAGAGTCTCCCTTATGACGGCTTGCCATTCATCACTGATATTGCTATCGACGTCCGCATTCATGATTACTAGTACTAAGCCTTTGTTCCCTGGTCCCAGCTCCGAGATGAAGTTCAGGATCCCTTCAGCAGAAAAGCGTGTCATGGCGGCGATGTCGAGTCTCTTGAGCTTGCTGAGGCCGGACACGTCCTCCCAGATCGCATCGGTTATCCCGAATCCACTCGTCCAGAGTCCTTCGAGCTCAGGTAAATTTCGAGCCAGCTGACAAATGTGCTCATCCTGAAAACAGTCCGATACGTCTCTCAAGCTTAGCTCTCGAAGGTGAGTGAGGTTACAAAGGGACTCGACAAAGATGTCAACATCATTCGGAACCACATCTTCGCCGTCACCTCCAAGCCTGAGACTCTCCAGTGTCTTCTGGTGTGCCAATGCTTGATGGATCCCGAGATTATCTCGCACGAAATAGCCTTCCACAGCAACTTTCAGAAGGTGTATCTGGTCGTCAAGAAGTAGTGGCATCAGAACCGCTGTAGCATTGAAGAACCCCTCTAAGGATATCTCCTGAAGGCGCTTGCAACTCTGAAGCCAAGCCATTATCTCGAGGTAGATATCTTTCTGTGTAACTGCAAGGTCCGTGCAGGAAAGATCCTGCAGGTGGAGAATCTTCAGTGAGGTACATCCTTTGAGCATGGCAAGTGCCACAGTCGATTCATACGTGAGACTCGACAATTTCAGTTCCGTAAGTGAATCTCGGTGACAACCCAACGCAAGGAAACTTTCGACGCCAATTTTAGCGTAACTGATGATCTCGAAAGATTCCAGCGTGTTCTCGCGCAAACCATTGAGGAACATCGCTAGCTGATGATCTGCTTGCTCATCGCGCCTGTTCTTGATGAGTAGATATACCGGTTAAATCATGGGGCAATCCGTACGGACCACCGGTAGATTGTTAGGGCTTTGAAGAGCGGACAATGTACATGAATGGACCTCTGGACGCCTTCAGCGAGTGCCGCACCTTCGTATAAAGTCATGGCTTGAAGTCGGGGAAGCCTAGATACCCAACGAACTAGGGCGCGATCCGGCACTGCACAAAATCAGAGTGAGCGCTGGAATCGCGATGATGCAGAACCCACGGTGCCCTGACAGATCTTCCAGGTTCGGTGTCTGCTGCGTCACCACTGGTAATTATCAGGTTTGAACATAAGGTCTGGGTGGAGGCGTCAGACCTTCACCAATGGTTTCAATGGTTACTATGACGTTCGACCGGCCCCCCTTTCCCACGTCGTGGTGGAATTTCGCAAGGTCATCCTTGAAGAAGTCCCTACAACATTTAGCTACGGCCCCATTCTTTGTGAGTTTGGAGTTCCACAGATACCTGGCTATCTTCCCTTTGAACCTCGCATCCTCTAAGAGATAACCAAGATCACGGAAATTTAGAGCCCGAATATAACGGCAGTATGGGAAAACCGTCTTGTTCAAACTTGAGAGAATGATCGATCTCCATAGCTGTGACCATTTGCGTACAATCCGCTCTTGCTGTGCCACCCTATTCCTGATGTTCGTAGCTCCAGCTCTACCGTGCCGAGACAGTTCAAGTTCTTCATTGACTCCGGAGGTCACGGGCGCTACATCGTGCATACTACACTACTGATCAGCATCATGCATATTGCGCAGCCGGCTCTGTGACACCAATGTCGAGGGAGAGCCTACCGATAGAGATTTACAATGGCTGGATTAGCAAATTGCCTGCTTGAGAGGGCACAGCTGTACAGAGTGTTGAAGTCGCGCTGATGCCATAATTGATCGCAGATGAGATGTAGAACATCGACTGGTAGACTGATTACCAGAATTGTCTAGCAATTGAGCCTCTATCAAAGCAAAGCCCAATACAATTGATAGTTAGAATGCAATCCAGTTTTGGACACGCAAGGCTCTACGATTTGTGTGCAGTCAAAAGGATTCTGGTACCCGCGCGGGTTCCGGGTCGGGTATTCCTCAACCCGACCTCTGGAACCCGCGACCTAGCCTAAAGTCAAGATGAATACATCACTAATCTTTCTTCGAAAACAACCCCGCAGGCACCAATCTTGACCTCTCCGCCATCAATTTCGCCAGATCCCGAATCAACAGTGGACTCATCAACTCAACAGTCTCGACATACGACTCCAGCTGCTTCAACAGCCAATTTCGCAGCTCAACTGCAATGAGTGAATCCATACCGTAGCTCGACACCGGTTGCCCAGGGTTGATTTCCTCAGCCGCTACTCCCAAAAGCCGCGACAGCTTCTCCGTGAATGCAGTCAGGACTGTTTGAACAGCCGATTCTTGTGTCGTGGTAGCCAAGAGTGCCGCACAAAGGTCAACCTCACCGGTGCCCGCCTTCGTTGTACTCTGGCGCGAAGAAGTATTCCAGATGTGAGAGAGCCGGGGGTCAGGCCGCTGCGCAGCACTCTCCTCAGAACCAGATGTTGGGTCGGCGGGATTGATTCCGACGAGAACCTGCGCCGTTCTTGAGTCGCTAGCAAGCGGGTGCGAAATTGCATGGTCCGTGAGCGCAAAGAGCTCCTCCATGCTGATGGTACCTGCGCCGTAACGCATTGCGTGCTTCGCTGCTACTTGGTGCTCTGCCGCGTAGCCTTCGGAGCCAACAACGCATAGGTCTATGGTGCGGACGGGTTGATTTTTCGAGGACAGACAACGTGCGAAGGCATCTTGAAATGTGCTGCCCGCGCTGTAGTTGCCCTGGCCATGACTACCAATGATCCCACTCACACTCGATAGGAGAATGAAGAAGTCGAGTTCATTGTCGAAAACGGATTGCAAGTTTAGGGTCCCTGTGACCTTTGGTCCAAGCGTTGTCTGCCATTGGGCATGAGTCATGTTGCTCACAGTGGAGTCCTGCGTTGCTGTTAGGATTCCAAGCACCTAACAGCTCATATCCAACTTGACTTACCTGTAGCACCATCGCTCCTTGTATGATACCACGAATCGATCGCTTCCCAACCAGGTCTTTGAGTTTCTTGACGTCTTCGATTTCAGTGACGCTTCCTTGCTGAATGATGAGGTTGACTCCAGCTTCACGCATCTCTCTGACGAATGCGCTCTTGTTTTCGTTATCTGCGCCGGATCTTGACAGTGTGGCGATATGTTTTGCACCTAGACCTGCCAGATGCCGAACGAGTGCCTTACCAATGCCTCCCAGACCGCCGACAACAAGATATGTCTGATCATCCTTCAATTTCGTTGGCGAGCGAGGTGCATGGCGAACCTGGGAATACGTTAGTGAAATGGGTCCATCATCTGCTGGGACTACAACATACCTTCACCTGAGAGTCATGATCGATCTGCAATACAAGTTTACCGACGTGTTTCCCCGTCTGCATTTGACGGAATGCAGTCTCTAGCTCAGAGATGGGCAACACTGTAATGGGAACCACAGCTTGAAGTTTCTGCGTATGAATGAGGTCGATAACGGTCCCAAGGATTTCCTGAAACTTCAACGGCATATATTGTGCCACCATTCCCAAGTCCACCGCGGAAAAGGTAGCATTTTTTTCGAGGTATTGAGTTTCCATTCTAGCATTCGACAAGAGATCTTTCTTACCGACTTCAACAAAACGTCCAAATTGTGCGAGGCAGTTTTGACTCTCACGCGTTGCCTCACCACTGAGGGAATTGAGAACCACGTCCACGCCTCTGCCGTTAGTCCTCCTCTTGATTCCTTGACCAAACGAAAGAGTGCGGCTCGAGAAAATGTTCTCGTCGGAAATTCCAAAGTTCTTCTTGATGAGTGCTCTTTTCTCTGGACTGCCAACAGTCACGAATATCTCCCCAGCCTTGAAGTACTGAGCAATAGCAATAGCTGCTTGTCCTAATGCCCCGGCTGCTGCGTGGATGAGGATCGACTCTCCCTTCTCGATACGGGCCACATCCCTCAAAGCGTAGAGTGCAGTGCCATAAGAAATGGGAATGGCTGTAGCAAGTTCCAAAGACATTCCATCTGGAATACGCTGGACTTGATGATAGTCGATGTTACACACGGTAGCGACACCATCGGGATGGATGGCGCAAACACGGTCACCAACCTCAAATTCACCATTAGTTGCACTGCCTACTTCAACCACGGTGCCACTGCACTCGATCAGCATTGCACTAAGACCCGGGAGCTGGCCCATGGCATTCATAAGATCCTTGAAGTTAAGCGCAACCATGTTGACCTCGATGCGAACTTCATTCGGGTTTGGTTTCCGGTTGTGGTTGGTGATATCGGTCCAGTACAGCGAATCTAGGATTCCTGGAGTCTGTATCTCGAGTCCCAGAGAATGTCCCGGTTGATTCAGAGGTCCAAGCGCTGGCTCTAGATCATCGACAACGTTCCGAACATAACTTTCTAGCGGACCATTTTCCACGACTCGAGGAATCAGGATCTTGTCATCCCGAATAGCATATTCGAATTCCCGGAAGTAGCCATCCTCGCTACGAGGTCGGAAAGCTTGGCCGAATATCTCAAAGACGTGTTGCGCCATATCAGCCGGGTCCTCAGTTTTGGGGTCAAGGTCAAGGGTGAAAAAGTTGAGCGCATGATCTTCCGACCTCAGGGTTCTGGCAAGGCCGGTAATGATGGCCTTTTCAGGCTCTGTTGCCTCAATCGCACCGCCCCTCGTGACCCAGAGGATTCCATTGGCCTGACTGAACATAGATTTGAGGCTTTGGAATTCAATCTCCGTGCAGGAACCAAGGAAGGGTGCCAGAATTTCAAGAAGTACCACGCAGATCTTGTTGGAATATTCAGCCTGGGCGAGGGAGCTCTGGCGAATCCGGCGCTGCTGATTGGCAGTTGTTACCTGTCTGTAGAATGCATCGGCAATAGAGTTCTCCTTGTCACTGCAAACTATTTCTATGGCTGGTTGATCCTCCGACTCAAATTGGACCTTGGCTGTAGAAATGATCAGGCTCACTTGATGCTCGTGCACAGACTCATAGTCCTTCATCTTAGCATCAATTCCGGAAAATCCAGTATCGTGTAGAAGATTGTCCCATTCCGGCAGGGCAAGTAATGGGGAGTCGATGCGACCATCGTCAGCTCCAAGCCACCACCCAGGAAGGGTTCCAACTGTCATGTGCCAAAACATATGAGCTTCCGTAATTTCCACCAGTGCAAGTTTTCCTTCTGGCTTCAGCAGGCTTCTGACGTTCTGCATCGTCTTAGACATCGTCTGAGTTGCGTGTAAAACATTGGAGGCAATGATCAGATCGTAGCAACCTTCTTCAAATCCTTGCTCCTTGACCGACTTCTCGATATCAAGCTTCTTGAACTCAACCAGTTCTCCCCAATCCGCTAATGTGGCCTTGCCCTTCTCGAAAAACCCACTAGAGACGTCTGTGAACACATACTTGTCGAGCTTTCCCTTTCCTGCTCGACGGGTTTCTGGGTCGCCAGTCAATGCCTTCAGGGCAATGACTGACATACTCGCCGTGCCTGCGCCAACCTCGAGGATCCTCATGTGAGGGTTCTTGAATTGGAGTCGACGTAGATAATTTGCAAGTTCAGTGTGGCATCTCTGGATGTTCTCCATCGCATACAACTGGTAGAGCAGGTCATCCTTCATCATCACCGTCAGAGGGTCGATCTTTCCTGTAAGGATGTCAACGAGATGATCACCGACGTGCACCAACATTTTGCCATCAGCACCAAGTGACTGAATATTCTCTCTTAAATTTGAATCAACTTTGGCAATCGGACCTCGCTCTTGTGAGCGCATCCAGTCTACCAATTTCTGGTGATGCGTCGCCATCGAAGCCTCATCTTTGCCAGTGATGACGGAAAGCACCTGCTGTATGACATGCCGGATGTAGCAATCGAAAGTGATTCTTCGCTCCATCGTAGGGTCAGGTTCAAGGCCAAATCGGCAGAGCTGGTTGACATCATCTTGCTTCGCACAAGCGGTATCCAGGCCCCATTCCAGCCGATGGCACAAATTGTGTTTCTGTGACTGATGCGGGGTGTTTGACAGTTGATATGTAGAGTTTGCACGCAACCCTCTGATGCTGATCAGTGAAGGCTCTTTGAGGTCGGAGTCTCCAACAGCAATAGTTGCCCTATACTTCGAACGTCCGAAAGGTTGAATCGTAGTATGAGCAAGCAGGCTTTTTCCGGGTTCGGAACTGACATTGCTGGAAATGTTCAACTCTTCGATACCTGAGATAACCATACTAGAGGCCAACTTTGTCGACGCCATCAAAGCTGGAAAGATAGTTTGAAAGCACATGTCCAGGGTGGCAGGATGCAAGACATGGGGCTGTTGGTACCCACGAGGCATCGAGGATCTTGTTTCCGGGGTTGTGACAGTACACAGCGCGTCAAGTGGCTGTGTGCTAATTTGAGTGAGATTCGAAAATGGCCCAGTATAACTCATCCCAACCAACTTGAGGTCGCTGTAGTATTTTTCCACATTGATCGTGCGTCGGCAGGTTTTCTGTGCATCCTCGAAACCCTTTCGGGTAGTTTCCACGTGATGAAGATCCTCTTGTGATGCCTCAGTTTCATCCTTAGGGTCGCGGTTTTCTACACAAACCAAGCCACGGCAATGCTCAGTGTCTTCTCCCGTGGCCGACATTGAAAAAATCTGGAATTCCTTCCAGGTTGATGAGGATTCCTGGGTGGAGGACGCATAACGTCGAAGAGTGAAGAACGTTTCCACCCTAGAGTGTTCGGGAATCAGCAGTGCTCTTCCGATGACTATCCCACGGAATCGACAAGTGATGTTCCTCCACATTCGACCATTCGTTACCGTCATCTGGCGGAGAGCTTCGAGAGCCATACATATATAACCGCTAGCAGGCAATATCACCTGGTCATTAATAATGTGACCATTGAGCCAAGGCATTTCGGACAAGCTCAGGTAGTTTCTCCATGTCGGCTCCGTGGGTATGCTGTCATTGCTGGGAAAGCCGAGGAGATCGTGCCTTGCAAACTGCCGGAGTCGGAACTGCGTGCTGATACGACTTTCGCTCCAGTGGGTTGTTGAATGCTCCCAGTTGTACACCGGCATATTTGTCAATGTCCCCTTGTCCAAAACATTGTTCGGGTCGTTGATGGAATTGAAGGAGACTTTATATCCGAGGGTAAAGAGATCGCCACTCATGTCGACTGCAGTCCTAACAGCGTCCACATTTCTCGAAAGCATGGAGTGATATGATACTTTGGCCGAATTTTGTGCAATGGTTTTCAGGGTGTGCTTGATTGGCCCTGCGAGCGCTGAGTGTGGTCCAATCTCCAGAATCATATTCACAATTGATTGTGAACCATCGATGTCCTCGTCCGACAATGCTAGAGCACCCTCAAGAGCCTCCGAAAATCTCACGGTAGATACCATGTTCTCAACCCAGTACTCGGCATTCATTGCCTCGCCACGAATTTCCTTTCCGGTCACAGAGGATATCATGCGTATGTTGTTATTGGAGTTTAGTGGTCTCAGACCCTTCATCAATCCGAGGTACTCTTTTCGAGCGAGTCCCATATGATGAGAGTGGTACGCAACATCCACGGCGAGGAGACGATTGAAAACGCCGTCTTTTTCGAGGTCTGCCCGTATTATTTGAAGTGCAGATTTGTCGCCAGACAGAGTCACGCTCATTGGGCTGTTGATGCATGCCACCACAACTTTCGAGAAAGGATCGTTTGACGCATTCTTAGAAATGTAATGCTGTACTTGTTTCGCCGAAAATCCCACAGCCATCATACCGCCATCAAGCTCCCGGTGCCGTATTTTAAGGTTTTCAACAGCTTGCCCTCTGAAGAAGGCAATGCTCAGAGCATCATGGTCAGTAAGGAAGCCTGCAGCATATGCTGCCGCGATTTCACCACTCGAGTGGCCACAAACGACGGTCGGTCGAATCCCCCAAGACCGCAACAGATTCACCAGAGCAATTTGAATGGCTGTGCAGCATGGCTGCGATATGGCAGCTTCGTTGATGCGAGATTCTCCAGGCTTTGCGGAAAGTTCCTTTAATAGCGACCACTCTGCGCCTAAGCTCGCAAGCTGTAGCTCAGCGGTTCCCATGGATGCCGCAAATATTGGATAGGCACTGAGGAGCTCTTGGCCCATGCGAGCCCATTGCGCTCCTTGGCCTATATTGTGTCATCAGTACATGATTCAAGGTTGCGCGCCACCGAACTTACCAGTAAATGCAAAGCATATCTTTGGGTTCTTAAGAGCTTTTTGAGGACGTATTGTGCCTTTGGAGACCGCCTCAAGAGCATCTAGCAGCTCTGTCAAGTTACTAGCACTCACGGCCACTCGGAATGCGAGGCAAGATCTCCGCATCGCTAGTGTATAAGCTAATCTATCGAGAATATGGCTTTCACCCTGAGCCCGCGTCTGGAGATACTGCTTGAAATTCTTTGCCATTGCACTCATGCCGCGTTCGGTAGCATGCGTGAAAACAAACAGGCGCCTCTTCTGAAAGGCCTGGTCCGCATTTTCACGTGCACGCAAGAGTTTCCATTCCTGATTTCCGGGTGAATCGCAATCACTTGGCTGGTGAACTGGTGTTCCGTTCACGGGTTTTACCCCGTTTGTCGTACCGTTTGTTGCCGCATGCCTGTGGCTGGCACGCAGCTGAGAGTGTGAGGCCAAGTAATCTTCTGGTGCTTCAAGAATGACATGGGCATTTGTCCCGCCATATCCAAAGCTATTCACTGATGCTCGTCGGACGTGATTTTCAGGCCAGGGAAGCACTTTTCGTGGTATCTGCGATGAAAGTAAGAAGACAACCGCAGAGCAAGACTATAGACACCTACCTTGATTTGCCAGTCATCTAGAGGTATTCGTTCGTTGGATTGGGAGAAGTTCAAATTCGGAGGGATCTTTCTGGAATCAAGAATCATCACGCTTTTTAAAAGCCCTGCCAAGCCCGCAGTGGCCTCTGTATGGCCAATGTTGGTTTTGACGCTACCGACGTAGAGCGGAGAATCCGATGCTCGATCGCGGCAGAAGGTCTTGAAAATAGCACCTGCTTCAATTTTGTCTCCAACCTGCGTTCCAGTACCTAATCAAAATCATCAGTATGTTTTGTCCTACCTAAGCAGCTAGTACCTGCAGTGCCAAGCATAGCTTACCATGCGCTTCGAGGTAGCATGTATCTCGTGGATCAAGTCCTGCGTCAGCATACGCTCTGTTGATCATCCTGACCTGTGCTGCTTGTGAGGGTATCATCACACTGGGAGTGTGACCATCCTGATTAACTGCAGTGGCTCGTATCACCGATTGGATCGGATCTCCATCACGCATTGCATCACTGAGTGGCTTTAATACAACCGCCACCACGCCTTCGCCTCTGCCGAATCCATTGGCACGATTGTCAAAAGAATAGCAGCGGCCATCATCAGACAATACTCTAATTCGGCTTTAGCTCTCAAATCAGACACAGACAGGTATTTGCCCACGTACTGCATCGATGACATCACGACAATTTCCTCAGGGTCAAGTATCAGGTTGGTCCCACATACAAGCGCTTGATGCACTTCGCCACTTCGGATAGCCTTGCATGCTTCGTGTAGTGCGACAAGACTGCCCGAGCAGGCGGTATCTATGGAAATGCTAGGACCATGCAGATCGAAGTGGTATGATATCCGGTTTGATGCAAGTGCCGTGCCTGTTCCTGTGAATCGGTGACTGTTGCCATTAGCCGTTGATACAGCCGATTATCCACATCGTTTGGACTTGGACTCTCTTGCTGAAACGCACTTTGGGGAGAATTCTGGGTCTCTGCTCTGCATTTTCTCATAATCATGATTTGACATTGCGCAGTAGACACCGGTCTCGGAAGATGCAAGTGATTCGACCGACATCCCCGCGTTCTCGAAAGCCTCATAGGCAACCTCAAGCAGTAGCCTCTGTTGAGGGTCAATGGCCTGCGCCTCAAGCGGGCTGACATGGAAGAACTGATGATCGAAATGGGACACGTCTTGTTTTAGAAGATATAGGCCTCTTGTATTGAACTGTATTCAGATCAGCTTGTATACAACCAACAGGGCCGCCGTCATCTATCTAACATACCGCTCCTCTCATTTCCTTGGAAGGGTGATAAAAGGAGTCCATCTTGAATCTTGCGTTGTCTCCGCGGGACCATCCTGATTGTCCTCTCGTCAGCATTTGCCACAGCTTTTGTGGAGAAGTTGCTGTTCCAGCTAGGCGGCAGCCCATGCCAATGACGGCAATTGGCATGGCAGAAGTACTTCCTGCTCCATCTGAGTCGTTAGTCTGCCCGGAAGCGTTCAAATGCCCTTGTGTGGTTCGAGTCATTGTGTGTAAGATGTCGATACTAAAATATCCCCTGTTATCCTGCCTGATAGATTTGTTGGGGGGAAACGATCTCGTTACCTTTGGGGTATGGACTGTGGGCATGACTATATACCCAATGTAGAGAGATGGTGGTCGATCCACCGCCCTTATCCTCACGCAACTCTGGGGTTGCACATTGCCGGATCAGATAGAACTCGATGATGCAAAGACATTTTCGGTTTCCGTAAGCTCTAACCTATGTGCTGACCCTCACCGCTAAGCACCTTTTCTCAAAGGTTAAGGTGTAGGAAACATGTAAGACTATGCTCCGTATAGCGAGCCTGTCTGTCGGCTCAGGATACCTGAAACCCAAGGAGAATTGAAAGACTATTGAGGCTCCACTGCCAACTCTCCGTATACCCATCTGTCAGCTCAGCAAGCCCCGAAGCGGCTCAAGAATCAACGAATGTCTTTTCCTCATTTTTCTGATTGAGCCTCAATCTCACGAGAACTACAGCTCGGACTCTGCCTTTCCCGAGCTTCCAGTAGGGGGAGGGATGACCCCACCTACATACCGATCTGAGAGCCGGGAAGCCACGGAGCGGCTCAAGAGTCAAACAATGTCTTTTCCTTATTCCTGATCGAGGCCCAATCTCGCGAAATACTGCGGCTCAGGCGCTGGCTCTTTTTGGCTCCCGGCAGCGGAGAAATGACTCGACCTACCAAATGGGGACTGATTAGCAAGGTAAGCAAAACCCTGGAAACGCAAAGCAGACATCACTGCCTCTCGCTTCACCCTGGTATACGTTGTCGTTATTTTAACTGTAATGCTTATATTTATAAATCGTTGATCTTATCATCCCTAATGTCGTCACATCAGGACAGAGGTGAAACCAAAACACAGTACAACTTCAGACGGGCCGGCTCAGGAGGGCAACAATAGAAAAGTGTCTCCTTTTCCCGTTCTTTGCGACTCTCTCCATCTTAAGCAACAGTCAATTACTTTGTATCTCCAACACTTCATAGGACACTTCTAAAATGGCTACGACAGAGACCTTCGTGCGACCAACCACTCAACTAGTGCCTGAAGCGTTGACACTTTCGCCCTTTGACCAGTTCAATGGCAGACACTACCTACCACTCTTCTTTCTCTTCAAACAGCCAGACCACAAGCTCTCCGAAGTAATGATTTCTGAACTTGAAGAGGCTCTTGCCAGACTGTTGAGCGAGATCCCCCTCCTCGCCGGCAACGTCATGACACAGGATGAATCACGCGACCTTCTCACTCTGGAAATCCCCGAGGATGGAGGAGTACTTTTCAAAGTCAAGAGAATGGTAGATGCGGATGATGGCCCAGTGCTGGATTTTGAAGAACTTGAGCGCGCCGACTTTCCTGTGGATGCATTCAATCCTATGGTTCTGTGCCCAGGGTCGTTTCTGCCTGATGCCGTTGCCCCTTGCCTGCTGATCCAAGCCAACTTGATCCGTGGCGGGCTAGTTCTCGCGACGCATCTGCATCATTCGATTGTTGACGGAGAGGGCGCTATGACGATAATGTGTCAATGGGCGAAGCACGTTACGGCTGTGTCTGGTGGTCGAGTTCTGCCCGAGTCCGAATTACTACCAGCCGAAGCTCTTGACCGCACAGTCCTCTTCCCCGAGAACGAATCCAGATGCCAACTCTGTGACTTCTCTAGCTTTCAAGATCGGCGGGGTCTGTCACTGATTGGAGAATCGTGTTGGAATGTCGGTGAACGTATGGAGATGACGGGCGGTGCAAAAGCTAAACCTGTCAAAGGGGTAAGCTGGTTTTTCAGCAAAGAGAATCTCCGACAGATCGAGGAGAAGGCAATGCCCAGGGACCCGAATATTCCGAAGATGACGGAAAGCTCCGTACTCTCCGCATTCATTTTCCGGCATTACACCCTTGCGAGACACCTGGACCAGCAAGGCATCGATGAGGCATCATTCCACTACCCGTGCAACATCCGCTCACGAATAGAACCTTCGCTTCATCCTCAATATCTGGGTAACTCTGTTGCTCCCAGCAGAACGCTTTTACCCCTCTCCGAAATTTGTTCTTCGGGTGAAGATACGCTGCACCGCATTGCCTCAGCCATCAGCAGCAGCATTGACTGGTGGTCCTCTGACAGAATTTGGGAGCTGATTGGCGCAATGGAAGCCTGGCCGCGTGTCACCGAGATTGAGCGTACTATGGATCTCAATTGCAAGACTGACCTACATGTCACCAATCTGTCGGGTTTCTCTATGTTGGACAGTTACTGGGGTCCGAATTTGCGTAATATCGTCGCTTTCAAGCTTCCAGCTATGGCGTTGATGGATGGTTATGGTCTAATCATGCCGCGTTCTGCTGACGGTGGGCTGGAGGTCATCCTTTTTATGGATGTTGAAACGCTGGAAGTGATGAAGAAAGATCAGGAGTTTACGCGATATGCTCGGTTTGTTTGTGCCTAGGTAGTCTTGTTGTCTCTTAACTGATATACAATCCCTACCTTATGGGTAGGTAGGTACCTTATGTTCTTAAGATGGTAAGGGCTAGCATACTAGCGGTTTAAGCCGCTCGCAGTAAGGTACCTACTTACCTTACCTGAAGTGGCTAAGTTAAGCCGGACGAGTCCAGTTTTGGTGCAGTTAACATGGGCTATACGATCCAGTTAAAACGTCATGCCTCATTCCGTTACCTTAGTGGTTCAGAGCCCTACAGAGGTTTCAGGAACATGTGGAGTTTGCTAGAACAAACAGTTTGCTACAAATAAAAGTTTTTCCTTTTGTCAATTGAAGGCCTTCTTATAGAGTTACATTTCCATAAAGTAGCTAGAGTGCTAGACACTTATGATTACACATTCATTTCATTAATCACTTCTTCTATGTTTGACAGATTATGAGCTTAAATGTATATTGATATTTATTTATTCATTAAGTCATTTATTTCTATTCAAAATGATGAAAAAAAAAACATCTTATTGTTATTGTTATTTTACAGATGCTAGAAAGAGTTCTCTAAGAAGTAAAGTGAATTTGATGTATAATGAGAAGTTATTCACATCAAACTGTTATAAATTCACAGATAAAACAGTTAAATGTTAAGAAGCAGTGTTCTAGCTACTTCTATAAAGCAGAATAAAATTAACATCAAAGACTGAGTGAAGACTCTATTTACATTGACTGCAGTCAACATTCTTTTTACTTTTTCTGTAACTCTCTCAATCAAGACATACTTATAGACAATACAGTTTAGAGATTTCACTAAATAGCATAATATAGCATGAATATTCATTTCTTTTAATAGATTATGAACTTAAGTTAGCAAAAAGCTTTTCAGAGAAAGTGTATATGTTACAGTTTTCTAAGCCTAATGGCTAAAAGCTATAACTCTAATAGTAAATCTATGATATGAGTAAAAGATCAGAGAATGTAAGAGCTACAATGACTACTTAAATAGTAGCTAAGTGACTTGTTAAGACACATGACTGAATTCATGTAACTAAATAACTAATTAGACTATTCATCTAATAGGTAAAGGTGGTGGTGGTGAGGTAAGCTGTGATCAGGTGATGATATGAGTAAAAGATCAGAGAATGTAAGAACTACAATAACTACTTAAATAGTAGCTAAGCAACTTGCTAAGACACATAACTGAGTTCATGTAACTAAATAATTAAGTAAACTATTCATCTAATAGATAAAGGTGACAGCAGTGAGATAAGCTGTAATCAGATGTTAATTCTGACAAGTATCACAAACAAAAGAAACTGCAATGTTCTTATTTGTTACAATCATTGTCCTGATAGACTCATTGAACATGTAGATTCAGTGAATTATGTCTTGAAGGTATACAGCTCAGTATAAGCTTATGATGCTCATAAGTAAGCTGAGTGAGCTGACTTACAGTGCTTATAAGTAAGCAAGATGAGCAGTCTAATATATATACAAATTATCTTTCTTAAGAAGATGAATATATTCAATGTAATCATTACTTAACATACTACTAGCTACTGATTAACTCAATATGTCTAAAATTCTCTTATATCACAAGCTTTAATCTTTAATCTCTATATCAGAGAAATCTCTAATCAGAATGTAACATGTTGAACATTCTTACAATATAAGACATGTCAGTCAGCACACAGAAAGCAGTCTTCATCAATATAGTCAATTTTCAGAGTCTTGAAGATCTACAAGAGATAAACAATATATTGAAGATACTGATGTTGAATGTGTTCAGCAGTGAATGTAAAAAGTTGTAAAGCTTCTTGACAAAACTTAATCTATACATAAATTTCAATCAGAAGAAGTTCAACTTTAAAATGAACAAAGATTTATACACAGTAATCTATCTTAAAGATACAATGTTTAACTGAGTCAACTCTAAACTGCATGAGTTTCTAGATAAGTCATCAAAGAAATGAGACATCAATGAAGAATTGATCTTCAGTGACTTTAAGAAGTTTAAGAAAGAACTTTGAAAGACTTTTAAAGTGATTGATGAGAAAAGAGCAGCAAAATGATGATTTTACATGTTAAAAATGAATAAGTTAGTGATTAAGTACTCAGTGAAGTTTCAGCACATTGTGATCTTAACTGATTAAGACAATGATGTCTTAGTATTGCAATACTATTGAGAATTGAGTGAAGATATTAAAGATAAAATAGCTTAAAGAGACTGCTCTGAAGAACTTTAAGAAATGATAGATATCTTCATTAACATTGACAGTTGACAGTAAGAATGATGAATGAAGAAGATGAGATCTTATACAGCTTTAAGAATGTAAGAATGATGATTCATCATCAGAATGCAAGAAGACTCAATGAATCTTAACAATATTAAGAAATGTAATCAGAAGCTATAAGCTAGATCAATGAAGCATGAGCATTATGATAGATAACTCACTAAGTCTCACATTTAATGAGTAGAGACTTGCAAATGTTATAATTATGATAAATCTGAACATCTTGTCAGAGATTGTAAGAAATCTTAATGACAGAGAAAAAAAGTTGCAATGATGAACTCAGTAATAATGCATAATTAACTGAGCTGAACAGTCTGCTATAATGATAATTGCTTTGTGCACATAAGCAGCAAAGACAGAGTCAGATAATGATCATAGAAGCTTAAGAAGAGACACAGTACTGATTATATTACAATGAGTAAATTGAAGAAATTAGCTATTCTAGAGAAAGTTGTCAGAAATAATTCATACAAGATTGAAGAGATTGATGCTTGCAGAACTTAGAAGATGAGCACTGCAGAAGCTTAAGAACAAGAAGATCTTATCTGAATGTATTTAAATTTGAATGTGAATTTGAAGAATGTTAATAACTAAGAAGTCAACATGAAACTTAAGCAGAACTATGAGCATCTTAAGAATTAACATTTAAAATGATGTGAAAGTCTGCTGAAAGAACAGCAGCAGATACTTTAAGAAGAAGTCATCATTAATAAACAACATGAAGTGAAAATGACAGCTGTATAGCTAGAAGAACTGATGATAATGATATGACTCACAATATGAGATTAAGAAATGTTAAAGTGATTAAGAAAGAATTATGAAATCAAGATATGTCTATTTATAGACTATGTGATGCTCACAGAAGAATGTTGAATGCATACAGAAGAGTACATGTCATCTGAGTTTCTCAACAAAGTAAAAGCATTAAAGAATCTCATTCAACATGAATATGATCAGTATGAGATGTATTAATATCTAAAATAAATTGTCAGAAAAGAAACTGATGACTATACAAAACTGATCATAACTGATGAAGAATTGATATGATTCAAAGAACTATGAAGAAAGTTCATTAAATTATAAGATAAACTTTGAAGCATGAGCAGAGCTCAAGAAACTTTGATAGAAGTAAAGAGCTTAAAGAAGTCAAAAAATCTTAAGCTTTCTCAGTAAAATTAAAAACAAAGAAGCTTTTAATGTCTTAATGAACTGACAATGATTAAAAGATATAAGTTGATGTTAAGATACTGCTGAAGAAATGACTTTAAGTGATGATAGATTTGAAAGCAATCAATAACTTTATCTTACAAAAAGTGATTAAATAGCTAAAACTGATGCTGCAGTGAGTGTCTAGACTCACATAAGTGTATATGATTAATGAAGAATACAAATGAATTCATAAAAAAGTTTATATTGAAGTCATAATAAGAAATGATTCACAGAAGTTAAGACTAGATGTTCTTAAGTCAGTCAAGTATGATGCTATACTAGAAATGTCCTGATTATGCAAAAAGAATTTATGAATTAACTGAATCAACAAAGAACTTTATGCAACAGAGAATGCATATAATGTCTCTGAACAATTAGAAAAGAGCTTATCAGAGTATAAGTCTTGAGATTATGAGATACTGCTATTAAAGAGAAGAGAATTAAAGTGAATGTTACTTTATCTTATAAGTAAGAATCAGCTAAAGAGAGTTCAGAACTATTTTATTGAGAATTTAAAGAGAGAATTCATCAAATCATTAAAGTCATCAGCAGAATATCTGATTCTGTTTATATTAAAAAAGAATGACATTAAGTGACTTTGTGTTGACTACAGACAACTTAATGAGATAACTTATTAAGATAGTTATTTTCTACTGCTGATAGAAGAGTTGCAAGACAGATTAGAAAAAGTTAAATAATTTATGAGTTTAGATCTGAAGAAAGTGTACTACTGTGTATGCATGAAGAATAGACTGGGTGCGCAGGTTACCTATAGGTCACACAGATCAGAGTTGAGTTCAAATATTAAATTGAGTTGAGCTAACTTTTATTCAGCTAAGTTGAGTGCAGGTTAACCTGACTTAACCTGCATAGAGTTATGGATTTTTTGTGAGTTATATATAGTCTTAGTAAGCATGTGTATGCGCTTAGTAAGCATATATATTGGCTAAGTAAGCACATACACATGCTTACTAATGTGTGTTTCTAACACACACCTTCACGAAAAGTCATGATTTTCATAACTTATTCAGTAATATATCTTGTGACTGTGTAATTTATCCCTATATGGCTAGTTAAGGTGTAATTTATTATAACTAATATATCAAGAAGCTTCTGCATTTTTGAGCTCTAGCCCTGACCTTACTCATAATGACTAGCTTAGAGTTCTCAGATTTAATCTGTATAGATATAAGTAGAGTTGATCTGTACACAAATCTGATCTGATCTAATTCAAATCTTAGTGCAGGTTCAGATCAGATGCACTTTTTTTTAATCTGACTTAACTTTACACTCAGTTTAATGAAGAAGAACAAAGAATGAAAAATGACATTCTGAATAAGATATAAACACTATGAATATACTGTTATGTCATTTAAGCTTAAGAATGTCTTAATTATCTTTCAGAGACTCATCAATGACATATTAAGAGAGTATCTTGATGATTTTGTAATTACATATCTTAATGATATTCTGATTTATTCAGACAATCTTGAAATGCATTGCAAACACATGTGTAAGATTCTAACAAAGCTTAATGAATAAGCTATATATGTAAAAAAGTCAAAAAGCAGATTTAAAATTAAGAAGATACAGTTTCTAGAATATGTCATTTGATCTGATCAGATTAAGAAGAATTTTAAAAAGACAGAGACAGTTTAGAACTAGACTGAGTGTAGAGTTAAGTTAAGTTAAAAAAAAGTGCACCTGACCTGAACTTACACTAGAGTTCAGGTCAGATTAAGTTGAGTTTGTGCACAGATTAACTTTACTTATATCTGCATAAGTTAAATCTGAGAACTTTAAGCTAGCTATTATGAGTAAGGTCAGGGCTAGAGCTCAAAAATGTGAAAGCTTCTTGATATATTAGTTATAATAAATTACATCTTAACTAGTCATATAGGGATAAATTACACAGTCGCAAGATATATTACTGAATAAGTTATGAAAATCATGACTTTTTGCAAAGGTGCGTGTTAGAAACACACATTAGTAAGCATGTGTATGTGCTTACTTAACCAATATATATGCTTACTAAGCGCATACACATGCTTACTAAGACTATATATAACTCATGAAAAACTCATAACTCTATGCAGGTCAGGTCAGGTTAACCTGCACTCAACTTGACTGAATAAAAGTTAGCTCAACTCAATCTGATATCTGAACTCAACTCTGACCTGCATGACCTATAGGCAACCTGCACACTCAGCCTATTCAGAACTAATCTACACTGCAAAAGATCAAGGAAGTACAAGCCTTTCTAGAGTTGATGAACTACTATTGAAAGTTTGTATTTAACTATACAAGAATTGTGAAATCTCTTATGTGTTTGACACACAAGAATGAGAGATAGCATTGAAATAAAAAACAGAAGAATGTATTCTATGCATTAAAGAAAAGTTTTAGTGAAACTGCATATCTGCAAATACTCAATTAAGCATGCAAAAAGATACTGAAAATTGATGCATTGAATTTTGCAGTTAAAGCATGTCTATATCAGATCAAAGATGAGCAGAAGAAGTCTATTATTTATTGATTTAGAAAGTTGTCAGAATCTGAGAAAAGATATAAGATTTATAATAAGAAATTTCTTGCAATAGTGAAAGCATTGTAAGATTGAAGATCTTATTTTGCAGATATAAGTAAGTCTATTCAGATCTTTATGAATCATAAGAATCTGAGAAACTTTATGACAATTAAGCAACTAAATTGATAACAGATTTGCTGAGCAGAACAGTTAGCAGACTTTGAATTTCAGATTTATTACAAGAAGAATAATAAGAATGATGATGCAGATACTTTAAGTAAATAATCTGATCACAAAGAAGTGAAGATGATTCATGCTGAAATTCTGCATAAAGATAAGAAAAAAACACTTATAAAAGATTTAGCAGCAACATTTAAGATGAAGAATGCTTTCTTGATGAATGATGAACTCATTAAAGTATGTTATGACAGTAAAGCTGATGAGCATCTAGAAGTTAAACATACAGAAGATCTTGTATAAAGAAGATGCAACATAGATGATCTTTGCAATTGAATTATGAAATACATTGTCAGATGCAATTCATGCTGATGCAATAAGATTTAGAAAGATAAGCATTATAATGAAGTAACATGACTAAATGCACTGAGTGTATTCTGAAAGTCTGTTATCATGAACTTTATTACTAAGTTATTAAAGTTTAAGAACTCAGCATAAGAAGTCAGATTCAACAGCATATTGATTATAGTGAATAGATTGATGAAGTATATAATGTTCATTTCATTCAGAGAGACTGTGACAGCATCAATATTGACATACATCATACTGCAAGAATTGATTAGCAATCATAAGCTATTAAAGAAGTTTATCATCAATAAAGATAAGCTGTTTACAAGTAAGTTCTGAGAAATGTTCACAGCAGAACTCAGAATAAAGCATAAGATGTTAATAGCATATTACTTATAGACAGATAGACAGAGTGAATGAATGAATCAGACAGTTAAGATGTACTTGTGACATTATGTTAATGCAAAACAGAACAATTAAATATAACTGCTGCTGATGACACAGTTTATGTACAACAATGTGTGAAACAAAATCACAGAAAAGACATCATTTAAAGTAAATTATGAATATTATTCAGAGATTTGAAAAGACTCATGAGTGCACAGATCTCAGAGTTAGAAAGTAATGTTGAACATTGTGAAGCTTAAGAAACTGCATACTGATCTTATAAAGAGAATTGAAGAGCAGAAGAAATGAACAATAGAGATAAAATTATATGAGGTTGATGAGAGAATATATTTATGAATGAACAATATGTGAATGAAGAAGAAGAGCAAGAAACTCATAAACAAGAACATTGAGTCATTTATGATTAAGAGAAACATTAAGAAGTTAAGTTATGAGTTAAATTTATCTTAGAAAATGTAAATACACTCAGTATTTCACACATTAATGCTTCAACAATGCAATCAGTTCATATCACTTCAAGTTACATCAACATCTGTTGAATCTGAAATCAAATATGAAGTAGAGAACATTTTAAAAAAGAGAATGATTAGTGAGAAAGTTCACTATCTTGTTAAATGAAAAGAGTATAATGCTTTGAAAAACACATAAAAACTTAAGAACAACTTAGTTAACTGTGCAAGAATGCTTCAGCAGTTTGAGAAGAAGAGACTGTAGAGATAAGATCATTTCAGAAATTTGAGAATAAGAGATTTAAAGAATTAAAGTTATTCTTATCTTTAGAAATATCATCATTATCATTAATAAGTTTGCAAGCAAGACAGAGTGCCTTCTTAACAACTTTATTTTTTGTATGTTTTAATATTTTATAAAGACAAGCAACTCTAGCAAGAGTCTGTGTCAGTTCTTTTTCAGCAACAGACAGATTGAACTTAAGTTTATTGCATGTATAATTTAGAGATTCTTACAACACATTAATACATGAATGACTGCAGTGAATACACTCAGCATACTTAGAATGATTCTTCATCTTTATGCAGAGAATTGAGAGACTGAAACAGTAAAGATAGATAGTTAACACTGAATCACTGTCTTTATTAATAAATTGATAAAGATGAAGACAATTGTGTGTTTTGAATAACTTCATCATGAAAAGCTTACAGATTATGAAGGCAGAAACTTTTCATTTAAATAGACTTTAGAGAACTAGTATCTAAGAAGAAAGAATGATGTTACAATCATTGTTCTGATAAACTCATTGAATGTGTAAATTCAGTGAACTATGTCTTGAAGATATACAGCTCAGTATAAGTTCACAGTGCTTATGAGTGAGCTGAGTGAGCTAACTCATAATGCTCACAAATGAGCAAGATGAGCAGTCTGATATATATATAGATCATCTTTCTTAAGAAGATGAATGTATTCAATACAATCATTACTTAACATACTACTAGCTACTGATTAATTCAACATATCTGAAACTCTCTTATATCACAAGCTCTAACCTCTAGCCCCTATACCAGAGAAATCTCTGGTCAGAACATAACATCATTGCTATGTCTTTGTTTAAATAGCCTGTGCCTTATAGACTTAAAAACACAGTGATGATGATGTGCTTGTGAGACAGTGTCAAGACATTATGATTAAATGACTCAATGATGATGTGACAGTGAGATGTCTTGAAATTGATTTAATGATGAGACATTGATGAGATAATAGTGTGAGTGAAACACTTATATAAGTCATGAATTGTTAGATAAGACTTTGTGCTGTAAGAGAAAGATATGATGAGTTTTTTTTATATAGATATGAAGTTTTGTGAAGTCTTTGTGTCATGACAAAAATGATTGTATAGATTGGTGATGATAAGATGTGATATGATGTTTGTGTAATGATTTGATGTAGTATCTTCACATAGTAAGATGAGTGATAAGATACTTAAAGCTGTCAAAGCTAATGATTTGTCTTGTTATGATGATGTTTTGATTCAAAATTGACTTAAAAGAGCAGCATAATTAAGTCTTTATTGACAGAGAATTTCATGCATAGTAGACTGCATGATAATATGCATGTCAATAAAGTTTTGAGATGTTTAAAAGACTAAATCAGTCTCTTAATAATCTATAGTAAGCTTATTTTATTTCAAATCAATATTAGTCTCTTCTCTTGTCAAGATATCTGTGCCTAATAGAACTTCAGTGCAGAGATTATTCACTAAATAGACTATGATATCTAGTCTGATTAATAACAACAAGATGACTATAATGATGAGTAACTTTACTAATTAATCAAGAACTTGCTTTCTGAAAAAGCTCTCTGTCATTATAAGAAGTGTTTATTTGATTTTAGTCTTATTTACTAGACTTTAATCAATAAATGTAGTTGTGCTTTCAGTATCTAGACAAATAGTCATTTTCTGCTTAGTGTCATGTCAAAATAGAGTTGCTTTGACAGCAATGTATTTATAAACTGATAATTATAAGATGACAACAACATTCTAAAGAGCATGTTCAATGTAATTAACTTGCTGAGTAGTCATCTTAGTGATACTGAAATGAATGTCAACTTCATATCAATTAAGAATGTGATTAGGCTGAGTGTAGAGTCAGGTTGAGTTGGAAAAAAGTGCACCTGACCTGGACCTGCACTAGGATCCAGGTCAGATCAAATCAGATTTGTGCACAGACCAACTCTACCCATATCTGCGCAGGTTAAACCTGAGAACCCTAAGCTAGCCATTATGGGTAAGGTCAGGGCTAGGGCTCAAAAATGTGGAAGCTTCTTGATATATTAGTTATAATAAATTACACCTTAACTAGCCATATGGGGATAAATTACACGGTCGCAAGATATATTACTGAATAAGTTACGAAAATCATGACTTTTCGTGAAGGTGCGCGTTAGAAACACATGTTAGTAAGCATGTGTATGTGCTTACTTAGCCAATATATATGCTTACTAAGCGCATACACATGCTTACTAAGGCTATATATAACCCGCGAAAAACCTGTGACCCTATGTGGGTCAGGTTGAGTTAACCCGCACCTGACCCAGCTGGATAAAAGTTAGCCTGACCCGACCTGATACCTGGACCCAACCCTGACCTGCGTGACCTATAGGCAACCTGCGCACCCAGCCTAAATGTGATTTCAAAGGTTTTTGCTTGTTTCTAGAGACATTTCACATGAACAACATGAATAGGGTGAATCATCATATTGAGTAGACTGCACAGAGTTGTTAAAGAAGACATCAGCATGACATGAAGATTTAGAAATGTCAGCATGATGTAAAGACTCATTTTTAGTGTTGTTATCAGTAAACAATGCATCATTTAACTTATATGCTCTGTATAACTCATTCATTTCAATGAAATAGATGAGGCAAGATGACAGTAAGACTTCATTTTGACATTTAAATTGTGATTTGTTTTATCAATCATTTAAATACTCAGAGCAACAAAGCTGTCAGTTGTTACTAGTGAAATTATATGACAGCATGCAATTTAGTTGTTGTGCTTTATAGCCTCAATTATTCATTTCATAGTCTTGATTATTTGTTTCATAGTCTCAATTCATGACATTTTTGAAGGCATTATTTGACAAGTAGTTAAAGTGACAAGGCTGTCAGTCATTATCAGCAAAATTGTATGATGATGATTAACTTTAAGATTGCAATTTATAGTCTTGCTGTTCATATCAGTATAAAGACTGACTGAACAGACATTTTCACATGTCTTTGTGTTTCTCTAGCTGTTTAATAAAGCTAGTCATCATCATATCATATCTAAGCTGCAGAATGTCACACTGAAGTTTAGAATCAATCTTGTTTCAGATTAATGATAACTAATTTAATGTAAGTAAGTCAGCATTTCTTCTGTTTCAGATCATTGCTTGCACATAAGCTGTAAGGCTAATGCAGTCATTTCATAAGTCATTAAGAATAAATTGTAAAGCAAGTAAGACATCTAAGATGACTTGCTTTAACTGCTTAAATTGAGTCATTAGAGTATCTACTCAGTTTTTGATGCTGAGATCTTTATGTAAATCATTTCATTATAGATCTGACAGTTCAGCAACATATCACTGTTGAGTGAAATCACAAAGATAAATGTAAAGACTAATACAGATAAGATGTATGCTCTTAATTATGATGATGATCTTTGCTTAACTCAGAAAGAGATGCACATCACAGTAGTATACATTCTTTTTTAGCTAAACAAAATTGTTCTTTTTATATGCATCATCAAGATGTAAATCAAAATAGTTAATGTTCTCTGATTGAAAGATTAGTGACAGCATAATGATGAGAGATAACAGAGATTCTTAATAATAATTATGTTTAAGCTCTTCTTTCTTTCTATTGTCAACACACTTATTGCTCATTTCTTTCATATCATAGTCACTGTTATAATTATTATTTCATCTCAGCTCAAAAGCAGATCATCTTATATTGAGCTTAAAAGCAGATCTTCTTACTGAGATAGATGTAAGAGCTGAAAGATGTAAATATGATAAATTAATTGTTGTTGACTTCTCAGCTTAATGAGATTGATCAGATAATTTTAAAGAACTAATAAATCATCATGACTGTGATCTTAATTCAGAATGATGAAGCAAAGTAATTAAAATTTCTTGTATGTTACTCATTAACTTGTTTATCATATAAGCCTGTCATTTCAAGACATCTAGACAGGCAGATTTGCTAGATGACTGTTTAACTTTAAAAGAGAAAGATAATGAGATTTATACAGTTAAAAAACTTTCTTTTATGTCTTCTAGATTGAGAAGCTCATTTTGGGCAAAAGAGTCAGATAAATAAGCTGAAGACATAGCTTTATACTGATATGAAAATAGAATAAGATAGTAATGTTTAGCTTGTTGAACTACAATGATCTGAATGAATGTAGAGTAGAGAGATAAAGTAGTAAAAAGACAGTTAGACAGATAGATAAATCAATGTATTATTGATGTTTTGATGAGTCTGAAGAAGATGATGAGGTATTGAGGTGAGATGAAAGTGAAGTGAAAGTAAAGAACAAAGAGATTATTAGATATAAAGACTTAATGCTGAGTCTTTAAGTTAATGCTATCATATTGTTACAGTCTTTTAAGTCTAATGGCTAAAAGCTATAATTCTAATGATAAATCTATGATATGAGTAAAAGATCAGAGAATGTAAGAACTACAATAACTACTTAAATAGTAGCTAAGTAACTCACTAAGACATATGACTAAGTCTATGTGACTAAATAACTAAGTAGACTATTTGTCTAATAGATGAAGGTGATGACAGTGAGATAAGCTGTGATCAGGTGATGATATGAGTAAAAGATCAGAGAATATAAGAACTACAATGACTACTTAAATAGTAGCTAAGCAACTTACTAAGGCACATGACTGAGTTCATGTGACTAAATGACTAAGTAGACTATTTACCTAATAGATGAAGGTGATGGTGATGAGGTAAGCTGTGGTCAGGTAATAATTCTGACAGTATATTTTTAGTGTGATGATAGCTAAATATATTAACTTTTAAGATTCATAGTCAATTCAGCTTTAGCAGTATCAGCATTCTGTGACAGCTGAGTACATTTAACTCAAAAGATTTACAGAAAATCAGTTTTAAAAAAAATCAGCATTCATAGTTACTTAGAAAGCACTGTTCTTTAACAGCTTAATATGAATTATTAAGATAAATAAGCATTACTGTCTTACAGAATAAAAGATATAAAAGCTTTTTATTTATTTTACTTATATTATCTTCAATGTATATATTGTTATTTTACTTTATTCACTTCTTATACTATATGCTGACTATCATCATCATGAACTTCAACAACTTCTTTATAAAGCAACAATTCATCTCAATTCTTACTTGCAAGAACTGCAATCAATAATTCATTTTTATAAAAAGATAATTGATAGAAAAAGATCTATAAAATATTGTTAAAGTTTTAGCAGTCAACATATTGATCAGTGAATTCTTAAACTCATTTTTTCTCAGCAGTCTTGACTTTAAAAATCAAAAAATTGATACAAAAATCTTATATTGACTTACTATTTACATAAATATAGATGATCAAGAATATTTGATGAATAAAATCAGTGCAAAGAATGTTTAAAATACATTAAAGTTTAAGTACAAAAAGAAGCTGTAGATAACTGAAAGACAATATTTGATGAAATTTATTAAATATAGAATGTCAAAAAATATATTCATTAAAGAAATATAAATTTATCTGAGCAAACTCAGCAAAAAAATCACTGCAACTCAATCTGACATGACTGAGTTGTTTAAATCAGAATAATGATTTTAGACATTGCTTTAAATGCTATTAGTTAAGTATGTTATGATTTACAATGTCATTAATGCTCAGAACAATTCAGATATTAAAAGAGATCTATAAAAGTTTTAGAAGAAAAAGATACAGTTTAAGATTAATGAGATTATTATTGTCTTATAAATAGATAAATAGAAAGAAGATTAATGTTTAATGAATTAGAATTGCAGTTTATTAAATTATTACATAGTTAATATTAAATAATATTATTACAGATCATTTAACTCAGACAGTAATCATTTTTCTTGTTGCTTTATTAAGTATTTTCTTTGCAACAATTCTTACTTCATTAAAGATTGCAAATTTCTTTCTGATATTAAGTAAAATACTTAAAAGAAAATAAGCAGATTAACTGTAATTAAGCTGTACAGATTGACTGCAGTTAAGTTGTATTGAAAATCAGTTTATAAAGAAAAAAAAAAGAGATACAAAGTCTTTAATGCAGAAGTCAGTGACAGTAATGATAATGATTTCTTCTTTAAATTTAAAGAGAAAAAGAAAATTAATAATGAAATTACTGTTCTATTTAAGAAGACTGTCAATAAAATGCTTAAATCTAAATGAGTTATAGACTTTAAATTCTTCTTATACATAACTGATTAACTTTAACTCTTTAGTGATCTTCTTATATAAATGAGATGTCAGCAAATTAAAGTTAAAAAAGAACATTTATACTCTCATTATTGTGAAATAATTATTATGTAAGTTAAGTTAAGAAATTCTGTAAGATTGAGTTCAACACTTTATGTATTTAAACTTGAGATCAATCTTTTATTAAGAAAATAGATGTGCAAAATGAAACTGCATAAAAACTTTAATTAATACTGTCTTTAAATGTGTAATAAGTATGACAAGATTATAATAGAAGTATTAAAGTAAGATAAAGTCTATATAATTAAGTATATTGCAAAGAATCTTAATGAATTTGCTTTAATATCTGTAGTGTACACATTACATTCAGAGATTATCTTTTCTGTTATTGCTTTAGATACAAGCTTATATATTTAGACTTATGAGCATAATCTTATGACTGATTTTTTAGACATCAATATTGCATTATTAAATGAAAAGATTAAGATTTATAGACTTTAATATTAATGATTTGTTCATCTTAATTCTACAAAGTTGCATGATCTTTACAAGATAACAATTCTTAAAAAGTCAATTCTCATTATTAAGAACAATAAGAATGTATATGAGATTTATGTTCTAATTAAATTCATTAATAAGTAAGACTACACTGTAAGTAAAAGAAAGATTAATATTCTTGTTCTTGTCTTTATTGACATATACAGTTCATTATTCTTATCATTTAATGAATATCAGTACTTTCTGAAGATAGTAGATAATCACTTTTAGAAGATGTAAACAATATTGCTGAAGCAATATGATGAGATCTCATAAACACTGTAAGAATGATGATTAAAGACTGAACTTCAGATTGATGTAAAGATTCTTGCTGTATAAAGCAACAATAAAATGAAATTAAAGTTCACTTTAAATGACTGATGCAAGTCTCTTAACATTACACTGCAATATATGATGTTTTACATATCAATTCAAAATGATATTGTCAAAAGAGTCATTCAAATCACTGAGAACTCAGTGCACATCATAATTAAAGAGATATAACTGTCAATAAAGTTCTGAGTGCAGACAGCATAAACAGATATTTATTTTTGTAATTAAACAGCAATTAATTTTTTAATTAACAGCAAGCAGATAACTCTTAAGAAAGCTTTCATCAGTGTGAAGTCATTTATTAATTATATTTATATATAAAAATGTAAGTACTACAGCTACATTGATCTCAAGTTATTATTTAAAGATAGATGCAACAAATTCATGAATTAAGAACAAGTAAGAGTCTTTATAAGCTACATTAAGAAAATCATAAAGCAATATTAGCTTTAAGCTTCAGATCTTAAGCATATTATTAAAAGTTATGCTGTAAAGTTTGCTAAAAG